>Ga0114962_10002491_pt1 | contig 15318 bp, 12 predicted proteins | sample C_130820_MF_Meta_FD_87017 | JGI IMG/M metagenome (GOLD analysis project Ga0114962, IMG submission 87017) | Freshwater microbial communities from Lake Croche, Canada to study carbon cycling - C_130820_MF_MetaG | ecosystem: Environmental > Aquatic > Freshwater > Lake | place: Lake Croche, Canada...
CAGCATCCCTACAACAGCCTCTGGATCTACACCATGACCCGCTGCATTTCTCCCAAGGCTTTGCCATGAGCCGCAAAGTCTTCATCAAAACCTTCGGTTGCCAAATGAACGAGTACGACTCGGACAAGATGGCCGACGTTCTCGGTGCCGCTCAAGGCTACGAACAAACCACTGACATTGACCAAGCCGATCTGGTGGTGTTCAACACTTGCTCGGTGCGCGAAAAAGCCCAGGAGAAAGTGTTCTCCGATTTGGGACGCGTGCGGCACTTGAAGAAAAAAGGCGTGCAGATTGCGGTCGGCGGTTGTGTGGCCAGCCAAGAGGGCGCGGCCATCATTGCGCGTGCGCCATTTGTGGATGTGGTGTTCGGCCCGCAAACCTTGCACCGCCTGCCCGAGTTGCTCAATCAACGCCGTGACCTGAAGAAACCGCAGGTCGACATCAGCTTTCCCGAGATTGAAAAGTTCGATCACCTGCCCCCTGCGCGTGTTGAGGGTGCTGCGGCATTTGTGTCCATCATGGAAGGCTGCTCCAAGTACTGCAGCTATTGTGTGGTGCCTTACACGCGTGGTGAAGAAATCAACCGCCCCTTGGACGATGTGCTGACCGAGGTAGCAGGCCTCACCGCGCAAGGCGTGAAAGAAATCACGCTCTTGGGACAAAACGTCAATGCCTACCGCGGCAGCATGGGTGGCACCACAGAAATTGCAGACTTTGCCCTGCTGATTGAATACATCGCCGACATTCCGGGGGTCGAGCGCATACGCTACACCACCAGCCACCCCAACGAATTCACCCAAAGACTGATAGATGTCTACGCCAAAGTACCGCAGTTGGTGAGTCATTTGCACTTGCCAGTGCAACACGGGTCTGACCGCATTTTGATGGCGATGAAACGCGGCTACACCGCCATGGAATACAAAAGCACCATCCGTAAATTACGTGCAGTGCGTCCCGATATTTCTATGAGTTCAGACTTCATTGTGGGTTTCCCTGGCGAAACCGAAGAGGACTTTGACAAGCTGATGAAGCTCATCACCGACATCGGGTTTGACGCGTCCTTTAGCTTTATCTTCAGCCCGCGTCCCGGCACGCCGGCCGCCAATTTGCCCGATGACACGCCCCACGAGGTGAAGTTGCGGCGCTTGCAACATCTGCAAGCCACGGTGGAAGACAACGTGCGACGCATCGGTGAGAGCCGCGTGGGCACGGTGCAGCGCATTTTGGTTGAAGGTGCGTCGCGTAAAAGTGCTGCAGAGTTGATGGGGCGCACCGAATGCAACCGCATCGTCAACTTTGATGCCGGACCGCTGGGTCAACGCTTGGTGGGGCAAATGATCGATGTGCGCATCACCCAAGCCTTGCCACACTCGTTGCGTGGCGACGTGGTGGTTGGCTGATCTCTTTATCGGAACACCGTTCATGGCTATCGACGATTTCCCCTGTACCCAAAGCAGGGGTCGGTTTGCCAGTTGTGCGCCACTGCAAGACCAACCATTGTCCTGAAAGACCTCACATGAACATGGCTGACGTCAACCGCGACCTTGGTAGCGACTGCTATTACGAAACCACAGTCACTCGCTCGGCTTGGCCTGACTTGCAAGCGGATATCGAGACCGACGTGGTGGTGGTGGGCGCAGGCTTGGCGGGTTTGTCGACCGCCTTGGAGTTGACGGAACGCGGCCTGCGTGTGACCGTCTTGGAAGCCGAGCGACTGTGTGGCCATGCTTCTGGTCGCAATGGGGGCCAAGCCATCAGTGGCTACGCCTGTGGCCAAGCGTGGTTGGACCAGCACCTTGGCCTGGCGGCAGGCCAAGAACTGTGGCAACTCTCACTGGCCAGTTTGCAATGGATGCAAGACCGCATCCAACGTTACGCCATCGATTGCCAACCGGTCTGGTCTTACCTCACGGTGGCCGACAGGACACGCAAGGCCCAAGCGCTGCAACAGGAACAAAGCTACATGCTTAAAAACCACGGACACCGTATGCACTATGTGCAAGGGTCTGAATTGCAACAGCACATAGGTAGCCAGCGTTATGTGGCAGGTTTGATCGATCCCGCCTCTGGTCACCTCAACCCCCTGCGCTACGGCCTGGGGTTGGCACAAGCGGCACAGGCCGCTGGGGTGCGCCTGTTTGAACACAGCCCAGCGGTTTCCATGGAAAACAAGGGGGGGCATTGGGCAGTGCGCACCGCGCAAGGGCAAGTGCGGGCACAGCAAGTGGTGTTGGCAGGCAATTGCGGCTTGTTGTGGCAATCGCCTCGCTTGGCCACCCGCTTGCATGCCCGCATCATGCCTGTGGGAACCTATATCGTGGCCACCCAAGCCCTGTCACCTGCAGTGGCAGCGCAACTGCTGCCCTCCAATGCAGCGGTGTGTGACAACAATTTTGTGCTCGACTATTTCCGTCTGAGTGGCCAACGTCGGATGTTGTTTGGTGGGCGGGTGAGTTACACCGCGGCCACCCCTTCCGAGTTGACGCAAACCATGCGCCAGCGCATGGTGAAAGTTTTTCCAGAATTGATAAATTCCACAATTGAACATACTTGGGGTGGTTTTGTCGATATTTCCCGCCAACGAGCACCCGACTGGGGGCAGTTCGCGCCGGGTGTGTTTTTCATGCAAGGCTTCAGCGGCCACGGGTTGGCTGCCACCACCTTGGCGGCTCGCGTGGTCAGCCAAGCCATCATGGGTGAAGGCCGGGCCTTGGCCTTGTTCCAGCGGATACGGCAAAGCCCGTTTCCTGGTGGACACCGATGGCGCATCCCCCTGCTGCTGTTGGGAACCGGTTATTACCGTTTGCGCGATTGGTTGCGTTAAACCCCATTTTTGACTGTTTTCGGTTTACATTCGAAGCATTCATTTCACGGGGAAGACAAGATGCATCCTTGGGTTTGGGTGACGCATGATCACCGTCAATTGGGAGAAGATGGCCAAAAGTCGCCGTTCACGGTACTCGGTGACAAATATGCTTTGGCCGTCAAACACGGCGCTCAAGCCGAACCCTTGACTTTTCCGACGGCCAGCGCCAGCCAAATTTCTCATCTTTTAGCGCATATCGATGGGGTTTTGTTCACCGGCTCACCTTCGAATGTCCACCCCAGCCATTTCCAACAAAACGTATTGCGCCCCGAGTTGCCACTGGACCTCCAGCGTGATGAATTGACCCTGCCGCTGATTCGCGCCTGTATCAACCAACACATACCAATGCTGGGTATTTGCAGAGGTTTTCAAGAAATCAACGTCGCCTTGGGTGGCAGCCTGCACCAACAAGTGCAAGAGGTGTCAGGCATGATGGATCACCGCGAACCCCGTGATCTCAGCTACGCCGAGCAATATGCACCGCGCCATCCGATTCGCATCCTGCCCCACACCGCGCTGGCCGAATGGGCTGGGGGTGAAACCGCCATGGTCAACTCTTTACACGGTCAAGGCATAGACCGCTTGGCTGAGGACTTGGTGGCCATGGCCTACGCCCCAGATGGTTTGGTGGAGGCCGTGCAGGTCCGCTCAGCGCATGCCTTTGCCTATGCGGTCCAATGGCATCCCGAGTGGCGCTGCCAAGAAAACCCTTTGTATTTGCAAATTTTCAAAGCCTTCGGACAAGCCTGCCGGCAACGCCAATGCCAACGCTTATCGCTATCGCAAACGGCTGCCCAGGCCACCGCCTGACCGTCCACACACTTTCCAAAGCCTGCTCATGACCGACAACCTGACCTTGCCCACCCCAACCAATTTCAGTGAATTAGAGCACTGGCTTAACGTTCACCGTGTCACGGAGGTGGAGTGTTTAGCGCCCGATTTAACGGGGGTGGCCAGAGGGAAAATTTTGCCTCGGGTCAAATTCACCGAAGACCGGGGCATGCGGCTGCCTGAAGTGGTGGTGGCCTTGGGGGTGACGGGGGAATTCCCCAAATCCGGCCCTTATTACGACGTCATCAACCCCAATGATCGCGATATGCATCTGCAGCCCGATCCCACCACGGTGCGCATCGTGCCCTGGGCCACGGACCCCACTGCGCAAGTGATCCACGACTGTTTTGATCGGCATGGCAAATTGATCGCCTTTGCCCCGCGTAGCGTGCTGCGCCGGGTTTGCGATCTGTATGCTGCCTTGGGTTTAGAACCCGTGGTGGCTCCCGAGCTTGAGTTTTATCTGGTTGCTCGAAACCCCGACCCCAACTCCTTGTTGCACCCACCCATCGGGCGCAGCGGTCGCGCTGAAACGTCCAGACAGGCTTACAGCATTGATGCGGTCAATGAATTTGACCCCTTGTTTGAGGAAATTTACGAATACTGCGAAAAAATGGGCTTGAATGTCGACACCTTGATTCACGAGGTGGGGGCAGGTCAAATGGAAATCAACTTTTTCCATGCCCATCCCTTGGGATTGGCTGATGAGGTTTTTTTCTTCAAACGCACGGTTCGTGAAGCCGCCATGCGCCACAACATGTACGCCACTTTCATGGCCAAGCCCATCGCGGGTGAGCCTGGAAGTGCTATGCACATACACCAAAGCATTGTGGACAAATCCACTGGCCACAATATCTTTAGCAACCCCGATGGCTCGGCCTCGCAGGCTTTCTATCACTACATTGGTGGCTTACAAAAACACGTGCCTTCGGCCATGGCTTTGGTGGCTCCCTATGTCAACAGCTACCGCCGATTGGCTCGCCACACGGCGGCACCCATCAACATCGAGTGGGGCGAAGACAACCGCACCGTGGGTTTTCGTTCGCCGTTGTCAACACCTGAGGCGCGCCGTATTGAAAATCGCGTGATCGGTGCCGACGCCAATCCGTATGTCGCCTTGGCCATGACCTTGGCCTGTGGCTATCTGGGCTTAAAAAACAAATTGCAAGCCAAGGCCGAAATGAAGGGTGACGCCTATCTCGCACCCTACGCCTTACCACGCAGCCTTGGGGAGGCGCTGGAGTGGTTGCGCAGAGACGATGAATTGCGCGAGGTGCTGGGGGACGAGTTCATCACGGTCTACACCGAGATCAAAGAAACCGAGTTCGAAGAGTTCATGGAAGTCATTTCTCCATGGGAGCGCGAGCACTTGTTGCTGCATGTCTGATCAGCCCACGCGCCTGGACCTTATCCCATGACTTTGAACCCTTCGCCCACCGCCGTCCAGATTGAACGCCGTCAAGTTGACACGGCTCAGGTTCAAGCGCTTGACAGCGCCCACTACATGCATCCTTTCACCGACACCCATGCGCTGGCCCAGCGTGGGGCAAGGGTCATCACCCGCGCTGAGGGAATTTACATATGGGATTCCGAGGGTAAAAAAATCTTAGACGCCATGAGTGGTTTGTGGTGCGTCAATATTGGCTATGGTCGACAAGAACTGGCCCAAGCCGCCTATCTGCAAATGATGGAGCTGCCTTACTACAACAGCTTTTTCAACACCACCAATGTGCCCGCTGTGAAACTGGCTGCCAAACTCTGCGCCCTGGCTCCTCAGGTGCAAGAGCGCAGTTTCACCCATGTCTTTTTCTCCAGTTCAGGCTCCGAGAGCAACGACACCAATATTCGCATGGTCCGCCATTACTGGGCAAGTTTGGGGCAACCCGAACGCAAAGTCATCATCGGCAGACACAACGGCTACCACGGCTCCACCATCGGTGGCGCCTCTTTGGGCGGCATGAAAGGGATGCACGAGCAAGGCGATCTGCCCATTCCTGGGATTTCCCACATTGACCAGCCCTACCACCTTGAAAACGCCTTACCGAACGAAACCGAACACGATTTTGGCCTGCGCATGGCGCGGCAATTAGAGACCAAGATTTTAGAGATAGGCGCCGATAAAGTTGCTGCTTTCATTGGGGAACCCGTGCAAGGCGCGGGTGGCGTCATCATTGCGCCCGCCAGTTATTGGCCTGAAATCCAACGCATCGTCGACCGCTACGGTATCTTGCTCATCAGCGACGAAGTGATTTGCGCCTTTGGCCGCCTTGGGGCTTGGTTCGCCTATGAGCAAATGGGCTACAAGCCCGATTTGGTGACATTTGCCAAGGGTGTGACCAGTGGCTACCAGCCTTTGGGCGGGGTGCTGGTGGGTAACCGTGTGTCCAAGGTGCTGATCGAGCAAGGTGGCGAGTTCAACCATGGCTACACCTACAGCGGCCACCCGGTGGCTTGCCAAGTGGCTTTAGCCAATTTGGAGTGGATGGAGAAGCATGGTTTGGTTGAACGGGTTCGCACAGAAACTGCACCCTATTTGGCCGAGCGCTTCACGGCACTGCTGTCGCATCCCTTGGTGGGCGAAGCCCGAACCCAAGGCATGATGGCTGGCTTGGTATTGATGAAAAACAAACACACACGGGAAAAATTTTCCCCCGCTCTGAGCGTGGGCATGGCGTGCCGCGCCCACTGTTTTGCCAACGGTTTGATCATGCGCGCCGTGGGAGACCGCATGATCATCGCTCCACCCTTGATCATGACCCGTCAAGACATAGACACCATGATGGACTTGATTCTGCGATGCTTGGACCTGACCTTGGCCGAGGCGCAGTCTAAAGATTGGTGTTAAATGTTGCTTTTGCGCTTTTCTGAAACCGATTTTGTTTAACCAGGAGATCCCTCTATGTTCAGCTGTTTCCACCTGCTTCGCTTGCACAGACCCGCGTCACTGGTTCGTTGGCTCAGCGCTGTGTCGCTGGGAATAGGTTTGAGCTTAGGCGCACAAGCCGAGGGTCAACTCAATATGTACAACTGGTCGGACTACATTGGCGACAACACCGTTGCCCACTTTGAAAAAGAGTTTGGCGTGAAGATGCGCTATGACGTATTCGATTCCAATGAAGTCCTGCATGCCAAGTTGGTGGCGGGCAAAACCGGCTACGACATTGTGGTGCCTTCCTCCAATTGGGCGGCCTTACAAGCGCGCGGTGGGTTGCTGACCAAAATCGATAAAAGCAAGATTCCCAACTACAAGAATCTTGACCCTGGTGTCATGGAGCAATTGGCCAAGCTCGACCCAGGTAACCAGTACCTGATTCCTTGGTTCTGGGGCTATACCACTGTGGGTATCAATGTCGACAAAGTCAAAAAAGCCTTGGGTGACCTGCCCATGCCCGAAGATCCTTGGGCTTTGGTGTTCGATCCTCAATACGCCTCACGCGTTAAATCTTGTGGCATCTCTTTTCTAGATTCAGGCGCAGACATCATGGAAGCCATGTTTGTCTACTTGGGTATCCCTGTGGGCACCAACAACGCTGCTGACTTTCAACGCGCTTGGGCTGAGCTGCAAAAAATTCGAGGCAATGTGAGTTTGTTTTCCTCCTCTGGCTACATCAACGATTTGGCAGGCGGCTCCATCTGCGTCGCCTTGGGTTGGTCTAGCGACATGAACATTGCGCGTGTCCGTGCGAACGAGGCCAAGAGCAGCAACCATATTCAGGTATTGGTGCCCAAAAAAGGGGCTGTTCTGTTCTACGACACCATTGTCATTCCCAATGATGCTGGCAATGTTGAAAACGCCTATAAATTCATCAACTTTCGCTTACGCCCCGAAGTGGCGGCGGGCGACAGCAACAAGGTGCAATACCCCAGCCCTGTGGCTGACAGCGAGAAATTCATCAACCCCGAGATTGTCAACAACAAAACCATCTACCTCAGCAAAGACGATATGGCTCGCATGATTGCGCCGCGCATGTACAACAACGACCAGCGCCGCATCGTCACACGCAGTTACACCAGCTTCAAAACCGGCAGATAACTTGATGACACCAACGTCGCCTGCAAGCTCTTTTTTGCGCGTCGAGCAACTCTCCAAGCACTTTGACGAGGTCAAGGCGGTGGACGAGGTGAGTTTGGACATTCAGCAAGGTGAAATCTTCGCTTTGCTGGGTGGTTCCGGTTGTGGCAAGTCCACCTTGCTGCGCATGTTGGCGGGTTTTGAGAGTCCCACCAGCGGTCAAATTCATTTGGCAGGTCAATCCATTGGCGACATGCCGCCCTTTGAGCGCCCCATCAATATGATGTTTCAGTCCTATGCCTTGTTCCCCCACATGACAGTGGCGCAAAACATTGCTTTCGGTCTGGAGTGCGATCAATTACCGCCAAGCGATATTGATGCACGGGTGCAAGAAATGCTGACCTTGGTGCAACTCAAGCCTTATGCCAAACGCAAACCGCATCAACTCTCGGGTGGGCAGCAACAGCGCGTCGCCTTGGCGCGCAGTTTGGCCAAGCGGCCCCGATTGCTGTTGCTAGACGAGCCCTTGGGCGCTTTAGACAAAAAATTGCGTGAACAAACGCAAATCGAATTGGTCAACATCTTGAAAAAAGTCGGTGTGACCTGCGTCATGGTGACGCACGACCAAGAAGAAGCCATGGCCATGGCCGACCGCATTGCCATCATGCGTGACGGCAAAATTTTGCAACTTGGCGCACCCATGGACATCTACGAAACGCCCAGTTCACGCTATGTCGCCGACTTCATTGGCAATGTCAACTTGTTTGCGGGAAAGGTGGTGGTCGACGAAGCCGATCACGTCATCATCGAAACGCCGCAATGCCGTCACTATGTGAGTCACGGTATCACTGGAACGGAAAACATGGAGGTGTCGGTGGCGGTGCGTCCCGAAAAAATTTGCCTCAGCCCCGCCGAGCCCACGGAACAAGAACGCGAACTGCCTGCAGAAGTTGGGCACAACCAAGTCAAAGGACGCATCGTTGGCTTGGCTTACTTTGGCAGTTTCACCACCTACCATGTGCAAATTGATGACCGCACAACCCTTAAAGCCACCTTGGCCAACGCTGCGCGCCATGAAGACCGCCGGTTGAGCGTGGGTGATGACGTTTGGGCTTGGTGGGACGGCAGCGATGTGGTGGTGCTCACGCACTGAACAAATACATGCACATGCAAGCACCCTCTTCACACGCATCCCCCCCAGACCAAGGGCGTCGACAGCCTTGGGGACGTTGGAGCCTGATTGGCATACCTTACCTGTGGTTGGTGGTGTTTTTTATGTTGCCTTGCCTGATTGTTTTCAAGATCAGCATGTCTGAATTGGCAGACTCCGGCATAGGCTTTTTAGACATGGTGAGCTTGCAAGATGGCGTATGGCAGCTGCGCTTGAAATTCTCCAATTACACTTTTTTGTTAACAGATTCGCTGTACCTGTTGACCTATCTGTCCTCCATCGGTTATGCCTTGCTAACCACCTGCATCTGCTTGCTGTTGGGGTACCCTTTTGCATACTTCTTGGCGCGATCATCTGCCAGCCTGCGCCCCTTGTTGATGATGTTGGTGATGCTGCCTTTTTGGACTTCTTTTCTGTTGCGCATTTACGCATGGGCAGGACTGCTGGACAACAATGGATTGATCAACCAACTGCTGATGTCTTTCGGTCTGGTGACAGAACCTGTGCTGATGATGCACACACCGTTTTCATTGGAAATCGGCATGGTCTATGTTTACTTGCCGTTCATGGTCTTGCCTTTGTATGCCAATTTGGTGAAGATGGACTTGCGCTTGCTGGAAGCCGCTGCTGACTTGGGCGCCAAGCCTTGGACCATTTTTCGACGTGTCACCATACCCTTGTCGACCAACGGCATCTTGGCGGGGTCAATGTTGGTGTTCATCCCCTGTGTCGGCGAGTACGTCATCCCAGCCCTGCTGGGCGGCGCTGACACCTTGAACATTGGCAGGGTATTGTGGGATGAGTTCTTCAATAACAACGACTGGGCCATGGCCTCTTCCGTTGCCATTGTGATGATGTTGCTCATCCTGGGACCCATGACCTGGTTCAACCGTATCCAGGCCAACGAGCACACGAAGGCCAGCCCATGAAGCCAAGCTTATGGGGCAAACGCTTGAGCATCACTTGGATGCTGGCCATCTACTTTTTTTTATACCTGCCCATTGCCACCTTGGTCGCCTATTCCTTCAACGACTCCAAGATGGTCACGCTGTGGGGTGGTTTCACTTGGCGTTGGTATGCAGAGCTTTGGAATGACCGCGACATCATGGAAGCATTCAAGTTGTCGTTGCAAATCGCCTTGATCAGCGCCACGTTGTCGGTGGTGCTGGGCACGCTGGCTGCGCTGGCATTGGTGCGCTACCCACTTTTCCAAGGTCGCGCCTTGTTCTCCTCCATGGTAAACGCCCCTTTGGTCATGCCCGATGTGATCGTGGGCCTGTCCCTGCTGTTGATGCTGGTGGCGATACAAAAAACCTTTGGCGTTCCTGAGCGCGGCATGATGACCATCATCATGGGGCACAGCTTATTGGGCATGGCCTACGCCACGGTCGTGGTTCGCTCGCGACTGCTGGAAATGGACAAATCCTTGGAAGAGGCAGCCCTCGATTTAGGCGCCAAACCTTTGCGGGTGTTTCGCCGCATCACCCTTCCCATCATCGCCCAGGCCTTGCTGTCGGCTTGGCTGTTGACATTCACCATTTCTCTTGATGATGTGGTCATCACGGCGTTTCTTTCGGGACCCGGTAGCAACACCTTGCCCATTGTGATTTTTTCTCGTGCCAAGCTCGGCTTGAACCCCATGGTCAATGTGGTGGCGACGCTGACGGTTGTGGTGGTGGGCGGCGCTTTGCTGCTTAGCAGCCTGTGGATGGCACGCCAAGAACGGCAACGCGCTCGCGACATGGCGCTGGCTTGGAAACTTGAAACCACCTGACCTCCATTCATTCTCAACACTTTCAACACAGGAGCAACTCATGAAAACACTGCGAAGAACACCCTTGGCGCTGGCTGTTGCAGGTTTGTGCAGTCTTGGACTGCATGGTGCCGCTTTGGCGCAAAGCAATGCCGATTTGCTCAAAGAACTGCAAGAACTCAAGTCGCGGGTGCAGCAGTTGGAAAAACAATTGACTGCGCCCTCAGCGTCTGTGGCCCCCTCCGTTTCTGCCGTCGACCCTGAAGAGTTCAACCGCATTCGCCTCAAGGTCGAAGCGCAAGAAGACGCCGCCGAATCCATGGGCTTTAAGGGCTTGCGCATCAGCGGCATGATGGACCCCACGTTTGTCGCCAACAAAAACCGCGGTACGGCGGGTGTGGCTTTTTTGAACAACTTTGATGGCCAAGGGAGATCGGGCACAACCGATCTCGGTGCCGATGCCTATGCCTATGACAATTCCTACTTTGGCGTGGTCATGTTGGACTTCCAAAAAGAAACCGAGTCAGGCCAGAAATGGCGCTTCACCATGGCGCCCCACAAGGCAGCCAACTCCACTGTCAATATTGGCTCTATCGTGCACGAAGCCTCGGTGTCTATCCCTGTTGATGGCCCCAATACACGTTTGATCGCAGGTCAATTGCCCGACTGGTCTGGCTATGAGTACATCTGGTCCAACCAACAACCCTTGATCAGCCACAACCTGCTGTTTGATTTCGCCATTCCCAGCTACTACAGTGGCGCTGGCATGGAATTCATCAACGGCAAATGGGACAGCAAGTTTTTGATTGGCAACATCAACAAAACACTGAAAGACCCGACAGACAAAAGCGTTGGCCTGACCTACCGCACAGACTATGCCCAAAGTGAATTCACTGGTTTTGGTGCGGCAGGCACCCATACCTTCAACAACACCAAACGCATCAACTTGTTTGAGGTTGATGGTTTTTACACCCGCGGTGATGTGACCTTCCAAGCCCAAGTGGGTCAAGGGTCTGCCGATGGCTTGGCCAGCAATGGGGGTCGCGCCAGTTGGACAGGCACCTCGTTCTTAATGGGTTACAAGCTCACCCCTCAACTGCAACTCACCGGCCGATACGACACCATTTCAAACAGCAAAAACGGCGGGGGCGTTTTGGGTACCGCTTTTGATAATGCAGCTGGATATACCGCTGACTCTCGCAATGGTTTTGGCCCTGCTGTGGACTCCACGGGAACTGCGATCGACCCCAACAAAGGGGTGAACCGCTATGCCTTGTCTGTGGGTCTGAACTACTTGCTCACGCCCAACCACACCCCTGGCAGTGGCTTGTGGAATACCGGTACGTGGATCAAAACCGAACTGCGTTATGACGGCGCAGATGGCAATGTCTTCTTGGGCTCCGACACCAATTACCGCCATGGCAGTTTGATGTTCCTCTCGTCCATTGTGTTTGCCTTCTGATACCCATGACCGCTGCAACCCCTGTGCCCGCGCTGCGTTTAGATGGTCGCGCCTTCATCCATGGCCAACGCTGCTGGGCGCTGTCGGGCGCGCGGTTTGACAGCATCTCGCCGGTGGATGGGCGTGTGCTGTGTGAGGTGGCTCGTTGTGACAGCGCAGATATAGATGCTGCGGTACTGGCTGCCCGGAAAGCCTTTGATGACAAGCGTTGGCAAGGTTTGGCGCCAGCGGTGCGCAAACGGGTACTGATCAAGTTTGCTGACTTGATCATTGCGCATGCCGATGAACTGGCCATGCTTGAAACCTTGGACATGGGCAAACCCATTCGTTATGCCCGACAAGTGGATGTGAACAGCACAGCCAATTGCGTGCGTTGGTACGGCGAGGCCATTGACAAGGTGTACGACGAAATCGCGCCCACCCCCGCCAATGCCTTGGCACTCATCACCCGCGAACCTGTGGGTGTCGTAGGGGTGATCGTGCCGTGGAACTACCCGATGATCATGGCAGCTTGGAAAATTGCGCCCGCTTTGGCTTGCGGCAATTCAGTGGTGCTCAAACCCAGCGAAAAATCCCCCCTCACCGCTTTGCGTTTGGCAGAGTTGGCAATGGACGCTGGCTTGCCCGCGGGTGTGCTGAATGTGGTGACTGGCATGGGGCCAGAAGCAGGTGCGGCTTTGGCGCTGCATATGGATGTGGACTGCATAGGCTTTACCGGCTCCACCCGCGTGGGCAAGCACATTCACGTCATGGCCGGTCAAAGCAACTTGAAACGTGCATGGACCGAATTGGGCGGCAAGTCACCTTTCATCGTCATGGACGATTGCCCCGACTTAGAGCGTGCGGTACAAACCGCCGTGGGCAGCATCTTTTTCAATCAAGGTGAAAGTTGTAATGCGCCCTCGCGTCTCTTGGTGCACCACAAGATCAAGGATGCGTTTCTTGAACGCGCTTTACAGTTGCTGCCCCAATACCAACCCGCCGATCCACTCGACCCTGACACTGTGATGGGTGCGATTGTCGACCGAACGCAAATGGACACCGTTTTGGGATACATCGATAAGGGCTTGCGCGAAGGCGCCAAACTGCTGGGCGGCGGGCAAGCCGCACGCACCGACAGCGGCGGGTTTTATGTGCAACCCACCATCTTCGATGAGGTTCACCCGCACATGGCGATTGCGCGAGAAGAGATCTTTGGCCCGGTGCTGAGCATCATGACTTTTAAGAATGTGCAGCAGGCCGTTCAACTGGCCAATGACCATGTTTACGGATTGCAAGCCTCGGTATGGACGCGGGACATCAATTGCGCCCACGGTGTAGCTCGGGCCCTAAGGGCTGGCACCGTGCATGTCAACCAATATGACGAAGATGACATCACCGTCCCTTTTGGGGGCTATAAACAAAGTGGTGTGGGTCGAGACAAATCGCTGCATGCGTTTGACAAATACACCGAGCTCAAAACCACTTGGATACGCATCGACAGCCCGGTTATTTAACGCATGCCAGGCATGCCTTTCATGCCGCCTAGTTTTTTCATCATTTTCATCAAACCGCCACCGCGCATTTTTTTCATCATGTCTTGCATTTGTCCAAACTCGTTGAGCAGGCGATTGACGTCTTGCACTTGCACACCGGCACCGGCGGCGATGCGGCGCTTGCGCGTGGCCTTGATCAGGTCAGGTTTGCTACGCTCTTTGGGCGTCATGCTGTGGATGATGCCTTGCTTGCGCTGCATTTCTTTTTCGGCTTTGTCAAAGTCCACCGCGCCAGCCTTGGCGGTGAGTTGACTGGGCAATTTATCCATCAAACTGGACAAGCCGCCCATTTGCTTCATTTGCTGAATTTGCGACAAAAAGTCGTTGAGGTCGAAACCATCGCCGCTTTTTATCTTGGCGGCCATTTTTTGCGCGGCCTCCACATCGATATTGGCCGTGACCTGCTCGACCAAAGCCACAATATCGCCCATACCCAAAATGCGGCCGGCATGACGGTCAGCGTCAAAGGCCTCTAGGCCATCGATTTTCTCGCTGGTACCGGCAAACTTAATAGGCACGCCAGTGATTTGTCGCACCGACAGGGCCGCGCCGCCGCGCGAATCGCCATCGGTTTTGGTCAACACAATACCTGTGAGTGGCAATGCCTCTTTAAAAGCCCTTGCTGTGTTGACTGCATCTTGACCCATCATCGCGTCCACCACAAACAGAGTTTCCACAGGTTTGACGGCGGCATGCAGGGTTTTGATTTCTTGCATCAAGGCTTCATCGATAGCCAGACGGCCAGCGGTATCAACCAGCAAGACATCGACATAATGTTTCTTGGCGTAATCCAAGGCAGCCAACACAATGTCAACAGGTTTTTGACTGGCGTCACTGGCAAACCATTCGGCACCGGCTTGGGCCGTGACGGTTTTCAATTGCTCAATAGCCGCAGGTCGGTAAACGTCGGCCGACACGGTCAGCACTTTCTTCTTGCGCTTGCTGATGAGGTGCTTGGCCAGTTTGGCGGTGGTGGTGGTTTTACCGGCACCTTGCAAACCCGCCATCAAGATGACCGCGGGTGGTTGAGCGGCCAAATCGATATCGGCCACACCTTCGCCCATGGTGGCAGCCAACTCTTTTTGAACGATGCTCACCAGCACTTGCCCCGGGGTGAGGGAACTTAACACCTCTTGCCCCAAGGCTTTTTCTTTCACACGGGCAATGAAATCACGCACCACCGGCAGCGCCACATCGGCTTCGAGCAAAGCCATGCGCACCTCGCGCAGCATGTCACTGACATTGGCTTCGGTGATGCGGGCTTGGCCGCTGATTTGCTTGACCAGTCGAGAAAGTTTGTCGCTGAGCGCGGTTGCCATGGTGGAAGCCTGAAAGGAAAAGGGAGATATCTCCCCAAAGTGTCACAAGACGCTAAACTGTCATCATGATTGTATTCAGCGCATCGGCCTTCAGCACGGTATGGGGTTTGTTAGCCGCTCTGGCTTACGCGCTAGGCGCCATCTTGGGCGGCAGGCTCTCCCCCCAACAAAGCCGCAACTACCTGTGGGTTATTTCTTTGTTCCATGGCCTAAGCGTGTTGGCCAGCCTTATCCCCGAACCTGACACCGCCCCGCGTTTTGGTTTTGCACCCGCTTTGTCCGCCACTGCGTGGTTGGTCTTAATGGTCTATACGCTGGAACACCATTGGTTTCCGCAAATGAAAACCCGCTGGGTGCTCTCGGGTGCCG
>Ga0114962_10002492_pt1 | contig 15318 bp, 10 predicted proteins | sample C_130820_MF_Meta_FD_87017 | JGI IMG/M metagenome (GOLD analysis project Ga0114962, IMG submission 87017) | Freshwater microbial communities from Lake Croche, Canada to study carbon cycling - C_130820_MF_MetaG | ecosystem: Environmental > Aquatic > Freshwater > Lake | place: Lake Croche, Canada...
GCTGCACAAATTTGGCAAGCTTCACCATTCCCGCGACAGTAACAAGCATTGGAGACACCGCGTTTAACGGATGTACAAAGTTGGCTAGCATTACCATTCCTTCAGCGTCAACAAGCATTGGAATAGGCGTTCTTCAAAGCTGCACTGGATTAACGAGCATTACTATTAACAGCGCAATAACGAGTATCTCTGACAACACGCTCAACGGGTGCACTGGTCTAACTAGCTTCACCATTCCCACCACGGTAACAAGCGTTGGTGTCAGTGCACTTCAAGGATGCACGGGTATAGCGAGCATTATTATTCCAACAGCAGTAACTAGCATCGGAGTCACCGCATTTAGCGGGTGCTCTTTGTTAAAGACTGTCTATTTCTTAAACTCTTCAACTATTCCAAGTTTAGGAGCAGACGCATTTTTAAACATTGACACCAGTTCAGTTGCTTATTATATCGGAACGCCTAGTAATTTATTGGCGTTAAATTCGCCCACATTTTCATCAAAATCTTCTTCTTGGCCATCAAAAGTTGGAGAAATTAATTACACATTGTCTCCCGGAACGCCCAACACAGCTGCAGTAAGTTCGGGAAATACAACAACAAGCGCATCAGTAACAATACCATCAACAATAACGGTTTCAACCATAGTTTTTAGTGTAACAACGCTTGCAGAGAGCGCTTTTGCCGGCAACACGGTTCTTACAAGCATTACTATTCCAGCATCAGTAACAAGCATTGGAGTGAGCGCATTCAGTGGATGCACTAAACTAATAAACGTTGCTATTCCCAGCGCAGTCGCGAGCATTGACAGCAGTTCATTTAATGGCTGCACAGCTTTAACTAGCTTTTCCGTTGACGCGTCAAATTCTTTTTATTCAACAGACACTTCGGGAGTTTTATTTGATAAAAATAAAACAACTTTGTTGAAATATCCATTGGGAATAACCGCCACGTCTTACACCATTACAGGAACCGTTACAAACATTGGGCCATCCTCTTTCCTAAGTTGCTCTCGTCTTACAAATGTTACTATCCCCGCGAGTGTAAAAAGCGTTGGAGCCAATGCATTTCAAAGTTGCACTGGTCTCACAAGTATTATTATTCCAAGCGCGGTAACTAGCATTGGAGCCAGCGCTTTTAATGGTTGCTCATCATTAACGAGTGGGTATTTCTTGGCCACGTCTGGAACAATAACTCTTGACACAACCACATTTTCAAGCATCAGCGCTTCTGCAGTTGCTTATTACGTTTACGGACCGACATACACACCATTGCTAACAACGAATGCATTTGCAACGGCATTAACTGTTTGGCCATATTCAACTGGATCGGTTGGTTATTCATTAACCCCGGGAGCCGCAACGAACACAGCTGCAGTTGACGCATCAAACAACGCAAACGCCACGGGCTCCATAACTATCCAATCCACTGTAACGCTTGCAACGCTTACGTTTAACGTAACAAGCATTGGAGCTAGCGCATTTAGTGGGCGCACTGGGATAACAAGCGTCTCCATTCCAACATCAGTAACAAGCATTGGAGCTAGCGCCTTTTTCGGATGCTCCGGTTTGCCAAGCATTTCTATCCCCAGCGGAGTAATAAGCATTGGCTCGTCAGTTCTTCAGGGGTGCACTGGTCTTATTAGCGTCACCTTTAATGGATCTGTAACAAGCATTGGGTCAAACGCATTTAACGGATGCACCAATCTAACGAGCATTTCTATTCCAAACGGATTAACAAGCATTTCTGATGGAATTCTTCAAAACTGCACCAGATTAACGGGTTTAACCATGCCGGCGTCTATAACAAGCATTGGTTCAGGATCTCTTCAAGGATGCTCTGGATTAAGGACCGCAACTATTCCAGCCTCTGTAACAAGCATCGGTGCATCGGCTCTTCAAGGGTGCACAGGATTGACAGCTTTTACAATTCCAGCATTAACAACAAGCGTCGGTTCTAGCGCTTTTAACGGATGCACGCAGTTGACAAGCATTACCATTCCATCTTTAATAACCAGCATTTCAGATAGCTTGCTTCTGAACTGCACCAGTTTAACAAGCGTTATTATTAATGGCAATGCAACAAGCATTGGAAGCGCATCGCTTCAAGGATGCACCGGTTTGAAAGACTTCACCATTCCCGAATCAACGACTAGTATAGGCGGCGGGTCTTTCCAAGGCTGTTCTGGGATAACAAGTATTAGCATCCCAGCGGCAGTAACAAACATTGGGTCTAGCGCTTTTCAAACCTGCTCTAAGTTAACGTCTGTTTATTTCTATGCGGTGTCAACTATACCAACCATCGGAGCAAGCGCGTTTTATGGAATAAATTCTCCAGCATTTGCTTTTTATATTTCTTCCGTTAATAATCCTGACACATTAAAAGGAATCGGCTTCAACACAACATCTTCTTTGTGGTCTCAAATAATTGGCGGCATTAGTTATTCAGTGTCAACATCGGCACCATGGACCGCAGAAGTGAATTCCGGAAACCAACAAAACACTTCTTCTTCAATAACAATACCAGCAACTGTAATAAATAAATCAACAACTTACAACGTAATCAGCATTGGCGACGACGCTTTTAAATCATGCAACGGATTGACAAACATAACGATTCCATCCTCAGTAACAACCATTGGAAATAACGCATTTAACGGATGCACTGGGTTAACAAACATTAATATTCCATCAGCAACAACAAGCGTTGGATCAAGCGCTTTTAACGGCTGCACCGGGTTTACAAGCATTAACATTCCAGCGTCAATAATAAATGTCGGATCTAATGCATTTAATGGTTGCTCTGGGTTAACAAGTGTTTATTTCTTGACCACTTCATCCATACCAACCATCGGGGCTAACGCATTCCAAGGAACAAACCTTTTCTCAATAGCCTACTACATTTCAACAGCAGCAAATTCGTCAAATTTGAATGGCATTGGGTTTTCATCGGTTTCGTATGTTTGGGCCGCAACAATTAACACAATAAGCTATACATTATCCACGGGTTCTCAGAATACTGCAACAGTTGACATGGGGAATCAATCAAACGCGTCTTCAGCAATAATAATTCCGTCGTCTATAACCGTCGCGACACTAGCTTTTTCTGTAACTACAATTGGAACTGATGCTTTTGCAACAAACAGTACATTAACAAGTATTTCATTGCCAAATACAATAGCAATCATTGCGCCTCAAGCGTTTAACGGTTGCGCCAATTTGACAAGAATTTCTATCCCGAGTTCAGTAACTAGTATTGCATCCGACTCATTTAAAAATTGCACAAGTTTAACTGGGTTTTCTGTTAGCGCGTCAAATGCAAATTACTCAAACGATTCCGCAGGAGCGTTATTTAATAAAGATGCCGCTGCATTATTGCAATATCCTTTGGGGAATCCCCAAACGTCTTATACCATTCCATCATCAGTGACAAGTGTTGGAGCATCAGCGTTTTTAGGTTGCGCGACTTTACAAAGTGTTTTGACCGCCACAACAAAACTAGGTTTTTCATTTGAAGGAGTTCAAGAATTTGGAGCTTTAAGAGCGTTGGGGGTTTCAGCCTTTGCCGGTTTATCAAGCGTAACCCTTCCAAACACAGTAACAAACATTGAAGCTGGGGCATTCCAAGGATGCACGAGTTTAACAAGCGTTACCATTCCAAACTCTGTAGTAAGCATTGGCGCCGGAGCATTCACAGGTTGCACAACTTTGACGAACCTTGTTATACCAAGTTCAGTAACAAGCATTGGTGCCGGGGCATTCCAAGGATGCACTAGTTTGACCACAATTACACTTCCAAGTACCACGACAACTATTTCAGCCACAGCATTTCAAGGTTCCACAAGTCTTTCCACCATCAACATTCCAGGCGCGGTAACATTAATTGAGACAGGAGCATTCCAAACTTGCACGAGTTTAACGAGCTTTACAGTAGACCAGGCGAATCAAAATTATTCAGTGGATTCATTTGGAGTTTTATTTGACAAGAACAAAACAACATTAATACAATTTCCATTAGGCATTTCCAACGCGTCTTATACCATTCCAAGCTCAGTAACAACCATTTCCACGGGAGCATTTTCAGGGTCCACCGGTTTAATTGGAATTAACATTCCCAACTCTGTAATAACTATTGGAGACAGTGCTTTTAAAAATTGCACCACGTTGCTTAATGTCACCATTCCCATATCCGTGTCAAGCATTGGCGCCACAGCATTTAATGGTTGCAGCGCGTTAATCACTTGCAATTTCTCCGCAACAAACTTTTTGCCCAGCATTGGATCAAATGCATTTGCAAGAATAGGCGCCGGGCCAATTGCTTATTATAACGCGTCTGTGCAGAATGCATTTCAATTAAATAACGTCGGGTTTTCAGTAATTTCCCGAATAGATGCCCCAGTAGTTACGCCACCAACGACGACCCCAACGACAAACCAAACAAGAAACTCTTTTGTTTGTTTCAAGGAAGACTCCATGATTCTAACCATTAATGGCTATGTTAAAATTCAAGATTTGAGAAAGGGCGATTTAATTAAAACTTTGAAACATGATTACGTTCCAATTAATATGATTGGAAAACGAGAAATACAGCACATTCGCAGCGAAGAAAGAATTAAAGATCAGTTATACAAATGCTCGCAAGAATTTTTCCCAGAGGTCTTTGAGGATTTGGTTATTACTGGGTGCCATTGCATATTGATGGATGAATTCGTGGACGATGAACAAATAGAAAAAACGCGCGAGGTAAATGGAAACATATACATAACAGATGACAAATACAGAATTCCAGCTTGCGTTGATGAGAGAACTACAGTATACGAAACAGCCGGGTCTTACATGATTTATCACTTGGCATTAGACAATGACGATTACTACATGAATTACGGTGTTTACGCAAACGGTTTGTTGGTTGAAACTTGCAGCCAACGTTACTTAAAAGAACTTTCCAATATGACACTCATTGAATAAAGTAAAAAGACGATCATTTCATTTGACCATCATTTCATTTGACCATCATTTCATTTGACCATCATTTCATTTGACCATCATTTCATTTGACCATCATTTCATTTGAAAATTCCGATTACAAATATTATAATAAATTTATAATATGTGTAAAATTTTTTATGCTCTAATATTCTGAGTAGGGAACATTATTTCCACCTCTATTTATCAAGTAGTTATATTCCAGGAGACTCATACAGGCGCACCCGGTAGAGTTGCTGTAAGCGTTGGGGCAGCACTCAGGTTTGAACTCCGTATTCGCGAACATCAACATTTCGCCTTCGGGCAAAGGGATGGGCTGTTCGGGTCTGTTCAATATGTCTTGAACGCCTTTGCCGCCGGTGGTTCCCTTGTTATAAGTCAAATTGGGAGTGAACCAAGAAGACGTATTGATGGTCTTATTGTTGGTCAAGCTGTACTTGGCGGATTCACCATAGTTGGTGTTAGCGCCGACAAACCCTTCCGTTATGGATGAAGGGGTGGGGTTTGAGAAACCAGGGTTAACCGTCTTGGCGGTCAACATGCCAAATGGCTCCGCATCATTGGTGGTTGAAGCGGCGTCGCTGGCCTCGGCAGGCCCGTCAATAACGCCCATATCCTTTTTTTCGTCTTTCTTTTCCGCGGAAACCGCGTCTTTAATGGTCTCAAGACCCTCCAATAAACCAACTCTTGAGCAGGAGCACAAAACGTGGCCCCACATAATCCAAAACAACAATACAATCAAAACAATAACACCGAGCTTGATTTTAATTCCAAAGACAGAAATTTCCATATTTTTAATGGACGCTGATAAAATTTCCATTTATTATACATATTTCATAGATAATAATTTTCACGATACCTGTCTAAAAGTAGCTCTACGTTTGAATCGTAATGATAAAATTTAATATTGCCGACATAAAAATATTTCTCGTTTGTTATTAAATGGAAAAGTCTCTCATGTTTTTCTTCCAGTTTTTCCATTCCATTTCCAATTCCGAATCTTTCTAAATCCGCGTTCAAATTTGGCCCCCCTTCAAAAACAACGCCTTCCCCTAAATTATATTTATATTGCCTATTTAAAGAGACCCCATTGACGGATACTTTTCCAAAGACTTTAATATTTTTATCCAACGCGTCACCCACTTTGACATCTTCAATATTCTTAATGGAACCATCATTCATTAAAACATCTGTTCCCCCAGAAAACCCGCCGTCAAAAAACCTGTGAATATCACTATAATCTCCATTGCGCGTTTCATTTTCGCATTTCAAAATTTTCTCAATGTCTTCGTCGTACAATTCATCCCAATCCATATAAGTTTCCCCATTTATTTCTATTCTTTTTGTAGCCGTGTTTAAACAATGCAATTCAGTCTCCACGTAATTATCAATGCGCTTGCCGAGAGGATGATTTTTAACCAGGATCCATTCGTCACCGTATTTAATTTTATGCGACGCGCTCACCAAGGTTCCGAAAATATTATACATAGTTTGCCCGCTAGAATCTAAAACCATTTTTGAAGTAACCATATTATTTCCGAAAAGAATGTCGCCCGCCGCTACATTCGCAATAGTTTTATAATTGCCATTTTTCATTCTCAGCAAAGTATATTTATCAAAACAAGCCGATAAACTCGGTCTGGGAGGCGCGCTAGGAATAGAAAATGAAGTTTGAACGTGTAGAACTTCCGTCATAAACGCAACCATGATTGCCAATGGGATTGAAATGGATATAAAAACAGCCGTCATTGATATTGCCACTGGCCAAGTAAAAGGTATAATCCACATTGCAATTACTAGAGCCGCCAAAACGATTAAAATGGTAATTATAAATTGCGCAATGGCACCCAAAAGCGCCTTCAATGCGTAATAAGAACCTAAACTGGTGTATAATCCAGCAGTTAAAACACCTTTAACTTTTCCCATGGCATCCTTAAAAGAAATGATTATTTGCTGAATTGGAACCATTATATTCGCGACGCGACCTAAAATCTCCTGTGCAATATTCGTCATGTTCACACGAATAGACGATAACATAGTGCGGATAAAATTAATCACTTTTCCGATTTCTTCAAACAGCTCTTTAATAGAATAAGTCATATACGAAATCGGTTGCAAAGCGTATCCGGTGATGTTGGTTAAAATATTTTGCACGCAATAGTTGAAGTTTTGACCGGTAAAATCTACGAGAGATGATCCAGCGGGTCTATTGATTAAACCGGCGAAAGGTATAACTTGTGGTTTACATCTTTGATTTGGCCAATCATCCTTAATCGGCTGTATATTCCTCATTACTGTCGTGTATGAAACGGCCACAAATAGAACAACAATTAATATTATAAACATAACAGCGGATCCTCCATACTGATCAAAATAAGATAAATCCGAGTACATTTTATTTATATTTGTTGCGCTTTGTGAAATATTATCCATATTATAGTAAACGGATAATATTTAATTTCGGATATTCACGTTTCCCGACGCTTTCAAAACGTCGTCCTCCCAATCCCAGAATTCATAGGCTCCCAATTTAATCTTGTGATCGTCTGTAATTAATGAGCTGAACCAGGGAGATGTTTCTTCCGTCGCAACGGCGTTCTCGTGATCCTTAACTTCTACGTACTTATTTTGCGCTTTGCTAAAAATCATGTGACTTCCTGTCACACACACGACATCTGAGCCCGTTGAAAATTTATAGAATTTCTCGTTTAATTTATTGTCTATCTTCATTATGACATCCACTCGGCTGCCACTTTCCAATATATCTCCTAAATTTAAATCCGACATTTTCACAGTGGAACCATCCTTTAATTTAACCGTCGTTTCTGGATGAAAGCAGTTTCCGCCCAAAGCTCTTACCATTTGACCTGGAGGACCATTCCACGTGCTTTGCATTGTCTTTATGCTTCCATCAATCAAATACATAATCGTAACCATAATTCCGACTATTTTTCCAACTAAATCCTTAATGCTTATGGTAATCTTCTGAAACTCAATGACCAAATTTAAAAATACACCAAAAATGTTTTGAACAATGGATGTAAAAAAAGTGCGAATGTTGCTTATCATGGTTCTAATAAAATCCAAAGAAATGGTGAAATTTCCTCCCATATTTGATAACATTCCAACCATGTAATTAATGGGCTGCAACAAGTAACCCATAAAATTCGTTTGCATACTTTGCACGCAAAATACAAAATCTTGTTCTAAATTATCGGATAAAGGCATAAACATTGGGTTGCATCTGTATTTTGGCCAATCTTTCTTTATTTCAGCGACGGCTCCGAAATAATACATAATAAAAGTTAGAGCAACAAAACCTAAATTCACATATATAAAATTTATCCAGTCTACTCCTTTTGGCATAACTTATATTATTCGGATATAATTATTGCACTAAATTTACTTCCACCCTTCGTACTTGTTTATTTTCTATTTTTGCGAGACTTTCTTTCTTTTCTTGCGAGACGCTTCTTGGATTTTTTCCCTCCGCTTAGGCAAGGCCAGACAAACCCGCCTCTTCTTTTCTTACCTTTTGTTTTCAATGACTTTCGTCCCTTTCCACCCCTTGTCTGTGGTTGAGCCAATTGAACCTTGCCATCATATTGAGCTTGAGCATTTTGATTCAACGTTGTAACCATGGCTCCTTTAATTTGATTATTCGCGCCAAAAGGAGTATTGCTATTCGCGTCGTTGTAAATGGGCGTTGGTGCATTGGGCAATGTCACTGTTTGACCGCCTCTTATACGTCTTCTAGATCCGCCTTGAGCCGCATTATTTAAAGCGGCTTGTTTCGCAGCATTGCTATTCATTGCTTCCAACGCGGCCATTCGCGGATTTCCTGATTGACCCGTTGTTTGAAATTGAGGGATTCCTCCGAGAGTTTGCGGCGCTGCTGCGGTTGACATTATATAATATATACCAACATTAATTATACCAACCAACATTAAATATACCAACCAACATTAAATATAATTATAATTCCTCAACGAAAACAATATTTTTCGTAATAAAAACATAAATAATTTGTTATACTTTCTGTATATGGACGACAATTCTAGACTTCATTTACAGAAAATGATTAAGGCGAATAATGTGGAAGACCAAACCGAATTAATACGCGAGTTGAAACACAGCCATCTTTTGCAAGAGGATATTAACAATTTGATTATGATTAAAGCTAAATATAGGAATGATCCCAACAAAATAAACGAAGAGGCAATGAATGAATGCTCCTTCTTGTTCACTTATTACACCGACATTTTCAACAAGATCAAAAAAGACGAAATAGACTTGAAGATCTTGAATAAGTTTTTAAATGTATTGCGCAGGATAGAAGACGGAGAAATAGACCAACACGACGGGTCTTATTTAGTCGGACAACTCTTAAAGGAATTGTACGTTGATAGTGCTCTCAAAAAGGCCGACAAATTGGAAGAACAAAATAAAGTTGTTGAACAGCCAAAACACGACACTGTAAAGGTTTCTTGGAAGCAATTCAAAAATATTCAAAATGCATAAAAACGCTTAGATATATATCATTGTATATTAATAATTGCATCTTGTATACAATGATAGAACAAATTGAAATGGTGCAGCCCAGGAATGTTCTGCTAATAGCTTTGCAACTTTTGCAAACGATACCAGACGATAATCCGGATCTTTATAACGACATTGACAAATTGGTGAGAACTGATTTTTTCTATAAATCTGGCGAAGACTTGAAGACCTCTTACAATTGGAAAAAACTTGAAGTCATTATGCACAAACACATTCCTATTGTAGATGAAAAGTGGAAGGAAGAATTGGTTGACATTTACATCGGAAAATAAAGAGTTCAACGCGCAATAGTTTTTAAATTTTATTAAATGCAGTTGTATATAATGAAATATTTGGGGGGAAAGCAGCGACTCGGAAAACATTTGGCTCCGGCTCTCAAGGAATTGTGGTCATACGTTGAAGAATCAAGAGGAGGAGTTCCGCTTGATGGATATTTAGAGCCATTTTGCGGTTCTCTCGGAGTTTTCAGAAATATGACTGATTTGAAAACTGATAAATTTGTGGCCAACGATTATCATCCCGATCTAATTCAAATGTGGAATGAAGTAAAAGCTGGAACTTTTGTTTACCCTGAATCCGTTTCAGAAGAGGAATATTTAGCGGCGAAAAAACTCGCGTCGCCGAATGCAATGAAAGCCTTTATAGGTTTCGGTATGAGTTTTGGTGGCCGTTTTTTCGGAGCATTTGCCCATAAATATATGAATGAAAAGAAGGAGGATTTTTGCAAGGAAATGATGCATAGTTTAAAACGCGCAGCGCCTCTCATTAAAACTGCTGAGTTTACGAATAAATCTTACTTGGATTTAACGCCGAACAATATGTTTATTTACTGCGACCCGCCTTACAAGTATTCAAAATTTCCCATCAAATATAGAAGAGATGTAAAAAAATATGACGTCTTTGATAACGAATTATTTTGGAAAACAGTGAGAAAGTGGAGCGAGAACAATATTGTAGTTGTTTCTGAAATGGATGCGCCAGAAGATTTCATTGAAATATGGAATCTTGAGAGATATCGCAGCGCGGCGCAAAGTAAAAAAACGCGTTTCAAGCCGGATATGCCCAATGATACCTCTTCATCGGAGACGAATAAGACTGAGAAGCTATTTATATATTCCAAATCCGTTCTGCCATGGAAAAAATTACACTAATTTACCGAACAAATCTATTCTACTACTAATACTCTTTCTACTTGCAAAACGGCGATTCTGGGTTGCAAGTAGCCAAATGGTAAGCCATGGCGCTTTCCTTCATAACCTTGGTGCATGTTAAGCATTTTGACGTAGTTCCATCACCAATCACGCAGCGCATATAGTCGCGGTTCATGTGCTTATTGACAAAATGCGTAAAGATGGACTGCTTGTTTTTGCCTTCATATTTGCAATTGGGGTCGGCACATTTCGTGTAAGAAATCTCGTGGTGATTTTTGATGTGGTGCAACCTAGCCGAGCTTGAAGTAAACCGCTCGCTGCAATGATTGCATGCGTATGCGTCAATCTGACGACCAGCCTCAGCGGCGTGTTTCCTTGAAATGTGCATTGACAGTGTGGATGCATTCTTGAAAGTTTTGGGGCAATACTCGCACATCTTTTCACCAGCAACGTTTTCAATGGCCGCGTGAATTTTTCCTTGACGCGGCTTGCGTTCTCCAATTCTCACTGAGCAGGGGATGCAAGCAATGGTCTCCATGTTTTTTAACGTTAGTTTTGGTTGATTTTTACCTGGAAAGTTTTCAAAAAAAAATGAATCAATTTTTTTTCACCACACAATTTTTTTTTCACACTATTTTTTTACTCTCTCTCTCTCTCAGAAAAATAATATATATTCCTAAGTAACTTAAAGAAAATCCGGGGTTTTTAGGGTCCAAAAGTGTTTACAAAAGTCAAAAATGGACAAAAATAAATGTCCAAAAATGAGAGAAGCCAAATATTTCCTGGAAAAGGGGTGAAAATTTCGCCTGTCTGACTGGTATGCTCTAAACACCAAAAAAATAATCCAAAAAAGTGTTACGATAAATTTTAATACTTTATTTTGAAAAAGGTTTAGGGGTATTTTCTGCAGTTAATATAAACTGATCAATGACTTACAATTTTACCCCAAATAACCCTTGCAATTTTTATTGCGAAACATGTGACTTTAAAACGTCTAATAAAAAAGACTACAGTAGACATTTAATGACACGAAAACACAAAAATAGTTGCAATTTACTTACTTTGACTGACATTCAAACCCAAAAAACCCAAACCACACCATTTTCGTGCGAATGTGGAAATTCTTATAAACATCGTCAAAGCCTATTCAATCATAAGAAAAAATGCATTCAAAAAAATGAAACTCCATCAGATCAACCAAACAATGTTATTATTGAATTACTTAAACAAAATCAAGAGTTTAAGGATCTTATTATAGAGCAGAACAAACAAATTCTTGAATTGGCTGGAAAGCTTGGCGCCAATACAACGAACAACAATACAAATTGCAACAATAATAATACCAACAACAATCATTTCAATTTACAGTTTTTCTTGAATGAGCAATGCAAAGATGCCCTCAATATCATGGATTTTATTAACCAGCTCCAGTTAAAAACGTCTGATTTAGATATGGTTGGCAGAGTAGGTTATACAGAAGGGATCTCAAAAATTTTCGTTAGAGGCCTTAAAGAGCTAGACATATTCAAAAGACCACTTCATTGCAGTGATCTAAAGAGAGAAGTTGTCTATGTAAAAGACGAAAACGCCTGGGAAAAAGATAGCGATGAAAAGATCAAGATGAAAAACGCGATAAAATTCATTGCAGCCAAAAACTTCAACATGTTAAACGATTGGATAGAAGATAACCCAGAATACAACGATTATGATTCCAAAAAACATAAGGAATATCATAATATTATTATAAAGGCCTCCGGTGGCGCAACGCCAGAAGAAGACGAGAAGAATTATAACAAGATAATTAGAAATGTTGCTCAGGAAATAACTATTGACAAATCAAGCGATAGATAAATAAATTCTGAAATTTTGAAAACTTTCTCTCTCTTGGTCTCCATCTTTTACAAGGAAAAAGAAGGGCAACAAAGGGAAACCACTTAAACATTATCTGAATGTATATTATAATAATGGTCGTTGATCATTTAACAGAAAATTTTATCAGAAAATCAATTATAAAACACGGAGAAAAGTATGATTATTCTAAAACAAATTATATTAATTCTAATACAAAGGTTGAAATTTTATGCAAAACCCATGGGGAATTTCTTCAAGTTCCACATTCACATTTAAGCGGTCGCGGATGTAAAAAATGTGGCAACGATTTAAATACAATAAAAAAAACAAAAACCAAAGAAGATGTTATTTCTGAAGCTATATCTGTTCATGGAAATAAATATGATTATTCAAAAGTTAATTATGTAAAAGGAAAAATAAAAGTTACAATAACTTGCAAAGAACACGGTGATTTTCAACAAACACTAGATGCTCATATTTGCGGAAATCAAGGATGCCCGAACTGTGGAATTGAAAAAAATAAAATAAAAAGAACAAAAACTCAAGAACAGTATATTAAAGAAATTACATTGGTTCATGGAAATACGTACGATTATTCAAAAGTTAAATACATAAATGATTTTTCTAAAATTTGCATTTCCTGTAAAATTCACGGAGACTTTTTTCAAAAAGCTTCAAATCATTTGCTTGGGAGAGGGTGCAACTTATGCGCAAATATTGTTAGGGGGGCAATAAAAAGAAAATCAAAAGAAAAATTTATTGAAGATTCAATGAAAGTTCATGGAGATAAATACGATTATTCTAACGTTGAATACACAAATTCAGTAGAAAAGGTTTCTGTTATATGTAAAAACCATGGAATTTTTAATATTTCACCGTCTAATCATATTTCTGGAAAAGGTTGCTCTTTATGCATTTTTAAGGGGGAAGAAAAATTATATATTAAACTTAAAAAAGTTTTCCATTCATTGGAGAGACAATGTAAATTTAGTTGGTGTAAAAATAAAAAACCATTGCCGTACGATTTTTGCATTCCAGAATATAAAATACTAATTGAAATAGACGGTCGCCAACATTTTGAAAAAGTGAGTAATTGGCGTTCAAATAAAGAACAATTTATAGTTGATAAATTTAAAGAAAAATGTGCTAACGACAATGGTTACAAAATTATTCGTTTATTGCAAGAAGATGTATTTTATGATAAATTTGATTGGTTTAATTTGTTGACGGAGAAAATTGAGCATTTGAATGAAAAAAACACCATTGAAAATGAATATATATGCAAAAATAACGAATATGTAAACTATTACTAAAATAAAAATAGCATAAATATAATTTCAATAGTTAATTTATGAAAATATTAGTCATTGTAGAATCTCCGGCAAAATGTAAAAAGATAGAATCTTATTTGGGGCCGGGTTATAAATGCTTGGCCAGCTTCGGTCATCTGAGACAGCTTTCTTCTCTCAAAAATATTGACATTGACAATAATTTTAAACCAACGTTTGAAATAGTTGATGATGATAAAAAAAGAAAACACATAGATTTTCTTAGAAAAGAGATAAATTCTTCAGACGATGTGGTAATCGGAGTCGACGACGATCGCGAAGGTGAGGCCATAGCATGGCACGTCTGCGATCTTTTCGGGTTGTCAGTGGAAAAAACAAAGCGCATAGTATTTCACGAAATTACCGAAAACGCAATCCAATCTGCCATTGCTCATCCAAGAACTATTGACATGAAAAAGGTCAATTCGCAAATAGCCAGACAAATTCTTGATCTTCTTGTAGGTTATAACATATCACCCATTCTCTGGAAATTTATTTCAAAGACATCTGAAAAAAGTCTCAGCGCAGGTAGATGCCAAACTCCGGCATTAAAACTAGTTTATGAGAATCAAGTGGAAATAGACAATTCTCCGCCACAAAAGGTATATAATACTACTGGTTATTTTACAAACAAATGCATTGCGTTTGACCTGAATAAACAGGTTGAAAGCGAACAAGCTATGTCTGATTTCTTAGAGGAATCTGCGAGCCATGACCACGCATTTACTAGAACAGATCCAACCCGAGTTTACAAGCAACCACCTGAACCTCTAACCACTTCCAGGATACAACAACTCGCCAGCAATGAAATGCATATTTCGCCCAAAGAGACAATGAAATGTTGTCAAACGTTATATGAAGCGGGATACATTACATATATGAGAACGGATAGCAAAAAGTATAGTGCCGATTTTTTAGTTGATGCGAAAGAGTATATCATGAGAGAGTATACCCAAGAAAAGTTTATCAACCCAAAAATAGATGAGCTTTCAAACAACATCGGAAAAGAAAAAGCCCAAGAAAACAAAAAAGAAAAAGAAAAAGAAAAAAAGAAAAAAACCGAGAAAAAGAAGTCGGCAGCTCCACCGCCACAAGAAGCGCACGAAGCCATACGACCCACCAATTTGACAACCAAAACTGTTCCAGAAGATCTAAGTGCAAGAGAGAAAAAGTTATACAAAACTATTTGGGAAACCACGTTGGAAAGTTGTATGGCCCCCGCAGAATTTTTTTCGTTTACCAGCAATATCTCCGCACCAGACGCATCTGCAAAATATTCTCTAACAAGCGAACTTCTTTATTTTCTCGGTTGGAAAATAGTAAAAAACAAGGAATCCAAAACACTCAAAGAAAAGGAATACAATTATCTTCTACAGCTAAAACCGGGCCAAGAAGTTAAATTTAAAAAGATAACGTCAAAGGTGACTCTGAAGAACGCGAAGCAAC
>Ga0114962_10002494_pt1 | contig 15314 bp, 14 predicted proteins | sample C_130820_MF_Meta_FD_87017 | JGI IMG/M metagenome (GOLD analysis project Ga0114962, IMG submission 87017) | Freshwater microbial communities from Lake Croche, Canada to study carbon cycling - C_130820_MF_MetaG | ecosystem: Environmental > Aquatic > Freshwater > Lake | place: Lake Croche, Canada...
ATGGAAGAGTATCGTCAACGTGCGGAGGCGGCTTATGTTGAGTCGGCGCGGTTAGTAAAAATGCTGGCACTAGCTGATGAGCAAATAAAAGAAAACGTCAAGGCGTTGAAGGTTGCAGCAGAAATGCTGTCAGCAACTCATGATTATTCGGTGATGCACCAAGACCAAGTTTTAGAATATATACTGAAAAAAACGAAGGAGATGAAATGAGCCAATTTAAAAACGTGATTTACCCTATGCCAGCTATACACCTGAATGCTGGCATGTATAACCGTTACGAGTTGCAAGAAATGGTTTACCACTTAGACGCACTAAACGCCCAAGCTCAAGCTCAAGCAGGAATGCAACCGAAGAAGGAATGGGTTGGGCTGACGAAAGACGAGGTAAGAAATATTTTTTATGCGTGTCAGTCTCATGAAAGGGATTATGTTGTGGCGTCTATGGTAGAGGCTGCTCTTAAGGAGAAGAACGGTGGCTAAGATTGTCGGGCCTTTCTCTTGGGAAGACGACATCGAAGGTTACGAAAAATATGCCAAGACACAAACAGTAAAAGAACTTCAATTAGTGGAGGAACACATGACCAAGATACATTTGCAATCAACGTATTCAGACATTGTTTCAGATGGAGGTCTTGATCCGCGAAATGAATACGAGAAGAAGTTTAAACAGAAGCCGCTGACGCAAGACCAGATAGATGCTTTGTGTGATGTGCATTTGTGGAGCCAAGAAGAGTCGCGTGAAAGCAGTGGGATATACAAGCTAATCAGAGAAGTTGAGAAGGCACATGGGATAGGAGAGAAAGAATGAATGAGCGAATCAAAGAACTTGCTGAACAGGCTGGAGCGCACTACCTTGACGTAAAAAATGAAGTCACTGCGATGGTGAACATTGAAGCATTTGCGGAATTGATTGTTATGGAATGCGCTGGGTTTGTAGATAACTACGTATCGGAGGCAGCAGGCATCCACTACGACACGGGCGATGAGTTAAGAAAACATTTTGGGGTTAAATATGAATGACTTTGAGCGCGGTTGGAAAGCGGCGATAGACGAGGCTGAACAGGCAATGGTTGGGTGCCAATTAATCCCGTTGATGACGCCGCCAGATCACCCGCTGTTTCAATTGTTTTTTGCGCTGAAGGATTCGGTAGTTAAGCTGCGGGATGTGTTACCAACGGAGGCAGACTTATAATGAGTGAACATGAACTAACAGCACACATATACGAGTTGGAGACAAAGCTAGATGAGGTATCCAAAGACCGTGATGACTGGGCGAAGAAGTATCAAGAGTTAAGCAAAAAGAACGAGGTCACTTACGAATTCGACCACACGAAAGGGTTTGCTACTCAATACACGCACATACCTTACGGATACAAGCTGGTGGCTCACAACGACGGCACAATCACAGTGACTCTAGGCGGGATGGAAGAGAAATGAAACTTGAGATGGATGCTTACGACTTGGTTGCTTTAGAGCAAAACATAATAGAGCGTCTGGGGACGTTCACCACTTGGGAGAAGGCTATAGATTACGGCGAAAAATTATTGGAGGCTGGAGAGGAAGGCGGTTGGGCTTGGGAAGGTCACGATGGCATTTCAGTTAGTGGCCCGTATAAGTTGCTCATCAACCCAGAGTTTAAACAGGAGAACACATGATCTGGTCTGAACAAACCATACCGGAGCGCGTGGCTACGATGCAACGGCATTACGAACGTATGGCTAACGAGTTGTATCCCGAAGGGGTTCCGATGTTGGCTTACAAAACGGAACCAAGGAAGCATGATCTGTATCAAGACTACATGACTTTTGCTAGACAACTTGGCGGGATACTGGAGAAGAAATGAGTGAAGATATGTTGGAGAAGTCTATGCGGCAAACAATAGAAGAGACTTTGGAAAAAATGAGTGACCACCCAATAGCGTTTAATTTTGCTGCTGCTTTGGAGGGAGAAACAGACCATCCCTTGATCTACACAGACAACCGTTTGGTTGGCGCTAACCCAGACCAGTCAGATGGCTACTGGGACACGGAAGACGAAGCCATTATAAATTTTGCGTTGCAGCTTTCAGTGATGGCACATGCCGCGCAACGTCACTTTTTATTTGTAAGAAGAGCGCCGGAACTTGTGGCATCAAATCAGTTTGAGGGTGGGACTAAGTGGAGAATGATTGGTAGGTTTTCAATTGCAAAGATTAAGGAGACGAAATGATACTGACACGCGACGAGATGATTAAGGACACGATTAGGATGCTGTGGGAGTCTGTTGATGCAGTCGCCACGCCGGAAACAAGAGATGAGGTAATGAGCCAAATGTTGGGAGCATTCAGCACGTATATGTTTAGGGGGCCGGAGAAGAAATGACCACCCCACAGATTAAAGCTGTGATGTCTTTTGTATCTGGAGCGGGAATAGACCCTGCGGAAATGTATTGGTTTGATTTATCGGGCTTGATCGGTGACCAAGATAAGGCAGACCTTGAGCCATTAATGACATACAAACCTCCCTTTGAAAAAAATATGGTTGTTTGGAGGGGGCATACGCGCAACTATCCAGACTACGCGGCAATGATGCTGGTGGTTGGGTCTAACCCCGAAGAAGGCGTTGTTGTGTCAATGTGGAAGGGGGAGGTAGGAGCAAGACCATATAAGATGCCCATTATGTTTTATCGGGTTGTTAACGGTCAAATTCAATACGGCGGTGCAGGCCCTGAAGAACAGGATATTGAAAAAGGTTTAGCGGAATTAATATTGGCGAATCTCGGCTGCTGGTATCGGGGTTTGGCTGGTTCTAGTGCGGCCTATAAACCGGAAGTCAAACAAACCTTCACTAATCGCAGAAAAATAGCGCAAGGAAAAACGCCAACTTATGACTGGCATACCGTCACCATCGGACTTACACACCAGAAACAAGAACACCAAGGCGGCACCCACGCTTCGCCACGATTGCACGACAGACGAGGCCACCTACGGCATTTGCACACAGGTAAAAACGTCTGGGTCAAATCCTGCAAAGTGGGGAACGCGGAACTAGGAAATGTATTTCACGACTACAAAATAATTGCTAAAGAGGAGAACGTAATAAATGACTAAGCTATGTGCAAGTTGCAGGGCAAACGATGCAGTCAAGAAGGTATCGACCTCTAGGGTGGGTCACTTCATCTGGAAGTGCCAGAGTTGCATTGACCGCAAGTCGGTTAGCTTTATAGGGAGTAAACGTGCTGACAAACAATAAGGATTTAAACAAGCTATTAAAATCCGCAATGGAGCGAGGGTGGGAGTTTACCCATAAGAACAACCACATCAAGGGTAGGCATCCTAACGGGAAGACCACCACCGTAAGCCGAAGCCCGAGCGACGGACGCGCAATCAAGAACATTAAAAAGGATTTGAGGGTATGAACATCAACACTGTATTGGATAGCTACTCAAAGCATTTAGAGAACACCATCTCCAAGAAAAGGTCTTTCCTTGCCGTGAAGAATCTCCGAAATTTGGGCAAGCACGGGATACGGGAGGTCTCAGCCCATGTGGAAGACTACATCACCAAGCGGGGTGTGGCAGCGGGAACGATCAACAGGGAACTTGGCGTCCTGCAATCCTCGCTGAGATACGCGTTTAAACGAGGGGAGATAGACTTCCTTCCTATCCTTCAAAAGCTTCCTTCGCCGCCACCGCGCTCCCAGTTCTTCTCTGAAGAGGACGTTATCATCCTGCTTTCTCAGACCAAGAGGAACCCAGAGCTAGACAAGTTTACCCGCATAGCCCTGATGACCGGTCAGCGTAAGGATGCCATCCTTAAACTGCGCTGGGATCAGGTAGATTTCAAAGCCAACCTAATCGATTTTAACGACTATACAGCGCCTCTTGCCCACAGGATGAAGGGTAGGGGCATCGTGCCTATGTCCGGTGCGCTACGGGACTACCTGAAGGGTCTGGGCGGGGTCTCCGGCAGGGTTCTTAAGGTCAAGAAGATAGACCGGCAATGGAAGACCGCCATGAGGCGCACCAAGTTCAAGGCTACGCCACATATCTTGCGGCACACAGTGGCTACGCAGCTTGCCCAGAAGTCCGTGCCTATGGCTCAGATTGCCAGAATATTGGGACATCGGAATACCCAGATCACCGAACGGGTCTACGCGAAATACTCCCCGGATTTCTGCCGGGATGCCGTAGAACACTTGAGCGTTTAAACAGCCCATGTCTACCGGGGAAACTGAGTTCCAGCGTAACAGCCGGATTATCGCCGCCTTAGAGATTAAGCTTGGACGGAAACCAACGTGGCAGGAAATACTGGCGGAGATTGCGGATGAAAGTTAAGGACTGGTTCAACGCCCTGTCAGACATGGGGTGTATAGTCTGTTTAAACGAGCATGGCGTTGTCTCGCAACCAGACATCCACCACCTGACCAGCGGGTCGAAGAGGATAGGTGATCTTCACACTATCCCGCTGTGTCCAACCCATCACAGGTTTGGGATTAACAACTCATTCGCCGTGTCGCGCCATCCATGGAAGCAGGAGTTTGAACGGCGCTATGGAACGGAGGCTGAGTTGTATGCCCAAGTCTTGAAGCTTGTTACTGAGTCAACTGCTTCCTGATCTCCCTGACCTGTGATGTGATCTGGTTCTCAGCTTCCCTGATGTTGTTCAGGGCTTCACGTTTGTCATCAGGATCGATCTTTGAGAAGTTGATCATGTTACGCATGTTGCGAAGGTTGGTAAGCTGCTTGTCGATGTTAGACACTAGTTGTTTCACCCCTAGAAGCTGCCCGTTCTTTTCCATGTATTCCACATACTGGTCTGGGTTACCACGGGACTGCAATTCATGCTGGGTTCTGACAACCTCGTCTACCTGTTTCTTTAGCGAGTAGAACGCATCGATAGTGCCGCCTGACTTATCCGAAGCAAAGAACCGCTTGAGGACGGGTATTTGCTCCATGCCCATGGATGGGCGTGTTGCCTCGTTCCCGCTAACGGCGTTGATGACAGCGCCTATCACCGCCGCAGCATAGGTCCCCATGGTTCCAGAATAGCCTGAGATCATATGATCGATGCGTAACGGAGAGAGGCCAAGCGCCTGACCCATCTGTTTCGCAAACTCAGAGGTGCCAGCACCCTGCTGGAACGGCGCAGCAACGTTCTCCATGCCCCTGCCGACGATATCTTGACCGGTAAAGAACGAGTAATTAGCCGCCTCCTCAACGATAGGCAGGAACGCTTGTGGGATAGGAACAACCTTCAGGGTTGAGCCTATGTTCCTCACGGCGGCTTCAACCAAGTCTGCTCCGGTGTCATTCCCAAATGCGTATTCCAGAAGACGCTCTGGTGCCACCTTAAACAGCACACCAATCTCAAACGGGATTGGAATCTTAACTTTCCCAATGATCCAGTTGTTATCGCGGGTTTCCTTGCTGGCACGTTTCCATTCATCGGACTCGCTGGCAAGCAGCCAATACATGGCAGATAAGCCAAGGATATAACTTGAACGAAGGATGAAGGCTTTTTTCTGCGCGGCAGAATTAGCACTTGCCATCTTGCCGAACCCTGCGCGGTAGAGGACATCCATACCCTGAACCCGCGCATTGAAGAACGGAACAATGGCGGAGATCACCTGAATCATGGGGCTGGAACCCATGCGCCCGAAGTTCATAACCTCCAAGGACTGATGGATTGCCTCTGCCTCATTGCCGGTCTGAGCCAAAACCTTCTTGTATATCTCTGCTCTGGTAGCCAAGTCAGAGGCATTGGAACCTTTGTCCAACGCATCCCAGACCTTACTGAGGGGCCACATAGCCTTCTGCCAGCCAGTCTTGATACCTGCGCGTTCATTCAAAGCTTTAGCTACAGCCTCGGCGCTGGACTTAACGTCACCGGAGAATTCATAACCGGAACCAATACCAGCCGCCCTCAGTGCTTTGGCTTCTGGGGAAAGGTCTAACAAGACATTACCAAACTGTTTAAACGTGTCTACGATAGGAACCATAGATACGCCAGAGGTAACCCACGATTGCATGGAGTCGCGAGCCAAGTTAGCGAGTATGAATCCGGGGTCTTTGGTTACCAACTCACGCAAAGCTTTGGTTGGGTAGGACATGACCTTCCAGAATGCGCTGATGCCCATGTTGTGCAGAGATTTCATAGACTCTACCAACAGAGGGTCTGCAACCTCGTAGCGAACGTCTTGACCATTTTCACGGACGGTTACAACATCAGGCTCGCCCTTTTCATGGGGAGACAGCTTGCGACCCATGTCGTTTAGGCCCGGGGCGTTTAAACGCATGATGTCCCGGACTATCCTCTGTGCAGCGACGTTCTTCATACCTTGTTCGATAGCCGAGCGGGTGTTCCTAACCACGGTTTCAAGGTAGTCACCGATCTGTTTATCGCCGCCGACAAGCTCTGGGGTCGGCTTGATGCCAGACAGGTTCTGGAACATCTTGGGGCCAGCGGTGTTTACACCATCTATCTGACGATAGAACGGAAGGTAGTCGCCATACTTAGTCCACTGAACGCCCATCTCTTGGGACAGAACGCCGGTATCCACCAAGAATTTGACCAGACCTTTGTTGAAGGTCTGATACTCATCGAAGGCGGTTTTGAATTCAGGGTAGCTGGCTTCCAATTTATTACCCATGGCAAAATCTGCGGGGGTCAAAACATTCTCTCTGCCCTCTTTATACAGGCGAATACCACGGCGGGTAGCACTGTAGAACTGGAACATCTGCAAGATCAGAGGGTCTTTATACTTCTCAAGCAGCGGCGTCAGGATGGGGATAAGCCCTTTGACCTGACCATTCATATCGCTGACTTTGACATAGCCCTTTTCATAAACAGGTATGCCATGCAGGAAGGCTTCTGCGGCTACCCCTGCCGCACGGTCAGACTGAAGGGCGGCAGCATTGGCGGAGACATCAGCAAGAAGCTCTGCCTTGCCAAACCTCTGGGCAACCAGCTTGCTGAGACGTTCCACTGATTCATACTTGTTGATGTAGTGCTGCCGGAATGCAGACCTACTCTGTGGAGAGATAGCTTCAGCCATGCGCTGTGCAACACCCTGCTCTTCACGCTTGTAGGTTGCACGGTTAAGCGCAGCGTATCCCGCCTGTCCGAAGTTGGCGTCAAAGTCATCACGAAGGCTGTAACGGATGTTAGGGTTCTTCTCGTCAAAGGTGCCAAGGTTACCAACGGCAGACTTAACCTGCGTTGGTTTAAACACCGCATAGTTCTTGACGCCATCTTCCCACATGGAAAGACCGTCAAAGCCTAGCGATTTAATAGCCGCCACAACCTGATTGTTTTCAATCAAAGGCCAGAAGCCGCCACGCGCAGCTTTGCCTTCTTTGTTTTTGTTGCCATGGATGGCATTGATCAGAGCATCCCTGCTCAAAGGATTGGGCGGCAGAGCGCGGACATCTTGGTCAAACTTGATCTTTGTTTTGGAACCAAGCAGCTTATCAACGACAGCTTCTACGTGAGCTTTGTTCTCATAGTCAAAAGGGTTTTCCATCTTGACGTAGATGGGCATTGTGTTTGGCCCAGAGGGGAGTCTGGACTTTACCGCCAGTTCCCATTCGTTTATCTCTGCAAATTCTTCTGGGCTGCTTTTCTGGGTCAGGCGGTAGTATTCCTTTTCAGTATTGTCCATGACGCGCAGAGTCTCTGCCTTGGCGGATTCAATCTGTTCATCTGAAAGGAAGTCTCTGAAATGATCAACCATCCAATTGGGAGAGAGTTGCTTTGAATAAGTATCGGCAAACTTGGGATCGTCAGTGAAAAAGATGGCTCCAGCCTGTTTGGGCGTGAATTCTTCAAAGTCACGGGCTGTGCCATGCAGAACAAGGCGCGGATAGCCCTTGTCATCCACTACGCCAGAGTCGCCAAACCACCGCCAGAAGTTCCTGATGGCTTCTGGGGTGGAGGCAATCAGTGAGCCTTTGTTGTTGCGGGTAGGACGCATCACCCCGTCAACATCGATACGAGCCTTTACTTCTGGCTTTGCGCCTTCGGTAAGCTGGAACCTTGGCTTTTCTCCGGTCTTTTCGACGGCTGTCCTTGCTGCATCGACGAAGGATTTACGGAGGCCGTCCAGCCCTGCTGATATATCGGGTCTGTCGGGTCTGCCATTTTGAATGCTTTTGACAAGAGTCTTTCCTGTGGCTTCGTTTTCCCAATCATAATATCTATACTCCGATTCTGCGCCAAACGCGCTTGAGTTCTCTACGCCAACAATGGCCTGTGCCTTGTCTCTAAACTTAACCAGCGCAGCTTCAAACGACGCATCATCCATCAAGAATGGTTTGCCGTCATCACCACGATAGTTAATCAAGATAAATTCATTGCCCTTGATTTTAGAATAGCCAGCTTCAGTTCCCAACTCTTCTTGCAGGGCTTTAAACAGCTTCTTTTCTTGGGTAATAGTTAGGTTGGCAGGTTTAAACTGTATACGATACCCAAGCTGCCCGGTGGCATTGGGGTCTGCGCGGAAGAACGGCGTAGCATCCTGTTGGAAAACAAAGGACATTGCGTCAGACAATGTCTGGGCGTCAGCTTTGGCAACCTTTGGGTTGAAGTTGACGATCCTGACAATCATGTTAGGCGACACTGCACTGGCGTAACCGCCAGTTCCTTCGGATACACGTATCTTGCTTTTCAGCCCAAGTATGTCGGCAATCTTCTCAACGGTCTTTTCCTTGATAACTTGATTATTGAAATCAAGCTTTTCTTTAAAAGCCATCTCTGAAATTTGAACCATCTCGCCTTTGGTTGACGGGATAGCCTCTCCCGTAACAACCTCAGTCCTTGCGCGGATTTCTGGGGAGGGTTCACGCAGCGCAGGGGTGGACGGCAACGAAGTTACGCCCTTGGCTCTGAACGAATAGGCGTAATCACCAAGCGCCCTTTGAAAACAAAGCTGACGCAACTGCTCGTCGTTCAGTGTTTTGTGCTGACCCTTCTCCCTGAAGTTCTCAAACAAGCCCTTGGCTTTCTGGGTAACCCATGAAGCCGCTTGTATTTGTCTGGGCGGAACCTTGACCTTGCTGGCAAGCAGCCTGACCATCTTCTCAGCAAGCTCATACTGGGCATCGGTAGGAGCATCCCTATCGAACAACATCCTTGTCATGTGCAAGTCGATGGTAGACCGGCCTGAGTCCTTGCCTTCCATGGCTTCCATCAAGTTCAGGTAGAAGGTATTGGTTTTACGCCCCTCCCAGTCCATGCCGAAGTTCAGAAGATCGGATATCCGTTTGTTCTTTTGCTCTGTGGCTACCTTGATTGGCTTGCCTTCGGCGGCTTGCTTCCAAGCGTTATACGTCGTGGTGAAGTTGGCTTTAACTTCAGTTGCCGCAGATGTAATGGCAATGATTTGGAAAAACTTCTCAGCCAATACCTTGTCTTGATTGAACACATCAAGCACTGCCTTGGCGGACTTCTCATACCACTCAGCACCTTGGATGCCGTCATCTGCATATTTCTGTAGCTTCTTAACGCCAGCGCGAACGTCAGCGAGGGTCTTGTCGCTCGTCAATCCGGCAATACGATCACCAACGTTCTTGATGATATCTTGAAGTTCTTTTTCGTAGATACGGACGCCCTTTAAATCAAAGGGGCGCTGGTCTCCGGACTCTTCTATCGTTGCGGAGTAACGCGGAGCATTCCCGGTAGGTGCTGCCCGGGTGGGGCGCATCTTTCCCATCTCTACCCGTTTAAACACTTGATCAGCGGTCTGAAAGCCTAGCCCGGAGAAGCCGTTGCCCAGTGATTCAAGGAAGGCTTTGATCTTGCGAAAGATCACACCTATCGCACTGACCGGAACGCCGTTGGCGTTGAAGTATTTAAACGCATCAGCAATGGCTTCTTCGGTGATGTAGTCATCAAAGCCTTCAAGACTGCCTTTGTCGTCTAGGTAGATGGCCTTGTATGCCTCGTAGAGGCTACGCCCGTCCTGTGCATTACGCCCTTTGATGAACTTGTTGATCCAGTCCTTTTTAGCCGCAGACTCAAGGAGCTTCCATTCCTGATCCGTGAAAGCGCCTAGTTCTTTTAAAGCATGGATGGTTTCATGGCGCAGGGTTCCCATCGGGTTCTTGGCTTTAAGCGCAATGCCAATTACGTTCTGAGCGTAGGAACCATCCCCAGAACCCTGTGCGCTCTCAATGGAGTCAATGATTCTGAGGGCGGTTCCTTCCAGCCCAAGTTGTCGCATAAAAGGCAGAAGAGCCTGACGGAGGTTCTCTTTGGCGGCAACAGCTTCCTGTGTCGGGACACTAGTTGGCGCAACCTTTGATGCTTGTTCTGCCTCCTTACGCGTAGCGTAATAGGCCACAGGCTTGTCGTTCTGGAAGACGGTATAGCCCGTGTCGGACACGCTCTCAGGCTTGGATGGCTTGACCATCAAGGGTTCGGAGTAGGAACGTTGGCCTTCCTTAAGCTCGTAAATCAACCGCCGTAGTAAAGCGTTGTCCTTCTCGGTCTTCTGGGTTAGCGCAGCATATTCAGGGGTATTGGCCTGACCTTCAGCCTCCATCTCTTCGACGGCTGAATTGTTCTTGTCCATGTCCTTTTGAAGCTTTTCAATTGCAGCCGTCGTCTCTGCGGCTTTCTTTTCCCTAATCTCGGCAAGGCGCTGAACCTTCTGCTGGGCTTCTTCTGCGGTAGGGCTGGTCAGCAGGGTGTTATCCCCGGCAACGATGTCAAACCCTGACGGCTCCTGTTTAAACTGACCCTTCTGGATTTCCACACCATTCGGAATCTCAGTGGGGTTAACCAACTTGGTTACTTGGTTCTGGACAACCGAAGCACTACCCGGGGCATCTGCGTTTAAACGCTCCGCAGATTGATTGGCAATGGACTCTTCGGTAGTGCGGAACATGGTCTTACCGGAAGCGTCCTTAACCTCAAATACAGGGGTTGTGAACGATTGGATTTCTCCGCTATCTGTCGCAGCCTTGAGGTAGGCGCTAACTTCAGCCTCGTTATCGATCCCCGCAGATTTGAAGATATCAGCCACTTTGCCCGTATCGGACAGGCCGGTATCAGCCATGGCTTCCTGAAGCTGCGGAAGCACCGCCATATACTTGTCTGGGTCTATCTGGGGCGCTTCTGGAGCGGCAGGTGGGGCAGGGGTAGCTTGAGGCGGAGCCTTTGCCGTTAGGCGCTCTATGGCGTGTCCAGCCCCGCCAATAGCCCCACCAAGGATGGCCCCGCCAAGGAAGTTATCGTAGTATTCCTTACGAGCAGCTTCGTCAGTCAGATTTAGCCCAGCTTGCAGCCTTTCAAAAAACTGCTGGGCAGCTTCGGTGCTGCCCTCAACTCCAGAGACTTTAGCTCCTTGAACCGCGTATTCGCCAATTGTGGACAGGATGCCACGTTCAGCAAGTTCCTTTGCTGATTTCTCAGTCAACTGGATGCCAGCAGAACCCAATATCTGGCGTATTCCGGGCATCATCTTGAACGACAGAGCATCCAAAGTGGCTTGCGGGATAGCCGCAGCGCCAGCCGCCAGAAGGCTGGTATCTTGCAGGTTCTTGCCTGACTCCATTTGCCGCGCAAGATTAGAGCCGGTGAACTGAGCGGCAGAAGCTCCAAATGCACCTATCGCTCCAGCGCCGATTCCAGCCACCGCAATCTCTGGTGCAGCAACAGCGGCAACGCCACCGGCAATAATAGGTGCCGCCATATACGGCAAAGACCCGCCAAGAAGCTCTTTAAACTTGGTAACAGGCGCTTGAGTCCAGCCTTCTTCGGTTGGTTTAAACCGCTTGGCCTTTTCTTCCTGACCCTTTTGGTAGGCTTCGGCCTCTTCGGGCTTCATCAGCCCAACCTTACCAGCCAGTAAAGCCCCTTCGCCTTTCATCTTTTCGTAGGAAGACTCAAGAGCGCCAGTAAAGCCGGTGGTCGGCGGCTCTACCGGAGTCTCTTTGACGGCTGGTTTAGTTTCAGGGTATTGCTCTCTTAAAAGCTTTAATCCCTCTGTTGAGATGCTAGATAAATCATTGCCCTTAAGGGCCACCAAGTCTTCTGTGGAAAACCGTGACAAATCCATCATTAACCCTCGCGTCTACGGAGTTCTTCATCAATGGCATTCCGGGAAATCCCGCCAGCGCCACGGTCTGGAGGGACAGCCATAGAACCAGACGATCCAAATATTCTTTTTTCTGCTTCAGCAATTTTTGCTTTAGCTGTCGCAGCAACTTTAGGGTCTTTGCTGTTTGCTTGAATTTCAGCCAAACCTAAACTGGCGTCTTTGCTTTTGGCTGTTTCCCATAATTGTTGACGTTTTACAAACGCCTCTTCTGCGTTCTTTTTTTGAGTTTCTCCAAATTTACGTTCATCTAACAATCTATTGTATTTTTTCTGTTCAGCGATCTCTTGTGAGCGTTGTCTTATGCCTACCAGCGAAGTCATCCGGTTGAAATAATTATCATCGGATTTTTGCGCCTTTTCTTCTGCGCGTTGCATATGGTTTTGATAGCTCTCAAAATCTCCGCGCTTCTCTGCGCGACGAGCTTTATCAATATCCAACTGCGCTTGGTTCATTTCTGATTGGCGTTTGCTGTATGCGCCCAATGCCTTGGTTGCCTGTTCAGCGCCTATCCCAGCGCCAGCCGCAAAGTTTTGAAGAGCATACGGAGATTTGCCAGCACCCATGGCAAAGAAGCCAGTAGCCGCCGACATCCACAATCCAACATCACGATCTTGTTTAGCTTGTTTTGCAAGCGCAGCAAGACGGTCAACCTGCTCTTTGCCAAACTCATCCTTGAGGCCAAATGCATCACGCTCCGATTTCCACTGAGCCATCCCAGCCTCACGGGTAAGGGGGACTTGTGCTTTACGTGCTTCTATTACGCGTTTGACTTCCTCGTCAATAAATTTATCGCTGGTGCTAGACGCGGCTTGATTCGCAGCAGCCACATCTTGAGCGGGAGTCGCAGGTGCCGGAAGTCTAGAACGCAGACGCTCACCTTCATCGCCGTAATCCAACGCTGGGTCTACCTTCTTCGGCGTGACTATGCCAGCGGCAGGAACAGCCGCAGCAGCTTCAGGGGTTGACCCCAAACCTGCTTTGTTTCTTGCCGCCTCTGCCGCAGGATTGCCGCCATACAACGAAGGAGGAACGCGCCATTGCGGTTTCGATGTTGAAGAAACTTCGCCCGTTTCAGGATTAATGCCTGAGTCTGCATCAGACCCATAGGCGGGAGGAAGCGCAGATGCTATGCCGGTGGGTGGCGTTGTTGACTCAGCCGCTTGTGCGGAACCACTGCCGGTCAAAGCACTAAGAATGCGGGAGCCGGTGCCTTCTTGCGGCATGACATAGTCAGGCGCAGACGCGACTCTGGTCGGCGGAGCTACCTTGGCAACATACTGTCTGGTTTCTTTGGGAACGTAGTTGATCCAATCGTTAGGATGCTCTTTCAAAACCCTGTCCATATTGCCCGGGCCATAGTTGTAAGCAGCAGCGCCCTTAGCCTCATCCCCGTAGCGGTTAACCATTGCGTTCAGATAATCTTTGCCAAAGCGTTTAAACTCTTCCTCCGATTTATCTTTCATCGGAGCAACGCCAAAGCCCGGAGAAGCTTGGGTTTTAGGCATCAACTGAGTAATGCCTTCTGCCCCAGCGGGGGAGGTCAGCAAGTTACCGTTTTTATCAAACTGTTTTCCGCCTGACTCTGCCTTAACCACACGGTCATACAGCCCAGTATCCCCGCCTTCTTCAAACGCAATGATCCCGCCCCCTGCGTAGTTTTCAGGGTTGAAGTTGTAAGACGGAAGGCTTGCAAGCCCACCCTCAGCCATACCTTGGGGCTGCTGCGGAGCTTGCTCTGGAGCTTGCTGTGGAGCTTGTTGGGGAGGTTGTTGCCCCTGATCCAATTGCTGCTGTTGCATTGCAATATCTTGAGCAACATTGGTTTGCGGGTTAGCGCCGCTGGCAAGCTTTGCAGCTTCAAGCTCTGCTTGCGTCTTCTTCAACTGCATACTAGCCATCAGTAGACGCGTGATATCGCCACCAAGGGCAACCTCACCATCTAGAGATGCTTTACCTGCGCCTATGTTTTTAGCCGCCAGCATTTCAGCCGCGTCAGGCAAAGACGTTATTCCGCCTTCAGCAAATTGGCTAACTGAACCACCTTCCGCGTAAGACTTAATCTCACCACCAGCCGCCTTGTTAGCGGACATATACGCACCAGCCAAACTACCTAGACCACCTAGTGACCCACCAATCTGGCTCATCATCGACGGAGCGGCTTGGTAGTTTTGTTGGGAAGTCATCGAACCCGTTGGGGTGCCATGCAAGATGTCGGACATAAAGCCAAGTTGCTTGTAGGGATAGTTCTGTTGGTTCAAAAAGTCCTGATACTGGTTGGTCAACCCTTGCTGGTTAAACGCTTGTTGTTGAGCGCCAGCTTGTTGCTGCGCCCCCGCAATGCCCATCCGCTGCGCGTAATCCTGCTGACCCATCTGACCCATTAAGTTGGCAGACTGGTTAGCCAGACCCAGACCTTGCAGACCTAGGTTTGCGCCATATTGCTGGGCTTGTTGAGCATTATTAAATGCGTTCTGGCTCCCTGTGGCTTGGATACCAGCCAAAGTATTTTGTAAGTTGCGTTGTCCTTCACCTTCTACAATAGCGTGACGGCTACCACCAAACGCCCCCGCATTAGTTGCTTGGGCTTGCTGCCCCGGAAGTTGGCGTCCGTAGTCCATCACCGCTTGCTGCTTCTGGAAGTCAGTGACGTTCTGTTGATACGGCGACATGAACGCTTGTATGGCACCGGGATTGGTTGCCATCTGGTTGTAATTCTGACCAGCCATCAGTCCACCGATACCGGTCATTGTGCCGATGTTCGATGCCTGTTGGTTCTGCGGCGATACTTGCATGTTGCCAACAGTGTTGAATGCCTGTTGCTGCATTGGCGTGAAGTCGGCAGTGCGCTGCCCTTGATAGGACTGATAGGGGTTCTGGTTAACGTCAGTTAACGCTTGCGACTGACCAAGCAACTGCTCTGAATACGGCTGCGCCCATGCAGGGAGGCTCGTATTAGTGACAGTCGTGCTTGTCGGTTGTTGCTGTTGTGGTTGACTACCGCCGCCTTTACCCATGCCGTTCTCCTAATCCCGCTGTTCCAGCAGGAATTTCAAATGTGTGCCACGCGGCGCTATGCCCGTTACCTTTTAGAATCTTTACCCACCCCGGTCTACCGGTGCATTCAATGCTGTCGCAGCCTTGGTCAAACGCCCATGCTTGGAGTATCGCAATCATAGGGTTCTTCCATTCGTCTACATCGACGCCGCCACAGAAGATCATGCCTAGACACTTCTTG
>Ga0114962_10002496_pt1 | contig 15311 bp, 16 predicted proteins | sample C_130820_MF_Meta_FD_87017 | JGI IMG/M metagenome (GOLD analysis project Ga0114962, IMG submission 87017) | Freshwater microbial communities from Lake Croche, Canada to study carbon cycling - C_130820_MF_MetaG | ecosystem: Environmental > Aquatic > Freshwater > Lake | place: Lake Croche, Canada...
AAGTTTAATAGCAGAAGTTTCTACTGGCACAACATCATAATGTGCCATTAATACCATCGGTAAAATAGAGGCGTCAGATCCTTTCCATTCGTATATATAATTAAAACTATCAATAATGGTCCTACTTAAATTTTTATGAATGAGTGGGTAATTGGTTTCAATAAATTTTCGGTAATTCATGAAAGTAGCCGTATCAAATTCATAGGCATCATTGGGCGTTTCTGTTCTTAATTGAATGGCAGCACTCATATGCGCAATGGCATTTGGAGGCAAAGGCATTAAGTTAACTACAGTATTATCGTTGCTTGGCTTATTTGTTATGGTTTTAATGAAGATAAAAATGCATAAAGCAGTAAACAATATACCAATAACACCGAGTATTTTTTTCATATAAATAATTGTTCTGTAATATACTAAAGGTTTTCATAAAATAAAAACGCCCCCAAATAATTGGAGGCGCAACTTAAAAGTAAAACTTCAATTATGATCTAGGTCTTTTTCTTCTCATTACTTCGGAACGAATTTGTTTTAAAAATTCGCGATCCACTTTTAATGCTTCATTAATTCTTTCGTCAGATTTTAATACTGGCTTTAAATCAGCTTTGTATTTTTTTCTTACATTAAGCATTGCTTCTTGCATTTGAATTTCATCATTACCTTTTGTATCAATGATTTCCTTTATTGCCTTTTTTTGTGCTTCGTATACAGGCCAAAACAATTCAGCTTCTGCAGTTGTTAACGCTAATTTTTCGGTAAAAAATTGAACTTTAAACATGTCAATTTTTTCTTTCACTGCCCCTTTGCCAAATTTTCCTTGGCCTCTTCCTCCTCCTGGACCTTGTGGAGGCTGAGCATTTGCTGCAAAAGATAATGATACCACTAAAAATAAAAGAATCCCTTTTTTCATAAATTAATTTTTAAAATGATAATTGTTGTTTATTAATTATTGATATTGTTGCTATCTAGATTAGGTTGATTATTGTTATTTATTTTTGAAAGGATAGCCGTTTCTTCGTTGATGCTATTTTGCAAGTCAGTTTCTATGAAAAATTCATTTGAATTCACATATGCTTCTAAATCTGCTGTTGGGATTTCTTCAATTTTCACAAAAACAGGCGAAGGATCAATATTTTTCTTAGTTTGAAAATATAAATAAGAAGTAGCCAAAATGGTGAGTATAGAGGCGGCAATGGCAATCTTGCTATACAAACCAATTTTTATAATGGGTGCATTCTTATTTTTTACAGCTTTTAAAATAGTAGCTGTTTGATGGTCAAAATAATTAGCGGGCACCTCCTTTACATGGTCGTCAAATTGTTCAAATGCAGCTTTATGAACAAGCGCATTTGCCAAATTTTTATCTTCCAAAAGAGTGTTATCTAAATTATTATGTTCCATAGCTATACTTTGATGCCTGACAGCGGTTAAGGTTTAATCTTTTTTTAAAATTTCCTCCATTTTTTTCAATGCTTGGTGATAATTGGCCTTTGCCCCACCAACGGTCGTCCCTGTTATTTTTGAAATTTTCTCATAATCCAATTCTTCAAAATAGCGTAACATAAACACAAATCTTTGTTTTTCAGGCAGTTGTTTAATGGCCATTTCCAAGGCAATCTGAATTTGAGTAGATTTTGGATCGCCGGATGCACTCGTATTTTTTTCGTAGTCTATATTTTCGGTATCCGATTGCCGTAGCGCTTCCCTTTGTTGTTTTTGAATAAAATTGAGGGTTTCATTATAGGCAATTCTAAAAAGCCAGGTAGTAAACTCGCTCTCCATTTTAAAACCATCTAGTTTATTCCAAACTTTTATCCAAACCTGCTGTGCAATATCATCGGCGTCCATGTGATTGTTGACCATCCTTTTTATTTGGTAATATACTTTTTGTTGATGGCGCTTTAGCAATTGCGTAAATGGTCCTTCTTTTTGAATAGACGATTTAAATTCTAATACCAATTCTTGGTCACTTTGCATAGTCAAATTTAGACAATACTTTATTGAGAAAGTTTAATCCATTATCTTTAAGATTCAAATTTTTAATAAATTATAGTTATGAAAAAAAATGTAGGGTACTTATTGATTTTATCAACATTAATGAGTTTTCAATTATTGGTGGCTTGTTCAAGTTCAATTATAAAAAAATCAGAAACAGAAAGAATTGAAAAATATTTATCATCGGATGAATTAGAAGGCCGCCGTACATTTTCAAAAGGCATTGATAAAGCAGCGGATTTTATCGCCAATGAATTTAAACAAACTGGTCTAAATAAATTTAACAACAGCGATTCTTATTTGCAATCCTTTTCTAAATTAAGTGCAAAGTCTATAGCCGCTAGTGGCAGTTTTGATGGTGTAGCACTAGATCCTAAAAATATAATAGTTGTAACGGCACAGCCAACAGTAACCATTAATGAAACCAGTGGTTACGAAGTGTTTAAAATAAATAAAGAAGATAATATTGGACAAGCAACTAGAAAAATACTTACTGCTAATAAAAATTATATTGTTTTAGTGGATGAAAGTTTTGCAAATAATTTTTCTAGACTCGTTCAATTTAAATCCAATATTACAGCGGATCAAAAAACGATTGTTTTTGTTTTAAACAATAACACGCCCACTAAATTTAATATCGACGCTACACATAAAATTGAAAACCTAGCATTGGCAAATGTAGTAGGCGTTATTCCTGGAAAATCTTTAGCCAATGAGTATGTTATATTTTCAGGTCATTATGATCATTTAGGCATTAATGGAGCCAAAGCAATTAATGGTGATTCCTTGTACAATGGTGCAAATGATGATGCAGCTGGAACCACTGCTATGATTATGCTTTCCAAGTATTTTAAAAAATTAAACAACAATGAACGTACCCTTATTTTTGTTGCATTTACGGCCGAAGAAGTGGGAGGGTTTGGTGCACAATATTTTTCAAAACAATTTGATCCTCTAACGGTAAAAGCCATGTTTAATTTAGAAATGATTGGCACCGAAAGTAAGTGGGGAAAAAATAGCGCCTACATTACAGGCTACGAAAAAACAAATATGGGAGATATCTTACAAAAAAATTTAGAAGGCTCTGCTTTTAAATTTTATCCTGATCCATATACAGAACAAAATTTATTTTATCGTTCCGACAATGCAACCCTTGCAAGATTAGGTGTGCCGGCACATACTATTTCCACCTCAAAAATGGATAGCGAACCCAATTATCATAAACCAAGTGATGAATTTCAAACTTTGGATATGGACAATATGAATGAGATTATTAAAGCAATCGCATTAAGTTCAAGAAGTATTATTTCAGGTAAGGATACGCCAACAAGGGTGGATACAAAACAACTAAAATAATAATTTATGCATTTGCTTTTGCAGCTTGTAATTTATGGAAGCTAAGATAAGAGACTAATAAAAGGATAAAAAATATTACGGCCATCATTCCAAAGGGAACAAAAGCATCACCCACTGCTATATGCGCATTTAAAGCTGTTAAATACATAATTCCAAAACCTACATAAGCCCATTCTTTAAAACGAACAGGAATTGAAGGCACAGCTAATAATATTGCACCAATTAATTGCCCAATACTCACTTCAAGTCCAAGATATCTCGGAATAAATAAATGATTTGCACCATCTATAGCCATCTTAGAATTCATTTGAATAGCACTAAGTGCAAACAAAGAAATAATTCCGGTGCTTATCCAATAAATGATTTTTGTTGTTTTCATGTTATTTTTTTGATGAAAGTGTTTTAAATTGTTTTCAAAATACGGATTCATCTTGAATTCGAAAAACAAAATATTAAAAATCAGACCATGCTAAAAAAAATTAGCTTTCTTATATTAGGAACACTCATAATATCTATTACATGTAACGCACAAGAAAAAAATGTAAATGAGGAGGAGGTGATGGCAGTAAAAAAACTGATACAAAATATGTTTACTGCTATGAAAAATAGTGATACCCTATTGCTTAAAACTTGTTTTAGTTCAAATACTATTTTTCAAACTGTTGTTTCAAAATCAGGAGAAGTATCTGTAAAAGATGAAAAACTACAAGACTTTTTTGATAGCATTGGCAAACAACCCGCTGGTGCATTAGATGAACGTATTGTTTTTGAAACCATAAAAACAAATAAGGACTTAGCTATTGTTTGGACACCCTATTCATTTTATTATAAGGATAAGTACTCGCACAATGGAGTCAATTCCTTTCAGTTGGTGAAGCTCAAAGAGGGTTGGAAAATTCAGTATTTAATCGATACCAGGTATCGATAAGCAACTAAATGATCGCCTCAAATTCTCCTTTTTCGGTATTTTTTTTAACCTTACCGGCTTCGAATACTTTCCCATTCATCACAATATAAACACCGGGAGAGAGGACTTGCACAAAAGCAAGTGCACTTCCTAAGTTAAATAAACCATCACTACTGCCAAATTTATAAGGCACCATTGCACCAGTGAGCACAATGGTTTTGTCTTTGCATTGTTGCATTAAATATTCCGCAGTGATGGTCATGGTGTCTGTTCCATGTGTAATTAAAATTTTACTGCTTTTGCTTAGATTACAAGCTTTTGCAATAATAGCCCTGTCTTCCTCTATAAAATCCAGACTATCTTTCATCATTAAGGTTTCAATAGATAAATCCAATCTACTCCTACCAAGATGAAGCATTTCAAACAAATGCGTTTCTTTGAAATATAAATTTCCGTTTAACTCATTGTACTCCTTATCAAAAGTTCCTCCTGTAATAAACACATGAATGTCCTTGTCCATATTTTATTTTTGTCTAAAGTTGTCACTAATAAAAGATAGGGCATCAATGACACCTGTTCTCCAATAGGTCCAATTATGTGCGCCATCTCTTGATCTATATTCGTGCGCAATTTTTTTATTGGTTAGTGCAATATGTAATTGTGCATTGCCTACCGTTAAAAAATCATCATCTCCGCAATCAATCCAATATTTCACAGCACTTAATTCCTCAGGTGTTTTTTTATCAATAATGCTAAAAACATTATTTGCATACCAATTGGGTGTCAGCCTGTCTTTTCCTTTCAGACTTTTTCCAATACTGCTTCCAAAATAGGTATTGTACATGCCCTCTTGCATGTTTTCACAATCACTATCCGTCCAAATAGCGGCACTTAATGGAGCAGCTGCTACAAATAGATTGGGATATTTAAGTGCATACAACATACTTCCATAACCGCCCATGGAAAGACCTGCAATGCCTCTAAAACGCTTCTCTGTAAGTACTTTAAAGGTTTTCTCTATATGCGGAATTAATTCTTTAATAAAAAAATCTTCATAATTCATAGAGCCGTCTGCCGCATTCATATAAAAGCTTTTAAAACCATCAGGCGTTACTATAATCATGGGTGCTATCTTACCTTCTTTTATGGCTGCATCTGCTAAACGATTAATTTCTCCAAATTGAACCCAACCATCATCGGCATCTCCATAACCGTGTAATAAATAAGTGATAGGATAACTTCTTTGATTGGTTTCATAACCTTCAGGTAAATAAACCGTGTAGTTTACATCTCTTTTTAATATCGCACTTTTTAGCACTTGTTTACTCAGCACTTTTCCTTGACTATAGCCCATCACAAAAGTGAGGATCGTAAAAATAAATAAAGCAATTTTCTGTTTCATGAATCTTATTTTAGCATTATAATTAAAAGTTGTCATCGTTAATTTCTAACCAATAACCATCTGGATCTTGCAGCCAAATTTGGTGTACGCCATCTACCCTTGTTGTAATTTTATTTTTATTACCAGCCACATCCTCGTAAGACCAGTTTAAAGCATTCAATTTTTCAATAAATGCATTAAAATTTGGCACTGTAAAACAAGTGTGCTGATTTTTATAATACTCTTTTTTTTGAGTTGCCCCCTGTATTACATGCAACATGGTATGTTCTGCGGTTTTATACCAAATGTGTTTGCCATCATGAAATGGCTCTGGAACCGTGTCTAAGCCAATTAATTGAGTATAAAAATTTCCAGCTTTTTCAATATCAATGACATAAATGGCAGTATGATTGATATGCGTTTTTGTATTTTTATTTTGCGCATAGCTTAGCATTCCAATGCCTAAAAAAAAGAGTAAAAATGTGTATTTCATTATTTTATTTAAGATTTACCTAAGGTACAAAATAGATGCTTAACAATATGCTATTTTAAATTTGCGTAATGCATTAAATCTACTATTTTGGTAGACATTTAAAACATTTGTATCTTTGTGGATTAATATGATCAATCAATAAGATTTTATGAAAAAAATAGCGCTTACTATAATCACCCTTATCATAGTGAATATGACCATAGCGCAGGACAATGCATATAAAAAATCTATAGATGCTTGGCATAAAATGAGAATCGAATATTTAAAAAAGCCAGATGGCTGGTTAAATTTGGAAGGATTATTTTGGTTACATAAGGGTAAGAATAGTTTTGGAAGCGCTGCAACATCAGATTGTCATTATGATAATAGCAACTTCCCAGCTTTTTTAGGAAATTTTATTTTGGAAGGCGACTCCGTTATTTGGGAACAAGGGAAAGCGGAAACGATAAGCATCAATAAAGTAAAAGCTGAATTATCTAAGGCTTATAAAGTGTTTGATACTAAAGGCGTTGCGGCCAATATGGATTGGGGCCAATTTTCTTGGGTGATCATCAAAAGAGAAGATAAAATTGGTATTCGTTTTAGAAATTTAAAAGCCAAAACACTTTTAAATTTTAAGGATATTGCTAGATTTCCTGTAAACGAATCCTGGCGTATAAAAGCAAAACTAGTACAACCCGTTCAAAATTTTTTAATGATCACCAATGTACTTGGCCAAACAGTTTCTTCTAAAAATGCAGGAAAATTAGTTTTTGAAAAAGACGGTAAAACTTTTTCATTGGATGTAATAGATGAAAGTGGTCCTCAACTTTTTATTGTATTTGCTGATCAAACCTCTGGCAAAAGTACTTATGGAGCAGGTCGATTTATAGATATTCCAAAGCCAGATAAAGACGGCAATACCGAAATTGATTTTAACAATGCATACAACCCTCCTTGTGCATTTACTGCATTTGCAACCTGTCCTTTGCCTCCAAAGCAAAACCGCCTTTCCATTGCAATTGAAGCGGGCGAAAAAAATTATGGACATCATTAAGGAGTCCATTAACTTTGGGCACTATGCGTGTTTCTAATAATACCAACTTAAGTATTGCCATTATAGGACTGGGTTATGTTGGACTTCCCCTTGCAGTTGCATTTGGGAAGCAATACGCTGTTATTGGTTTTGATGTGAATACAAATCGCATTGCTTCTTTAAAAAAAGGAGAAGACGAAACCTTACAATCTACTAACAGTGAAATCAAAGAAGCAATTAAGTTAAGTTTTAGCGATCAATTAGAAGATATAAAAAACTGTACTGTTTATATTGTAACGGTACCAACACCCGTAGATGAAAATAAATCTCCAGATCTAAAACCATTACTCAATGCAAGTAAGATGATTGGCTCCATTTTAAAAAAAGGAGACCTTGTCATTTATGAAAGCACAGTGTATCCGGGTTGTACCGAGGAAGATTGTGTTCCTGTATTAGTAAAAGAAAGCAGCTTGCAATACAATACCGATTTTTTTGTTGGGTATTCACCGGAAAGAATTAATCCTGGTGATAAAGTAAACACCTTAACTAAAATAAAAAAAGTAACTGCAGGTTCTACACTCGAAACAGCAGATATCGTAGACGCTTTATATGCAAGTATTATTACTGCTGGTACCCATAAGGCTTCCAGTATAAAAATTGCAGAAGCTTCAAAGTCTATTGAAAATGCACAAAGAGATATTAATATTTCGTTTGTTAATGAATTGGCTTTGATTTTTGATAAGATGGGTATTGATACGCAGGAAGTATTAGATGCGGCAGCTACTAAATGGAATTTTTTACCCTTTAAGCCAGGATTGGTTGGGGGACATTGTATAGGGGTGGATCCTTACTACTTGGCGCATAAAGCTACTTTATTAGGTCATAGTCCTCAAGTGATTTTATCAGGTCGAAAAGTGAATGATGCAATGAGCACTTTTATAGGCGAAAAATTAATTCGTTTATTACAAAATGCATCCAAGCCAATTAAAGATGCCAAAGTATTAATATTAGGCGTCACATTTAAGGAAAACTGTCCAGATATACGTAATTCAAAAGTGTTTGAAATTGTACATTTCTTAAAAAAGAAGGGCATGGAGGTTTCAGCATTTGATCCTTATGCGAACACAACAGAAGTTGCAGAAAAACAGGCTATTCATTTAATAACCAACTTGGAAACCTATGATGCCATTGTGATTGCGGTGGCACATCATTTTTTTACTTCCTTGGATTATAGTAAATTAAAAAATGGCGAGGATACAGTTGTTTTTGATACCAAGTCTATATTAGACAAAAAAATAGTTACAGCAAGACTGTAACTATTTTAAATTTTTTTTATTTCTTTATTTATAATGCTGGGTGGTAAATTTTTTCTGCATTTTTTAATACGCTTGTTTTATCTAATGTCATGGGTTTTAATTGCTGCGCTTGATACATTGCTCGTTGGTCAGCAAAGTGAGGGCTTTCTTTATGCATACTCGCACCAAATGTGTTGATGGTTTCAATATGTGGTAAGCTACCATCTTTTGGAAAACGCACCATATTTATATAAGCATCACCACTATTCATTTTTCGAGTTCCATTTTTATAAGGTTCACTCATTACGGCTGCTAATACATCTGGCATGCCTCCTTGAGGCCAGCTTTGGTCACCTCTTACTAATTTTTGCAAGTCGCCTAAAACAATATCGGTTCTTCCAAAATTTTTCTTTAGGTATTCATCTATTTTTTCATACACCACCACCGCTTCTTGTAAGGTTAGTTTATCATTTTTGCGGCCTTCCATTACTTGTGGAACCAAATAATAAGCAATATTATATATAGCAGCCCCTTTACTATCAACTACAGCTGCATGATCCCATTTTTTTAAGGTAATAATAATAGGTGCTAATGCTGGATATTTATTTTCATCTACCATAAACATAGTATCGGCATTAAATCCATATGGGAATAAAATTGTAGTGGGTAGGCTGCGATCAAATTTGATACGTTTTAAATCTTCGTAACTTATTTTATCTAATGGATCAATCAAATCCTTAGCGCGGCGGCTTCTGTTGTCATGGTAAGTTTCGTATCCATCATTCACATCATATTTTTTAGGATCTAAATTGTATTTTTCATCTGTTGCTAAAAAAGGAGAGTGATTGGTGTTAAATAAATAACCACTAGCAGGATTTAATTGCTGCGGCAATTCACTTAAGGGTTTAAACTTGGTCCATAAGGTGGCCATGGTGTTTCCGGGTACCGTACTATTCCAGTGATAAGCAGTGTCTGGATTACGGTAAGGCATTTTACCATTAGAAATGTAAAATATGGTATCCTTATTATCGGCATACATGATATTAAACATAGGTAAATGGTTCTGTTCTAAAGCTTTTTTGAAACTCGTAAAATTAGTTGCTCTATTCATTGCATACCATTGTTGCAAAGCTCCTGCATCCATTAAAGCTGGCAATCGCATTGAAAAATATTCACCGCTTGGTGTTGCAACAGTGGGTCCATAAATAGATTGGTAAACTTTTCTAAAAATAGGGAAAGGGATGCCTTTGATATTTAGCTTTACTTTTCTTTTGTCAAGCTTTAACCATTTGTCATCAACTTTGTATTCACCTGGATGTGCTTTATCGGTTTGCAATTGGTAAACATCTATTTTATCTTGAAAATTCACTGTATGCGCCCAAGCTAAATTAGGCGTCACTCCATGAAAAATTAAGGGAGCACCTGGAAACAAACCTCCCAATATATTCCAGCCTTCCTCACTTTGTAATTGCGCTTCGTAAAATGCTGTTGCCCCTTCGATTGGCTGGTGTGCATTTATCACTAACATGTTTTCACCGGTCGCAGATTTATTTGCCTGAATTGCAAATGTGTTACTACCCTCGCCCGTAAACCCTGCTAATTTTGGAATGCTACCGTTTAATATTTTAGGCAAAGTTTTGTCTACACCACAAAAAACTGCTACGGAAAATACAGTGGCAGATAAATATTCTTCTATTGTAATAGGGAATACATGTTTGTTTAATACTTCCTTAGGATGCGCATTTGCATAAGCCTCTAATCCCATTAAATATCCTTTTACCAATGCCAAAAATTTAGGATCCATTTGGCCTATTTGTGCTTCTACCAAAGCTTTGGTATTTAATAAGCCTACTACAAAATCAACCGGGGCTCCTTTTTTACCTAAATAGGTAGAAAGTTTGCCCTTACCCGTTAATAACAAAGTTTGGATGGTGGTGAAATCATCTTCGGCATGTGCCCAAGCTAAACCATAGGCCACTTCGGGATCAGTGGGTGCAAAAATATGTGGTACTCCAAAACTGTCTCTTGCAATGGTTATTTTACTTACATCAATGCTTGGGTTGTTTGATTGCTGCGCTTGACTAGACAAACTGCAACATAAAAAAGCAAGTAGTGCTATTGTTTTTTTTAGGAATGGAAACATGTGTTTATTTTAAAAATTGAGAACTGTAATTTATAGATTATATCTAAATTTGCAGCTATTATTATATAAACTAAATAACATGATTGAGTCTAAAAGGTTTGGTTCTAAAAAAGCATTAATTGATATTGATGAGACAATTTGTTTTTATACGGATAAAAGAGTTTATGAATTGGCCGAGCCCAATTATGACAATATTGCTAAGATTAATAAATTATATGAGGAAGGCTGGCATATTACTTATTGGACAGGAAGAGGAGAAAGTTCAAAGCGTGATTTAAAAGCATTGACTTTGTCGCAATTAAATGAGTGGGGTTGTAAATTTAACGACCTGATTACAGGCTATTGTCCCAATGGAGGACCTACTAAACCAAATTTTGATTTGGTCATTGATGATAAAGCAAAACGTATCGAAGAGTTATAAAAAACTAACTCAACTTACAAGGGTCTGATCCAAATATTACGGTAACTGATTGGATTGCCATCATCTCCATGATCTTGGAAAAACATAGGCAATTTTGCATCATGCTTTTTATATACAGGTTTTGTTACCCAATCTGTTGGACCTTTTATGGTTACATTATTTTGTACCAATACACCATTGTGTAAAACAGTTACAGTTGCTGGTTTATCCAAGCTACCATCTTCTTTAAAAACAGGTGCTTTAAATAGTATATCATAGGCCTGCCATTGTCCAGGACCACGGCTTGCGTTAACTAATGGAATATGTTGTTTATAAACTGCAGCTGCTTGACCATTTGAGTAAGTTGGATTTTTATAAGAATCCAATACCTGAATTTCATATAGTCCCATAATATAAACACCACTATTCCCTCTAGATTGACCTTCGCCTTTTACGATAGCCGGTGTTCTAAATTCAACATGTAGCTGGCAATCACCAAACGCTTGATTGGTAATTAAATCGCCAGCGCCTTTCACGTCGGTTAAGGCGCCATCTGGATCAATTTTCCATCCTATTTTTTTTCCATCTCTTCCATGAAATGCCGAAAAGTCTTTCCCATTATACAACACAATGGCATCCGAAGGGGCTTCATTTGTAAAAGCGCCAGGTGTTACTTCGGGAACAGTGGTCCAAATTTCTAATTTAGCTGCTTCGGCACTAATACTATCTTGGTAATTTTTATATTTTGCTTGCGCTTGCGCGTTAAAGGTAATGGAGGTAAATGCCAATAAAATGGCAACAATTTTTTTTGTCATGGCGTATTATTAATACTTGAATGTAAGAAATTTTTGTGTAAGCTTGGGAAAGCTTTTATTTTTTACTGCTTATTTCCTTTAATTAATCCTCTGCACTTTGGAGATCCACAAGCACAGGTAAAAGGCTCCATGGTATGATCTAAAAAATAAGCATAATCTAAAGTAAGTTCTTCTCCTTTTTTAATCGCTCTATTGGTATAAACGTTTAATCCTTCATATTCACAATTGGCATCACAATGGTGATTTTGAGGAGACCACTCTTCTGGCTCAAGCGCCCATAATATATATACATCATTACCTATTGGATAGGCATATCTTCTGAAATAATTTTTTTCTCTTTCGTCCCAATTTTCATCCACGTATTTTTTAGTCACAATACGTTGTGCTTTTTCTTCGCCTTTAAATAATAATGTCCCTTTGGGTAAATCAAATTTTGCGTACATGCCATAACCAGCAATGGCATTGCCTTTAATGGTATATTTTTTTTGCTTCCGCTCAAATCTAGCCATCCCTTCTATAATAATTCTTTCTAAAAATCCTCTTTGGCCAGCTCCATCATGTTGTAATATATAATCCGCCGATCCTTCAAGTCCTTCGGCATAAAAAACAGAGCAAGTGAAATTAATTTCTAAGAAAAATATTTCTCCTTTTTCATTCATCCTAAAATCCATTCTCGCATAACCCACCCCATTAAAAGACATAAAAATTTGTTCTCCGATATCTTTTAATTTTTTGGCGAGCGCTTCATCTGTTACCGGTATGTTTGCATTGGGATGTAGTTCCGAAGTTTTTAGTGCATATGTTTTAAATGCAAATCCTGCAGGAAAAATATATTCAACAGGTGTGAAACGCGTGCAAGTTTTCCCATCGGGATTAGCACAAACCAAAACCGTAAACTCTCTACCTTCAATGTATTCTTCTACCAATGCGGATCCAAACTCTTCTAAAATTTTAGCCACTTTTAAATTCAAATCAATTGAATTATTTGCTTTGCTTGCATCATCTACTCCCAGGCTGTCTCCTGCTTTTGCAGGCTTAACAAATAAAGGGAATTGTAAATTGCCGGGTAGTTGAATTAAGTCCTGTGAATTTTCAATTAACACATGCGCTGGTGTTTTAACGTCCTCACAAAAGGCTAAATACTTCATAACCGTTTTTGCCGGGTCGTATAAATTGGCGCTAGGGCCGGTATAGGGGAGTTCCAATAAATCCAAACTGGTAATAACGTCAATGGAGGGTACTTTCCATTCCAAATAACCTTCACATAGGTTAATGTAAATATCGTACTGCTTTTCTTTTAATTGTTTTAGCTGCTGATAAGTGGTAAGCTTATTTAAATAAATATGATCTATACTTGCTTCGGGCATAATCCTGGATAAATCACGCTTAGGATCATAATACTGATAATCTACCGCAGAAGTTGAATAGTCCGGTTGTAAAACACAAATTTTTAAATTTGTAAAAGTTTCGGGTTGACCAAGAACAGGTAGGGGACGCATATTAATTTATTTTTCTTCTTCTTGCGAATGCATCATTGATAATATGAATAATTAATTCCGTAAAACTTTGTCCTGTATAACGCAAGATAGCGCCAATAGAAGTAAAATTTTCGTCCTCACTAATTCCACACTGCGCATTCACTTCTAAGACATAAGGTATGCCTGAATTTTTATCTACCCTTACATCCACTCTTGTATAACCTGTTCCTCCTACAGAAACATAAGCATCCCAAGCTACTTTTTGAATCGCCATATTTGTGGTTTCGGAAGGTGCTGCATATTCATAAAAATTTTCTTCCTGCGGCATTGGTGTTTCATCTTCATAAATTTCCCATAGCCTGTCAAAGGATAAAAATTTTTCTTTAGCAGGCAAGGATGCATGAAAAACACGTTCAACAGGTGGATATATTTTTGCAAAAGTTGGATGCGTGTGGCTTCCTACAATCATAATGGTATATTCGGACCCATCAATAAATGATTCGGCTACAATACCCTGTGAGGCTAGATCCCAGCCCCTGTATCCTTCAAACATTTTGGTCACCTGTGTCATTAATTCAGTTTCCGTTTCTACCACATTTTTAATACCTACGCCTAAACTTCCACCAGAAACGGCTGGCTTTACAATAATAGGTGTGCCTAGTTTTTCAAATAAATTTTCAGGAATAATTTTATGATCTGTAATGGCCTCCCATTTGGGTGTTGGAATATGTGCATCGTCAAATGCACGCTTCATAGGTATTTTAGAAGTAGTGATATCATAAAAATATGCATCAGCTCCCGTATATACCAATTGCTTTTTATTTAAAGCTGTTATCACAGATATACCTGGTGCGCCATTGGTTTCATCTCCATCACATAAATTAAGCACTACAGGAAAAAATTTACCTGCTTGTCTTTCATTCGCAATTTCTTGAATGATACTTTCATAATTATCTAAAGTAACAGGTTGCCATTTCCAAGGTAAATCTAAATTAGAAAATACTTGAGTATACTCTTCAATACTTTGACTAAAGTCATAATAATAGGCCAAGTTGGGATCTGGATTATTTAATGCAGGAGCCAAAACCCAAACCTTTAAATGTCCAACTGGGACAAAAGGATAAAATAAATTTCTAAGTGCTATCAACGCGTTGCGGAATGGTTTAGTAAAAGATAGATTGAAGTTATTAAAAGAAATAACAATGACAAGTTATTTAAGCCATTATTTGATAGGAAATAGCTAAGCTATGCATATATACAAGTCTAATGAATTTAGTAAAAAAGTGAAGCGGGTGATTGCCCTAAGATTTAATACCCTTTGTCCATCTTAGGCTTTGTATATCAATTTCTTATAAATTATTCCTTTGTTTTAAATAAATAAAATAAGCCAACTATGCAAAGTCAAGTTATTATTTGTGATCAGCAACCAGTTTATGCATTAGGCAGTGCCATGTTAATTCATCAGCATCCGGAATATGCATCCGCCAACATTATTGAGGACTTTAGTATGCTTAATGATGTTATTATCAATGAAATGCCAAAGGTGTTGGTTATTGAAAGTGCGATGTTTAAAGTATCACAAGTTCAAAATGCCCAATTGACAGGCCTTTTAAAGAAAAAAATGCCTGTCATGATTGTATTAAATGAACAGGACGATTTTGTTTTGTATCAACTTATAGATGATGGCTTTTCGGTGATTGTTTCAAGAAATGTAACCAAAGAAGAATGGTTAAAAGGCCTTGAAATGGCAAGAAAGGATAAAGTATATTTTAGCTATGATATTGCTAATAAAGTAGCTGCAATGGTCAATAAAATGGAGGAAGTAAATTTAATTGATAAAATATACCAGCTCAGTTTATATGATAAATACATCTTGATAAGAATTTGTCAAGAAGCACCAAGTAAATTAATAGCCCACGAACTTGGACATAGTAAAAGAACGGTGGAGGGTCACCGAACTAAAATGATGCAATTATTTGATGTAAAAAATGCAGCCGGCTTAGTTAAAGTGGCATGCACATCAAAATTATATGAAC
>Ga0114962_10002497_pt1 | contig 15309 bp, 12 predicted proteins | sample C_130820_MF_Meta_FD_87017 | JGI IMG/M metagenome (GOLD analysis project Ga0114962, IMG submission 87017) | Freshwater microbial communities from Lake Croche, Canada to study carbon cycling - C_130820_MF_MetaG | ecosystem: Environmental > Aquatic > Freshwater > Lake | place: Lake Croche, Canada...
AGGTATGTTTTGTAATGAAGAAAGTGGCATCAGATATATAGGAGGTATGTTTTGTGATGAAAAAAGTGGCATCAGATATATAGGAGGTGTGTTTTGTGATGAAGAAACATACCTCGTATGGCTAAAATGTACGTTTTTAGCTTAGAATGCGGTGTTGTAGTGGTACTTTAGGTGAAAAGTAAACCAAAATTGAGCACAGCATGACATTAAAGCACCCTGACCTATCTGCATACAAACAACCCTGACGCATCAGTAAATAGTAAGTCCTTAGGATAGTTTTAATTTAGAGATTAAAAGTTGTAATATTGCATTAGCGACACACAAGATAGTGGCGGACATTTTTGTAACTGATTGATTTCCTTTATATAAAAAGTAGTTGCCAATTTGTAGTTTGTTCTATTTAAGAGTTGGTGGTAATTCGACAAAACTATCTTACTAAATAATATTGTAAAATGAATTTTTATAAAGCTTAACGGGTAAGCCGAAAACCGTATTTAGAGTAGGCATAAATAAAAAACTATACGTTTATGAAAAGGACAATTCTTAAAATGACAATGTTAGCAATTGCACTACCTACATTGTTCTCTAGTTGTGCAACAATTTTCGGACACAGTTCTTATCCAGTATCAATCAACAGTAATCCAACTGGAGCAACAGTAAGCATTACTGACAAAAAAGGCACAGAAGTTTATAAGGGAGCAAGTCCTGCTACAGTTACTTTAAAATCAGGGGCAGGTTTCTTTTCTAAGGCAGAATACCAAGTAAAGATTTCATCGAAAGGTTACGCTGAACAAATTATTCCAATTACTTATAAACTAAACGGTTGGTATTTTGGCAATTTGTTAATAGGTGGAGTTCTTGGAATGCTAATCGTTGACCCTGCAACAGGTGCAATGTGGCAACTTGATACACCACCAATTAATGTTACTTTAAGCAAATCAAATGCTTCGTTGGGTACACCAACATTGAAAATTGTAGACATTGCAAGTATTCCGCAAAATATGAAGGATAAACTTGTTAGAGTAAATTAAACTATTTCTAAAGTCTGTCTGCTAAGTTTAGTAGACAGACTTTAACTGCACACAATATCTAGGTTTTCGTTTTTCCCTCGTTGGTGTTACGAAGCCCCCACCTCGCAGATATTGTGTGTTCTACACCAACATCACAAAACGACTGAGTCCTATCTTTACTCCCAAGTATCACTATTGTTTTACAGGAAATACTAAACCCAACTAGTCTATAAATGCTTCTAAGTTTGTTTCATTAATTTGTAAGGGCTACTTGCCATTACGAATGGGTTCTATATTCTTTCAGCCTTTAGTAAACCAAACGCAACTCTAGCTAATTCTGGTAAATAGTTACTATTTTGCAGGGCTTGTGCAAAGCTAATTGCGCCTTGGTGCTTACAACTACCTATGCAAAATGTCATAAATAGCGTTTGCGCCACAAAAATATTGCCTTAAAATAGATGGTACAGCACAACCCAATATTCAATGCATTACGCCCCTCAAACTACAACTGTTTATTGCTTAAAGCCTTACAACCCTTTTGTAATAATTTTCTCTAGTAATGTGCATGTAGCTCCACCCTTCGATTGAGGGCACGACCTGTAGCTGTTTTGTTGAGCGCTATTGGTTTTTCCATACCATAACCAATGGCATCTAGTCTCGTTGCATTAATGCCCTTATTGATAAAGTATTTTTTAATAGCATCTGCCCTCAATTGTGAAATCTTTTTGTTGGACAAGGGTTTACCCATATTGTCGGTATGTCCCTGGATTTCGAGACTAAAATCGGGATATTTTACCATGAGTCCGATTACCTGATCCAGCACACTGAATGCCTTTGGTGCGATGATACTACTACCTGTTTTAAAATAGATGAATCTTGCTAGCTCATTCATTTTTGTTTGCACATCGGGACAACCATGATTTTGAAGGGTACCTGCCTCGTGTGGGCATTTATCTTCTTCATCATTCACGCCGTCACTATCGCTATCAGGTATGGGGCAACCATGATATTTTGCTATGCCCGCAACGGTAAGGCAGGAGTCCTGCTCATCGTTAATGCCATCGTGGTCCGTATCGGGTATGGGGCAACCATTATATCTGGAAATGCCTGGTAGGGTAGGGCATGCATCGTTTTCGTCGTTAATGCCATCTCCATCGGTATCCGGAATGGGGCAGCCATCATATTTGGCTATTCCAACAACAGTAGGGCATTTATCCCGGCTATCGGGGATGCCATCTCCATCGGTATCAATCTCTGCAGGAATTGGAACGATTACTTTTTTTACAGCCTTATCTGCAACATGTAATGGAACCGAAAAACCAATTGAGTAATTGAAATTTTCTTTGGTACCATGCTTGGTGCTTGTATTAATTATTCCTAAATCTAATAATGTTTGTAAATAAAGGAAACTGTTTTTTCCTAAATGAAATTGCAAACCGCCACCCAAAGGAATACAAGGAAGTACATAGGATCCATCGTATAATGATAGTCCAAGCCCTGCAGATAAATAGGGGACAACAGGGTGATTATCTGTTGAGAACTTATAATTTACCAATGTATTTAAGTCAATTAAAATGCGTTCATATCCAATGTTTCCTGAGCTTAAAGAATGATTATAGAAGACACCCGTATTCGTTTTATACTTAGAGTTAGATACGCCAAGGGTAGCCACAAAATCGGTATGGTTGGAAAGCCCGGTAATAAAAAGTCCATTTATGCCAGGTGCTATATATCCATTCCAACCATTTTGACTTAATCCAAACACTTTTGCTGCAGTAGGAAAATCTTTTGCAAAGATTGCGCCTCCAATAGAAGGGACTTTTTTTAGACGAATACTATCTTGCGCATATATATTTACTAAAAGGAACACAAAAGCAAAGAGAATAGCTATTTTTTTCATAATATATAATATACTAAAATTACATTTCCAATGTTGTTGAAGACATTGGTGGTAATCAATTGGCTGCAACAAGAATAAAAAATAGTGTAAAAATTTACTGATTTAGCAATTATTTCAGTTAAAAGAGTCAAAAAGCACTTTATTTAGAAAAAATATTTTCATTAAATAGCAATTAATCTAAAAAAATAACTTCATATTTGCAATGTGTAAAATCTACACATTAACAGAATTTAAATAAATATACGGCTGTATGAAAAAATTAATTACCCCCCTTCTTATGTTGGCAGTTTGTTTTGCCAATGCCCAAGTACTCAGTTGGACACCCTCCTTTATTCAAGAAACCTCTATGCCAGTAACTATTACAGCTAATGCCAATTATGGTAGTCAGGGATTGAAAGGGCATAACCCTTTTGATGTTTTTATACATATAGGAGTTATTACCAACTTAAGCAAATCATCTGCCGATTGGAAATATGTTCGCGGGGCATGGCCATCTAAGTTCACTTGGGAGCAAGCAACACCAGGCAGTAACAACCAATGGACGTATAAAATGGATAGCACCACTTCCTTAAGAAGCTATTTTGGAATTACAAATGCGAATGAACACATAATTGCATTGGCTATGTTGTTTAGAAGTGGCGATGGTACTACAAAGCTAGCCAATACGGATGGTAGCGATATGTATATACCTGTTTATAACAGCAGTGAACAAGTACGTATAGATGTTCCTATCATGCAACCTTTGTATAACCGTGCTCCTGTTTCCCTTACAAAAAGTATTGGGGATAACTTGCCAATTGTAGCCCATGCGAGTATTGCGGGTAGTAGTATGAATATCTACTTCAATGGAACCCTTATTTCGTCTGCAACAGGTACAACAGATTCTGCTACTGGTACAATTACTTCCTCTGGTACACAAACTATTATAGCATCAGCTACAAGTGGAGGTGTTACCAGTAGCGATACGGTAACCTTCTTCGTAGCACCATCTAATAATGTAGCTGCTTTGCCAGCTGGTGTATCGGATGGAATTAATTATGAAGCTGGTGATACCTCGGTAACATTGGTTTTATATGCCCCCAATAAGAAAAATATAGTGGTGGTTGGAGATTTTAGTGATTGGTCAGCGTCTTCCAGGAATCTGATGAATATTACACCAGATGGCAACCGGTTCTGGCTTCGTATTACGGGGCTTACCAAAGGAGTAGAATATGCCTACCAGTATCTGATTGATGGTACGTTGCAAGTGTCGGATTATAATTCAGAAAAATTATTGGATAAATATGTCGATCCAATGATTCCTGCAGCAAGCTATCCAAACCTAAAGCCCTTCCCTGCAAAAGCGGCGGGATCGTTGGTGAGTGTGTTGCAAACCGGACAAGCTCCTTATGTTTGGCAAGTGCCTAAATTTACTAGGCCCGATAAAAGAAACCTGATTATATATGAGCTTTTAGTTAGAGATTTCGTTGCCACACAAAACTGGCAGACCTTAACTGATACACTTAATTATTTAAAAAGATTGGGGGTAAATGCCATTGAAGTATTGCCATTCTGCAATTTCGAAGGATTTAGTAGTTGGGGATACAATTCTAACTCTTTCCTAGCACCAGATAAGGTATATGGAACACCCACAGCGCTTAAGCAATTTATAGATGCTTGCCATGCACAAGGTATTGCGGTAATAATGGATTTGGCAATGGCCGATGTGTCTGGTAGTTCTCCATTGTCTACCATGTATTGGAATTCTGCCACCAATACCCCTGCTGCAAATAATCCTTGGCTGAACGTAAAATCTACAAATGGGTATACCGTAGGCAGCCAATTTAATCATACCAGCCAAGCTACCATCGATTTGCGTAACAGGGTTTATAAACGTTGGTTGATTGATTATAACTTAGATGGTTTTAGATTTGATTTGGCAGGGGCTTATACACAAGCAACTTTAGGAGACAGTTACGATCAAAGTAGGGTAAATACTTGGAATAATATCAATGCCTCTGTTCAGAGTATTTCTCCTGGCAGTTATTGTATATTGGAAAGCTTTACTGCCGATAACTCCACTTATGTAAACAGTGGGATGTTGGTATGGGGGGCAGGAAACCTTAACACCACTGTTACACAAGCAACGATGGGTTTCAATAGCAATTGGGACTTTGTAAGTCAAGGTCTATATACCAATCAAGGCTGCAATCAGGCAGGGTTGGTAGATTACCAAGAAAGTCATGATCAAACGCTTACTGGCGACAGGAGGGTAATGTTTAAAAATGAGCAATATGGTAATAGTTCGGGTTCTTATAACATTAAAGATATACCTACTGGATTGAAACGTGCTGCGATGGCCGCCTCATTCTGGGCATTGATGCCTGGTCCTAAAATGATGTGGATGTTTGAAGAGTTAGGCTATGATTATTCTCCTAATGAATGTACAAACGGACTATCTGCTACTTGTAGCAATCTAGATCCTAAGCCTTTGCCATGGGGTAATATGTATCCTGATGCAAACAGGCAGGCTTTGTATACAGTATACAGTAAACTTTTCAAAGTGCGCAATGCTTATCCATCTACATTTTACAATGCTAATTCCACAACATACAATACTTCAGGTGCAGTAAAGTTTATGAGTGTATACAGTCCTGCATTTCAGGTGGTGGTTTATGGCAATTTCGATGTGGTACAACAAACAGGTAGCGTCTCTTTTCCTAGTACAGGTACTTGGTACAATTTGTTTACCGGGGCATCTATCAATGTAGCTTCAACAAGTTATCAAAACGTAACGTTGAGTCCCGGAGAGTATTATGTTTATGTAAATCAAACGAATGTGCTTCCTGTTTCTTGGGTTGATTTTACTGGGCGATATGATAACGGGGGTACAGTATCATTAAACTGGACTACATCTAATGAATTAAGTAACGATCATTATGATATTGAGCGTAGTATTGATGGAAAAAACTTTGTACGCTTGGGTTCAGTCACTGCATTAAGAAGCGCAAGTGGCAAAGAAGCATATAACTATACGGATGTTACTGCCCCTACAGGAAAAGTGTATTATCGTATTAAACAATTAGATGTTACCGGAAAGTATAGCTATTCTAAAGTAATTACAATGGTAACCTATGTAAGTACAAACACATGGCGAACATTTTATACTGGTGGCAGTGTAAAAGTGATAGCTCAAAACGATATGAGTAATGTAAATGTTGCAATTCGTGATGCATTTGGAAAACTTATTTCACAGAAAAGCATGGGCAATGTGTTTAATGGTCAATCATTCGAAATAGCTACAAATTCTTACTCAAAGGGATTGTATCTGATAACAGTTTCTTCTGAGAAAGGAACAAGAACTGATAAGGTTATTATCAAATAAATTAATTCATCCCACGTATATCCAAAGCCCGCGATTAATTGTCGTGGGCTTTTTGTTATTTATACTAGGTACAAAAAAATGGGATTGAGGATGCCTGTAATCTTACAATGATGCCAATAATGAAAGCATAATCAATAAATATATCTGGTTAAAGAGATAGATCTATGAATGAATCATTAACTTAAATAAAGAATTAGTGACAGTGTGCTTTTTTTCTTTAATCCTAAAAAGAAACAGAGTGCATCAAAAATTTGTATGTAAAATCTTACGGGACTTATTCTACTATGAATATTTAAATGGGATTTACTTAGCGATGATAATGCTTTTAGAAAATGATTTCTCAGACGTAAATATTCTTAAATAGTAATTGCCATTTGAGATATTTTGAATGGGTATACACACTTGCCCATTTGAAGAAATATAAGATTGATGTAACATAATTCTGCCCAATGCGTCGGTCAACATTACGTTTATGGGCTTCGAGAAATAATTTTCTGTTGTTATATATAAATAATTTTTGACAGGATTAGGAAATACTGTAATTCTTTTATCGCCAGAGACACTTAGCTTAAACACAGAACTGTAATTGAATATGCCATTTTTGTCTATCTTTTTCAGGCGGTAATATACGGTGCTACCCATATTGTATTCTATATCATCTATGTAAGAATAATTAAGGCTAGCCTCAGCAGGAATAGTACTTATTGGAGTAAAGTCACTTCCATCTATACTTTTCTCTACGACATATTTTGCCAAATTTATTTCTTTATTCACTTGCCAATTAAGCAAAACATTCTTGCCATTTTGCTTTCCAGTAAAATATACTAAATTAACTGGTAGAATTGATAATCCAGGACAATCTCCACCCCAAATCCTATGAACATATTGTGGGCTATCTATAAATGGGTTTCGATTGTTTTGAAACGTATATGTGCCATTGTTTCTGTCAATCTCTTTTTTGCTAACAGGATCTTGGTCGTTCCAGCGAAGCATCATCTGCAAGAATGGAATGTTTACAGCCGGAAATGTTGAAGTTCCAAAAGATTGAGCTGCATCAGGATTACTAGACCAAGTAGGAATATTGTTTTCGTACATGGTTACAAAATATAAAAAAGCTCTTGCCAAGTCTCCCTTAAATTCATTTATTGGCTCAAATACAGTACCTGTAATTCCTGCCAAAGAAGAGGGGCCGAGCTTACTGCCATTTTTACTTGTAATACTAGGGTTTGTTACTTCTCCATAAGGATAGTTTGATCTTTCTGAGTTAACTTTTCCATCAGTCGGAAAAATAAAGTTATAATCGGTTGCAGGGCCATTAGTAGAAGTGCTTCCGCTAAACCAACTGAGGGGCACAGAATGTTCTCTGTTGTAACACCCTCCTTCGCCACTGTAATTACCACATTGATTTTTTGAAGGTGTAAATTGGTATGGATCATTATTGTCGGGTAAGGTAGAATAGATATCATAAATAACATTGGCAGAACCAGAGTCTCTTGTACGTGGCTTAATGTCGGTTTTAATGTATTGTGTCCATAAGGCACTATAGGATTGTGGTATAACAGAATTTGAAATAATTTGCTTCAAGGCCGTCTTCAAATTTGCACAGGATAGTGTATCTGTACCCTTGTAATAACCTACAGGTGCTTGAGCAAAAAGTGCTGTGGAAAAAAGGAATCCAATAAGGAATGATAGTAATGTCTTCATATTTGATTATTAGTGGCGAAAATAATGTAAATTATGCTTATTTTGTATCTAATATCTGCGAAATGTTATCTATTTCCGAAAAGAAGACTGCCAATTCTAACCAATGTACTCCCTTCTTCAATGGCTAAGGAATAGTCGCCACTCATTCCCATGCTGATGATAGACAATTGACAGTTTGGGCTTTCGAAGTTTTTATATTTATCAAACAAGGATTTAAGTCTCCTAAATTCTAACCTTACACTTTCTTTATCTTCAGAGAAACTAGCCATTCCCATCATTCCTTTAATTCTAATATGGGTTAGGTTGTGAAGATTAGTTAAAAAAAGTTCATCTAATTCAGCCTCATCAAAGCCGAATTTCGTTTCTTCTTTTGCAATATGGATTTGTATTAGGCAATCTATCATTCTGTTGATTTTGCCCGCTTGAGTATTTATTTCTTTTAGCAGTTTATAGCTATCTACACCTTCAATTAAATAAACGAAAGGGATAATATACTTCACTTTATTGCGTTGCAGATGTCCAATAAAATGCCATTGAATATCGCTAGGTAAAACATCCTGCTTATCTATTAATTCTTGTACATAGTTTTCTCCAAAGTCTCGTTGACCAAGTTTATACAAAGCCTCAATGTCGATAGCCGGTTTTGTTTTGCTAACAGCTACTAAGGTTGTGTTGGTTAGCTTCAGCTCTTCTATTATCTTTTGGTATGTTTCTGTGTTTATCATTTATTACGTATCAATTAGCTATTCTCCTCCCAAACTTGCACCAAATGTACCAATACTTCTACTGCTTTTCTCATATCTTTTACACCTATCCATTCATGTTTACTATGAATGGCTTGCATTCCAGTAAAGATGTTTGGGCAGGGTAAACCCATAAAACTTAGCCTGCTTCCATCCGTGCCACCTCTTATAGGTTCTTTAATTACAGTTAATCCTGCCCTTTTATAAGCTTCTTCGGCATAAGCAACAATATGTGGATGATGTAGTAAGACTTCTTTCATATTTCTATATTGCTCCTTTACTTCAAAAACCATGGTTGCTTTTGGATGTCGTACAAGTACATCTTCTGCAATCCTTTTTAACCTAGCCTCGTGTTCTGCTAGTTTTGATGTATTAAAGTCTCTTACAATAAAGGAGATGCTTGCCTTTTCAGCTATACCTTCTATGTTTACTGGATGGACAAATCCCTCACGCTTTTCTGTTGTTTCGGGACTCCATTCATCATTGGGTAAAGCAGAAACAATTTCTCCTATTATTTTAATGGCGTTTACTAATGTGTTTTTTCCATAACCCGGGTGAGCAATTACGCCTGATACAGAAATAGTAACGCCATCTGCGCTAAATGTTTCATCTTCTAAAGTTCCTTCTTCTCCTCCGTCTAAAGTATAGGCAACGTCAGCTTGTAATTTTAGTAAATCTAGTTTTATAGTTCCTGCACCAATTTCTTCATCCGGTGTAAATAATATTTTTATAGTGCCATGCTTTACCTCAGGGTGAAGCAGTAAATAATTGGCCATATCCATTATTTCGGCAACACCACTTTTGTCATCTGCGCCTAAAAGTGTCTTACCACTTGCTGTTATAATATCATATCCAATATGCTTTCTTAAGTATGGGTATTTATCAGTCGAAATAACCTGGGTTTTATCATCAGGCAACACAATATCATTGCCATCATAACCGTTATGAACAATAGGGATTACGTTTGTACCATTACAATCCGGAGCGGTATCAATGTGGCTGCAAAAGCAAATAACTGGAGTGTTTTTAGAAGAATTAGAGGGTATGGTAGCATACACATACCCGTATTCGTCGGCATGAGCATCAGAAAGCCCCATACCTACAAGTTCGCCTGCGAGGATTATTGAGAGGTCCTTTTGTTTTTCCGTTGAGGGGTGAAAATGGCTTTCTGGATTACTCTGTGTATCTATTTGTACATATTTTAAAAACTTTTCTATAACGGTAAACTCGTAATTCTCAAACATAAGCGTTAATTTGCCGCAATATTATAATTTATAAACCGATGAACAATATTTTACATGCAAAGCAAGGTTGGGTAAGAGCGTTAATTTTATTTTTTGTAGGTATAAGTCTTGGTGGTTTGATTGCATCACCTATAGATACCTTAATTGAAATGGGATATCTAGGTGGTACCCATACAGCAAATGATTCTCTGTTAGATATTTGTCTTTTTTTTCTTACAAATAAAATTGGGGCATTAGCCTTTTTGTGGTATTTAAGAAAGAAAGTAGATGGTCTGTCTATATTTTCATTGGGGTTTCAATGGAAAGGGTTTGGGATTAATGCGCTTATAGGCATTGGTGTTGCTGTGGGGATTATAGGTGTAGGAACTATCCTTTTGTCTACCGGTGGAAACCTTACTTTTAAAGGGATGAACTTTGATCCCTTGAACTTCTCAGTATCTACACTTTTTTTTATACTTGTTGCTTTTGTAGAAGAGATTATTGTAAGAGGATATGTTCTTAGCAATTTGATGGAGAGCATGAATAGGTGGCTTGCTTTGTTTATTTCGGCTGTAATTTTTAGTATTATGCACTCCGGAAATCCAGATATTACGTTGATGGCTTTGTTAAACATCTTTGTTGCAGGTATATTATTAGGCGTTAATTATATCTATACCAAAAATTTATGGTTTGCAATCTTCTTTCACTTTGCTTGGAACTTCTTTCAGGGTACCATTATTGGGTATCATGTAAGTGGTCTCTCTATTGATACTGGTCTTTTTGAGATTTACATCAATGGACCAGACGAAATTACTGGTGGATTATTCGGGTTTGAAGGGTCTGCCTTTGCGTTGATTCTTCAGGTTATTGCTATTGTAGCACTAGCTATGTACTATGAAAATAGATATGGTAAAAGAATAGTAAATGCCAAGAAGGTAGAGCGTGTACCTACTTCTCCAGAAACAATTCATGTAAGTGATAATACGGATCCTACTACTTTTGAAGAGTAGGGGCTTACATAGGAAGCTGACCATTAGATACGTACATTTGCCCCATGTCTGAAAATGTGTACGTTAATCAAAATGGTAAAGTTATTAAGGATTGTAATGCTGTTATCTCTATAAACAATCGTTCTTTTAGATATGGCGACGGATGTTTTGAAACTATGAAAGTAATTTCGGGCAAATTACTATTAGCTGACTTTCATTTTGAAAGATTATTTTTGTCTCTCAAGTTGTTGCAGTTCGATGTTCCATCCTTTATTACACCACCCTATCTTCATTCTCAAATTCTGGAGCTTATTAAGCGGAATAAACATGAGAAACTAGCACGTGTTCGCTTAACTATATATAGAGGTGAGGGTGGTTTATATGATCCTCAAAATCTTGTGTCCAATTTTATTATTCAATCATGGACGCTAAATCCCTCTAATAATATCCTTAATGAAAATGGGTTGATAATTGATGTTTTTGAGGGCGCAAGAAAGGTTTGCGACAATTTTTCTGCAATTAAAAGCAATAATTACCTTGGCTATGCTATGGCGGCACTATGGGTAAAGCAACAACAACTGAATGATGCAGTTTTATTGAATCCATATAACCGCATTGCAGATGCTACTATTGCAAATATATTTATAGTGAAGGATGGAACTGTAAAAACACCAAGCTTAGTCGAGGGAGGTATAAATGGTATTATGAGAAGGAACCTGTTGGAAAGTTTGCCTGAAATTGGTATAAAAGTAGAAGAAACAACATTGTCTGTTGAAGAACTTTTGATGGCGGATGAAATATTTCTTACAAATAGTATCTATGGGGTAAGGTGGGTAAAGCAACTAAAAGAAAAAATATATTTAAACAATATTACATCTTTGATTTCTAAGAAACTAGTTCATATCAATCAGTAAGCGTTAAAGGACAAATTCTTCTTTTAATTGTTCGATTGCTTTGTTTAGTATAGCTTCAACCCTTAAAACTATTTCCGGGGTTATATCTAGGTCAATTCCTTGTTTACCGTTAAGTTCTATTGCTCTGATATCGTCCCGAATACGAGCAATTTGCAAGGTGTCGATGTTGCTTTTTAGATTATGAGCTTCATTGGCCATTTCTTTCCACGCTTGATTTTTACTGTGCTTAACCATAATTTCAATTACAGGTGGTACAGTATTCACAAAAGTTTGGGCTATCTCTTTAATAAAATCTTTATCTCCCATTGCCATTTCATCAATTAAAGAAAGGTCGTATAAGCGTTCTTCTAAAGTACTCATAAAAGTCTTTTTTTATTTTCTAATATAAGTTCAATCAAATTATATAATTCGTCTTCTCTAAATGGCTTACTCAGATAGCCGTCCATTCCTAATTCTACATATTTATTGTTAACCCCCAATTGTATATTTGATGTAAGTGCAATAATAGGAATGGAATTTTTAGTGGGGTTTTGCATATTTCTAATGTCTTTAGTTGCTGTAATGCCATCTTTGTTGGGCATGTGAATATCCATCAATATACAATCAAAGTCATGTTGTTCTACTTGCATTACAGCTTCTTCACCATCTTTTGCAATAACTGTAATAAACCCCCATTGATTGAGCATTGTCTTGGCAATTAGTTTATTTATTTCATTATCTTCAGCTATAAGCACTTTAAGAGAGCCAAGTTTATTAGTTACCATATCTAAATTTCAAGGAAGTTTCTATGTTCAAACGAAAAAAAAACAATTCTATTGCTATAAGAGTAATCAAATTTATAGGAATAATTTAATTTTCTGCTCTTATTTTAACCAAATTGCTTTTATTTTTTTATCTTTTATAGCAATAATGCCTAAATAAACTTTTTTCTTAGAATGGTTCGTTTATTTTTGTCTGATATGGAAGTAACAACAGCATTAGTAGAGAAGCTCGCAAACCTTTCTCGGTTGTATTTTACCGAAGACGAAATAAATGGATATACTGCCGATTTGCAAAATATGATTTCATTTGTTGATAAGCTAAATGAAGTAGATACTTCGGGCGTAAATCCAGTTTTACACATGGGAGATGCTGTTAATTCTTTAAGGGATGATCAAATAAATGGAAGTATATCCAGAGAGGATGCCTTACTAAATTCACCCATTAAAGATAATCAATTCTTCAAAGTGCCAACAGTCATTAAAAAAGTATGAAATGTGAAATATGAGATATGAAATAAAAAGGTTTTAGTCTCATATTACAGTTCCATATCTAAAATATCATATTTCATATTTATGGAACCTATAATTCTTTTAGAAAATTTAGAGAAGGCATATTTCATGGGGAAGCAAACAATACCTGTATTGAAAGGTATTTCACTCTCTATTCAAAGGAACGAGTATGTAGCATTGATGGGACCTAGTGGAAGTGGAAAAAGTACATTGATGAATATATTGGGATGCCTTGATTCACCCACAGGAGGACGTTATATCCTTAATAATAAAGATGTTAGCAAAATGCTTGACGACGAGTTGGCAGAAGTAAGAAATACTGAAATTGGCTTTGTATTTCAACAGTTCAACTTGCTTCCAAGGCTTTCTGCTGCCGAAAATGTAGCACTTCCTCTTATATATGCAGGTATTAACAAAAAGGAAAGAATGGAAAGGGCAATGGAGGCATTACAAAAAGTAGGACTCTCCGATAGAAGCCATCATAAAAGTAATGAATTAAGTGGTGGACAAATACAACGAGTCGCCATAGCTAGAGCTTTAGTAAATAATCCCTCTTTATTATTGGCGGATGAACCAACGGGTAATTTGGACAGTAAAACTTCGATAGAAGTTATGGAAATATTTGGCAAAATACAAGCAGCAGGTAATACTGTTGTATTGGTTACTCATGAAGAAGATATTGCCTCCTATGCACAAAGAGTTGTAAGGTTGAAGGATGGATTGTTGGAAAGTGATAAAAACCACAATGAATATATGGATAGCAGAAAAGGGTAGCATTATATTATTTATTATTTTGATTATATCCCTTTATCTTATCTAAATATCAAAATAATAAATAAAACAACATTATTCATATTTACAACTATTTCAATCATTATTAAACAAGCGATCCCTCTCTCAAAAGACACAACAGCAACTAAATAATTTTCGTAGCTTTCCTATACTTTTCTGTTGATATTTCCCATTATTCAATTGATAATTCCGACTTTTTTACTTCCTTTTAATAAAGTATTGTTTATTGTTTTACATCTTAAGACTCCGTTTTATATTTTTTTTAAAACCATTCTACATCCAGCATATAACAGTGTAACCAACAAAGCATCATTTATTCAAACAGCTTCTTAAAATAATATTCATATTCATTAAAGTTGAAATGAGTTGTAAAAGCAATCGTTATTATACTGAAAAAATGAAGGGAGTTTTGATTCAAACGATGAGAAATTTTCAACTTTATAGCTTTGCTTAATTGACCTCTTCGGATATTCATTCTTCTGCTTATTTCTGTACCCTCAGTGCCTCTGTGGCAATCATTTTATTTTATTTACATGGCTTTGGATTGCCACCGAGGCACTTAAAAGGAAGAGAAAAAATGAATTTTATTATTGTTTCTTAATTTAAGCTAATTCCTGAAATGGTCTAATGATTATATACTTTGGGTTAGCGTCTATAAACAGCGTAACAGTGTGGGTGAATTTGTGTGATTTTCCTATTTCAAATGTTTTTTTTAATAGAAAAGGATAAGTTTTCAATATGATTTTAATCATTTATTGAGGAATTCTTTAAATCTACATTTGTCGAATTTGAAATTGAAATTATAGAATGGAGATGCTGTCAATCAATCAAATCAGTACTGATTTGAACATATTAAATGAAAGTGTAAACAGATTTACTAGAGCGGAAGAACTTAAGGCATCTGGGATGTATCCTTATTTTAGGGTAATCGAATCGGATCAAGATACCGTTGTTGTTATTAAAGGGAAAAAGGTACTAATGTTTGGTTCCAACAGTTATTTGGGCTTAACAAATCATCCTGAAATTAAGAAAGCAACTATTGCTGCTGTAAACAAATACGGTTCGGGTTGTGCAGGTTCTAGGTTTTTGAATGGAACACTTGATATTCATTTACAGCTTGAAGATGAGCTTGCAGATTTTGTAGGAAAAGAAGCCGCTTTGGTTTTCAGTACAGGGTTTCAGGTAAATATAGGGGTTATTCCTGCCTTGCTTTCTCGTAGCGATTATTTAATTCTTGATGAGTTGGATCATGCTTGTATACTTGAAGCGAGCCGACTAACTTTTGCCAAAACGATCAAATACAAGCATAATAATCTTGGGTCTCTTGAAAGGGTATTAAAATCTTGTGAACCCGACAGGATAAAACTCATAGTTTCTGATGGTGTATTTAGTATGGATG
>Ga0114962_10002498_pt1 | contig 15305 bp, 12 predicted proteins | sample C_130820_MF_Meta_FD_87017 | JGI IMG/M metagenome (GOLD analysis project Ga0114962, IMG submission 87017) | Freshwater microbial communities from Lake Croche, Canada to study carbon cycling - C_130820_MF_MetaG | ecosystem: Environmental > Aquatic > Freshwater > Lake | place: Lake Croche, Canada...
ATCCCATCCCCAGATCGGATCGGCCAACTTCTGCTGGAGAACCATGTGATCGCCAATGATGGAGGGGAGCTTCAGGGGCAACTCCGGAGTGGGAGCGGGCGAGGCACCCGTGGTGACGCTATTAGTCTCTTGGTTTGTCTGGGCACTCTGATTTGTCTGACCAACCGCCGCACCGAGCGGGAAGAGTAGGAGCGCTAGCAGGGTGATAAGGAGGTTTTTCATGAGAGGATAAACAGCCTAGACCTTGGATTCCAACACTGTCATCCCATTTTTCAGAATGCAAGTTGAGCAACGAACTCGCGCTTTTCTAAACGAACCTGCTGGCAGCTATTTCAGATCGAAGCGGTCGAGTTCCATCACCTTGTTCCAAGCCGCAACGAACTCCTTCACAAAGAGCTCCTGTGCATCGGAGGAGGCATAGACCTCGGCAAACGCTCGTAGCTGGGAATTCGATCCGAAGACTAGATCCGCGATGGTACCGGTCCATTTGAGTTCCCCGGTTTTGCGGTCACGGCCCTCAAGAATGGAAGGAATCACGGCTGACTTCGTCCATTTCGTGCCCATATCAAGGAGGTTAACGAAGAAATCGTTGGTCAAGGTCTCGGGGTGCTTAGTGAAGACGCCGTGATCAGAATGATCGAAGGTTACATTCAGGGCGCGCAGGCCGCCGATCAGCACGGTCATTTCGGGAGCGGTAAGCGTGAGGAGGTTGGCCCGATCAATCAGGAGATCAGCCGTAAAATTCTCGGCACCCTTTCTGACATAGTTACGGAATCCGTCGGCGGCGGGCTCCAGGACGGCGAAGGAGGCGACATCGGTCTGCTCTTGGGAAGCATCCATCCGGCCAGGAGTGAAGGGAACCATCAGGTTTTGGCCCGCATCCTTTGCGGCCTTCTCGATAGCCACCCCGCCAGCAAGGACGATCAGGTCGGCCAGTGAAACTTTCTTGCCGTCCGTCTGCGCGGCGTTGAATTCGTTCTGAATGGCTTCAAGAGTCTTCAAGACCTTGGCCAGTTGAGCAGGCTGATTGACGGCCCAATCCTTCTGAGGAGCAAGTCGGATGCGCGCTCCATTAGCACCGCCACGCTTGTCACTGCCTCGGAAAGTGGCAGCAGAAGCCCAGGCTGTCGTGACCAGTTCGGAAATCTTCAGCCCAGAGCTTAGGATGCGATTCTTGAGATCGGAGATCTCGGCTTCACCGACAAGCTGGTGATCCACCGCCGGAATCGGATCTTGCCAGATCAGCACCTCGGCGGGGACATCTGCTCCGAGATAGCGGGAACGCGGCCCCATATCACGATGAGTCAGCTTGAACCAAGCCCGGGCAAAGGCATCGGCGAATTCCTCGGGATTCTCGAGGAAACGGCGTGAGATTTTCTCATAAGCCGGGTCAAATTTCAGAGCAAGATCCGTCGTGAGCATGGTCGGGAGATGACGCTTCGCCTTATCAAAGGCATCCGGAATCACATCAGCGGCATTCTTAGCCACCCACTGGTGGGCTCCGGCAGGACTCTTGGTCAGTTCCCAGTCGTAGTTGAAGAGATTCTCAAAGTAGTAATTGCTCCACTGCGTCGGTGTCTGCGTCCAGGTGACCTCAAGTCCGCTGGTGATCGCATCGGGTCCTTTGCCGCTGCGGAAGCTGCTGATCCATCCGAATCCCTGCTCCTCGATCGGTGCCGCCTCGGGTTCGGGACCGACATGGCTGGCCGGGCCTGCTCCATGGGTCTTGCCGAAGGTATGGCCACCGGCGATGAGGGCTACAGTCTCCTCGTCATTCATCGCCATCCGGGCAAAGGTCTCTCGGATGTCCCGCGCGGAGGCAATCGGATCAGGATTACCATTGGGGCCTTCGGGATTCACATAAATGAGACCCATCTGCACAGCAGCGAGCGGATTCTCAAGCTCTCGGTCTCCGCTGTAGCGCTGGTCAGCGAGCCACTCCTTTTCGGCACCCCAATAAATCTCCTCCGGCTCCCAGATATCCTTGCGACCACCTGCAAATCCAAAGGTTTTAAAACCCATCGAGTCTAGGGCGACATTTCCGGCAAGGATCATCAGATCCGCCCAAGAGATCTTGCGGCCGAACTTCTGCTTGATCGGCCAGAGCAGGCGACGCGCCTTGTCGAGATTGCCATTGTCGGGCCAGCTGTTGAGAGGTGCAAACCGCTGGCTGCCATTGCCTCCACCACCGCGTCCGTCGGCGGTGCGGTAAGTGCCTGCGCTATGCCAGGCCATCCGGATAAAGAGCGGACCATAGTGGCCAAAATCCGCAGGCCACCACTCCTGTGAGTCCGTCATCAGCGTCTGCAGGTCTTTCTTCACCGCCTCGAGGTCGAGGCTCTTGAACTCCTCCGCATAATCGAAGCCCTCCTCCATCGGATTCGTCAGCGGAGACTGCTGGTTTAGAAGCTTGAGATTGAGCTGATTCGGCCACCAGGAGGCGTTATTCGATGTTCCAGTGATGGCTTCTTTACTGATGGCACCCGAGAAGGGGCACATGGATTCGGTGGTCATGATGGTCTCCTGTTGTTAAATTGCTGAAGAATTCACTCTTTATCGTAAAGCCGATGACCTATTGTTGAAATACTTGTTACCTGTGATAACCATAGGGAGATCCTATGGAAATGCATCAACTTCGCTATGCCGTTGCCGTCGCACGCATGGGAAATTTCTCCAGGGCGGCTGAGCAGTGCCATGTCTCCCAGCCATCACTCAGCCAACAGATCCTGAAGCTCGAGGAGGAACTCGGAGAGAGACTCTTTGAGCGGACAAAGAGAGAGGCCCGACCGACATCGCATGGAGAGGCGTTTCTGCGCCGGGCGGTCCGTATTCTTGAAGAGGTTGATGGAGCACGACGGGAGGCCGAGGATGCCAAGAGTCTCAACTCCGGCACCGTGACACTTGGTGTCCTCCCGACGATCGCCCCGTATCTCCTGCCGAGAGTCATGGCGGCCTTCGCAAGGCACTATCCGAGCGTGGAAATGATCGTACAGGAGGAGACGACTTCGCGCCTCTTAAGGCTGCTTCATGGCTATGAGATCGACTTTGCTTTGATAAGTCTTCCTTTCGAGGGAGACGAAGCAGAGCGGCTTGAGGTGATGCCGCTCCTGACTGAGGAGCTGCTACTCGCGCTCCCTCCCGACCATCCGCTCACCCTCAAACGCACGTTGAGCCCACGGGATCTTGAGACAGAACGCCTGATTGTGATGCAGGCAGGTCATTGCCTTGGCGATCAGGTCCTTGGCTTCTGCAACCGGCGCGATCTTCGCCCCATGATCAGTTTTCGCAGCGCTCAACTAGAGACCATCCAATCCCTAGTTGCCGCAGGCATGGGTATCTCGCTGATTCCAGCAATGGCTGCCGGTTCCGAGAAAACAAAACGTCCGTCATACCGCTCCCTTAGTGGGGAGAGGCCGGAAAGGAAAATCGTGGCAGCGTGGCCCAGGCAACGCCCGCTGGGTCGGGGTTCCGTTGAGTTCCTTAACACCCTGACAGGGCAACTCAAAACCCGGGGATCGAAAAACAGATGAGCCCTGCGAAGCCCCTCGCCCATCTTTTCTCCCAAGACGGGCCCGTGCTTGCACTCGCTCCCATGCAGGATGTCACCGACCTTCCGTTCTGGCGTCTGATGACGCGCTATGGCGGTGCGGATCTCTACTACACGGAATATTTCCGCGTGACGGCAACCTCGGGCCTCGACAAAACAATCCTCTCCTCGATCACAAAAAATCCGACAGGACGTCCCGTCATCGCCCAAATGATCGGCAACGACATCCCATCGCTGGTTCGAACCGCCAAGGAACTCGGCCATCACCCGATCGCTGCGATCGACCTGAATCTCGGATGCCCGGCCCCCGTGGTCTACCGTAAATGCGCCGGTGGAGGACTGCTCCGCGATTTGCCCCGTATTGATGGGATCCTTGCGGCCTTGCGTGATGCGATCCCCGGAAAGTTCACGGTGAAGACCCGTCTCGGCTTCGCTGATGAAAAAACCATCGAAGCACTCCTGCCGCTCTTTATAAAACACTCCATTGATCTTGTGAGCGTTCATGGACGGACCGTGCTTCAAATGTACAGCGGGGGGATTCGCCATGACCTGATCCGGTTGGCTGCTGAATCACTTTCCTGCCCCGTCCTTGGAAACGGCAATGTCTCGACTCCGGCTGATGCCGAGACCCTTCTGCGGGAAACCAGTGCCCGGGGGCTCATGATCGGGAGGGGCGCGGTGCGTAACCCGTGGCTCTTTTCTCAAATTCGGGAGCATTTTGAGGGAAAGCCGATCTCTCTCCCCTCAGGGCGAGATGTTCTGGCCTATATTCACGACCTCTACGAGACGGTCTGTGATCCGACGATTCTCGAACCGAAGGGAGTTCAAAAGATTAAGAAATACGCGAACTTCATCGGCGAGGGGATCAGTCCCGAGTTTCTCCATGCCGTGAGGCGGGTCAGTAGTAAGGAAGACTTTTTCGCCCTTTGCCGAGAGCATCTCGATCACGGGCAGCAGATGAACTTGGATCCAAAAATAATATGGAACTCAGAAAAACAGGAAAAAGATGGCTGCGAAGCAGGGTATCTTGGGTGATGATCACCATTTATCTTGCTCATACCCCACACCCATCACCTCTGATCCAGAATGTTCGAAATCAAACCTCGCGATAAGATGGTCGAGCGCGCCCTTCTGGTAGCCGCACACACGGTTGCAGAGTCCCGTGACGACGCGGAGGATCTTCTGAATGAATTGGGTGAGTTGGTGCGCACGCTTGGCGTGCCCATCGTCGGGAAGCAACTAGTGCAGATCCGGGAACCGCAGGCCCGTCTTTTCCTTGGCTCGGGCAAGGCGCAGGAAATCTGCGAGCATGCCCGGGAGCTCGGGTGCGATGTCATCATCTTCGACAATGAGCTGACCCCCGCACAACAGCGCAACTGGGAGACGCTAGCGAAGATGGCCGTGATCGACAGGCAGGAGATCATCCTCGATATCTTCGGAACCCGCGCACAAACCCGCGAGGCAAAGATCCAAGTCGATCTCGCACGCATGTCGTATTCACTTCCGAGGCTGACCCGGGCCTGGAGCCACCTTGGCAAGCAGGGGGGAGGCATCGGATCCAAAGGCGAAGGCGAGAGCCAACTCGAGCAGGATAAACGAAAAATCCGAGGTCAGATGGATCGCCTGAGGCGCGACCTCGTAGAAGTTCGTCGCAACCGTGCCAACCAGCGCAAGGATCGCAAGCGTGCCCCTGTGCCGAATGTAGCCATCGTCGGCTATACCAATGCGGGCAAATCTTCACTGCTTCGTCGCCTCACTGGCGCCGATGTCCTGGTCGAGAATGCCCTCTTCGCGACACTCGACACGACGACCCGCAAGATCGATCTCCCGAACAAGCAGCCTCTCCTGCTCACGGATACGGTGGGATTCATCCGGAAGCTTCCCCATCAATTGGTGGAGTCTTTCAATGCCACGCTCGAGGAGGCCGTCATGGCCGACTTCCTTGTCCACCTGCTCGATGCCTCCCATCCACGCGTCCTTGAATTCTACGGCACCACGATGAAGGTGCTGACCGACCTGGGCGCCGATCACAAGAAAACCCTGACCGTCTTCAACAAGATCGACCAGGTCGAAGATCCCATCACGCGTGCAATGCTCCGCAATGCCTACCCCGAGGCTCTCTTCATCTCGGTCCACTCGGGCGAGGGACTCGATGTGCTAGTCGAGCATCTGGGAAATCTTGTCGGTTCCGAGAACAAGGAGATCGAGTTGCTTATCCCGCACAGCCGTCCCGATATCTTGGCAAAGCTCCACCGCGAGGGTGTCGTCCATGCAACTTCCTACGAGGAGGAAGCCAGCAGGATTAGAGCCACTGTACCCGAACGCCTCAGGAATTCGATGAGTTCTTTCCTCTGCAAGTGACGGATGCCGTGCTGAAAGCATGGTTGAGCGCAGTAACTGCACCAAATCGTCACATGCCGGCGGTGTTTCGTGCTTCCCCACAGCCATGCCTCTCATGCTAGCGTAAGCCCCTCCATGAGCGACGACTCCAAAGCACCTGCCGATCTTTCCTCCCCAGGGATCGACCTCTCCGACATTTTCCGTCCCGCGTGGACAACCGAGGCCACCGACAGCACGGCACGTCTCGCTGCAAAATTTGACGAGGGAGATCGTCCCGAGCGTTTCAGCGGTGGACGCCACGACCGTGAGGGTGGTCGTGACTCTCGCGGACCACGACCCGACAGGGGGCCCCGTCCCGATCGTCCTGATCGCACGAACCGCTCCAATGGTCCCGAGGGACGTCAGGGAGCGCCCGGACAAGGTCGTGGTGACCGTGGCGGAGCCCCCCGTGAGAACCGAAGCCCTAGCGGACCCAGAGGAGCAAGTGCATCTCGAGGCGAAGACGGAAGGAATCGTCAGGACCGTGGCGAGCGCCGAGGCCCGCACGACGAGCGGGATCGCAGGCCCGAGCCCGCGCCCAAACCTCTCCTGGAGGGCTGGAAGCTTCAGCTGATTCCCGAATTCACAGCCATCGAGGGCATCGCCAAACAGATCCGCTCCCGAGCCAAGGCCTACCCGCTCTTTGAACTTGCCCGCCTGATTGTCCAGCTCTCCGATCGCTACAGCGTCCGCTTGCAAGCCGAGAACGAAGAGACCCCAGAGCTCTTCCGGGTGAAGGCCGACGGATCGCTCTGGCAGACCCGCAAGGATGCCATCTCTCACCTGCTCTCCAAGCATCTTGGAAGGTTTTATCAGAAATCATCCATCACCACGGAAGCTCCCAAGGGTGCCTTCTCCGTGGTTGCCCAGTGCGGCATGAGTGGAATCCTGCTAGGGCCTCCGAACCATCACGAGTACACTTCTCGACTGATCGCCCTGCATTCAGAGCGCTTCAGGAAGATGCCTTTTGAGGTTTACAAATCACGCATCAAGATGATGCGCGACGAGACTCTGATCGAGCAGTGGAAAACCGAGCAGTCCACCAAGACGGTCTACATTCCCGTGACGGAAGAAGTGGCAACGCAGCCGGTGGAGGAGAAAATTCCAGAAGGAGTTGCGCCATCAGCGGAAACCATCGAAACAGAGGAGAACCGTGTTGAGATGATTTCCGAGGCTCCTGTCGAACAGGTCGAGGAAACCACACCCACGATCGCAACCGAAGCAAGTGAAGTTCCTGCTGAGCTATCTGCTGTAACACCATCAGAAACTTCATCCGGAGAACCTCCCTCCGAAGAATCTGCAACTGAGGAATCTGCCCCTGCGACCGAGGGTTTCACCAGCACCGAGTGCAACAAGGGCCTCACCTGGGAGCAAGTCTCCACTCATTTCAACGAGCAACACGCCGCGCACGAAGTCGAATCCTCCGGCCGAGACATCACCTTGGGTGGAGGGATCGCCCTTCACGGATCGACCCCGCTCCTGCGCGAACTCCTCCTCAAAAATCTTCAGGAGATGGACCGCTTCCCGCTTCCGCTGGCCCAGGTACTCGGAAAGGAACTGACCAACCGTAGCCTTCAGCTCTTCAAGTCCCACAAGAAGATCATCAATGTCTCGATGACACGTCCACGCTATCTCGATAGGGAGACCACGCCGATCGGCGAGAGCTTCCGCACCATCCTCGAGTATCTGGAGGCTCATCCGAAGCAACCCCGCGATAAGCAGTGGGCAGCTTTGCTAGCTCTTCGCACCGAGACATCTGCCCACCCACCCACGGAGAAAAGTGCCGTCGTTACCCCGTCACCCTCAGAGGTACCAAAGGTACCAAAGGTACCAAAGGTGCCAACGGAGACGCAGGAGCAGGAATCCGAAGCCACTCCTGCAACTCCTACCAAATCGCCGGAGGCGAAGAAGCCGGCCAATCCTGAATCAACCAAGCCGGTGATTGATGCGGAGACCTTGAAGCGACGCGAGCAGGCGCTCGGTGCTGATCTTCTCTGGCTCCTCCATCAGGGTCATGTGATCGACTTTGCCATGGGGAACCTCCAGGCCGCCACGCGCCCCGTTCCCAAGACTCCTCCAGCACCATCTGCTTCTACTGAAAAGAAACAGAAGTCCGAGGAGGCCGAAGCAACAGAGAAGACCCCCACCATGGACGAGACGCTCATGGATGATCATGGTGACGTCCATCAAAGCGGCACCGCAAACGCTTCCCTATCATCTGAAGAGCAGCAGGATGTGATCCCCGAACCGGTGGTTCATCATGATCTGTTGAAAATTCCTGAAGGCACCGTGATTACTCCCCCTTCCCCATCTGAGTTGGGTGATTCGAGTCCTGCCCTTCCCAACGGATCTCTCTGATCGCGCTTTCACCGTGGCCTCGCTCTACGAGTCACCAAAGCTTCTGGGCGAGTATCTCCTGCTGCATTACGGTGGAGCTGCGGAGTTAAGTCAGGAGGCATTGCCCGTTGATCGGATGGTCATGGAGACGCCCTTCCCTGTCCGCTGCGTTCGTGAACTGCTGGACGTTTCGCTGCTCTCGCCGGAAGCCCATGTTATATCGGCCTTCGAGGCGGGATGTTCCGTCGGAGCCTCCGCCTTCGAGCTAGCCCGCACCTGCCACCTCATCGAGGCCAGTGACTACTCCGACTCCTTCATCACGGCGGCACAAAGGCTTAAGGAGACAGGGCGCCACAACGGAGAGCGTCTTCTGGAGGGGACAATCACCGCACCATTCGATGCCATCGTTCCACCGGAGATCGATCGGAGCAGGGTTTCGTTTGCCGTGCAGGATGCCACACATCTTCCCCAATCTATGGGTCCCTACGATGTCGTGTTGGCGGCTAATTTGATTTGCCGTCTTCCTAACCCGGAGTCATTCCTTTTTCGCCTGGGAGGCCTTGTCAAACCAGGTGGCCAACTCCTGCTCACAACCCCCTTCACATGGCTCGAGGAATACACGCCAAGGGACCATTGGATCGGCGGAATCGATCCTGATCGTCGCAGTGAGGAGGAACTCAGCAAACGGCTCTCCAAAGAGTTCAGGTTGCATCGGCGCGTCGATCTGCCATTTCTCATACGGGAGCATGAACGCAAATACCAACTCGGCATCGCCCTCGGAACCTCTTGGATCAGACGTTGATCTGGTGATTAGTCCCGTTCTGGATCCGGTTGATTGGGAAGCCCGTTATCAGGCGGGCGATACACCTTGGGACGAGGGATACGCTGCCCCTGCCCTCACGGAATTTCTTACGCGTCATCCTATTCTTGGAGAGGTGCTCGTGCCAGGCTCAGGACCTGGCCACGATGTCCGGGCATTGGCAACGCAGGGCCCGAGTGCACGGATCACCGGACTCGATCTCTCAGCCGCCGCGATTGCCCTGGCGCGATCATTATCCCACTCACCTGCGGATGCCAGCGGTGAGCACTACACGCAGGGAAACCTCTTTAATCTTCCGGAGTCATGGCGTAGCCGCTTCGACTGGGTGGTGGAGCACACCTGTTTCTGTGCCATCCCACCTGCACTGCGTAGTGACTATGTCCGGGCCATCACGTCCGTTCTTAAACCCAGCGGCCACTACTTCGCCATCTTCTACCTGAATCCCGCTGCTCCGGGGGGACCACCTCACAAAACTTCACGCGAAGAGATTAGGCAGCTTTTCGCGGCTGGTTTCGAACTCCTGGAAGAGTGGCTTCCGAAAGATGCATTCGAGGGCCGTGAAGGCCGCGAGATCTGCCAGCTCTGGCGGAAAAGCTATAAGACTATTAGTCTTTAGGCTTATAGGCCCTCCCCCTCATGAGTGACTGTTGCCATCATCACCAGAGTCACGATCAGCGTGGGTTAGCGAGCGCGGCCGTAGCATCAGCCGCAGAGGGCTCTCTCTACACGTGCCCAATGCACCCTGAGATCCTCAAGGAAGCTCCGGGCGATTGTCCGAAGTGCGGCATGGCACTAGAACCTCTAATCCCGACCGACGATGATTCGGAGTTAAGAAGTCTGGCCCGGAGATTTTGGCTTTCGGTCATCCTTTCTTTCCCGGTTGTGATGCTGGCGATGGCCCCCATGGTAGGAATGACTCTCTTTCATGGCCCTCTTACGGAGTGGCTTCAGTTCTTACTCTCCTTACCCGTAGTGCTGTGGTGTGGCGGACCGATCTGGGTGAAGGGATTGCGCTCATTCGGCTCAGGTCATCTGAATATGTTCTCACTGATCGTTCTGGGGACCGGGACGGCTTTTCTCTACAGCGTCGTGCTTCTGCTCTTCCCAAGTCTTGTCATCCATGGCTCCGGCCTCTATTTCGAGGCCTCCGCAGTCATCATGACCCTTGTCCTGATGGGACAGTGGCTGGAGGCGAAGGGACGCTCAACGGCGGGAACGGCCCTAAGAGAACTCCTGAAACTGACACCGCCGATCGCCCGGCTTGTTGAGCCTTCCGGTGACCGGGAGGTGACCATCGGCTCACTGCAACTTGGCGATAGGATCCGCATCCTTCCCGGAGAAAAGCTCCCCTCCGACGGTGAAGTCATCGAGGGATGGAGCTCCATCGACGAGTCGATGCTGACAGGTGAGCCTTTGCCAGTGGAAAAATCGGTCGGAGCGATGGTCTCGGCCGGCACCCTGAACAGCTCAGGCAGTTTCATCATGAGGGTGACAAGGACCCGCGATGAGACAGCCCTCTCTCGGATCATCCAGCTGGTGGCCCAGGCCCAGCGGAGTCAGGCTCCGATCCAGCAGCTTGCCGACCGAGTAACCGCAGTTTTTGTTCCCATCGTTCTCCTGATTAGCATCTTCACCTTCGCTCTCTGGATGCTTGCTGGACCTGAGCACCGTCTCTTCGTTGCGATCACGGCGGCGGTTTCCGTGATTATGATCGCCTGCCCTTGTGCCCTGGGGCTCGCCACACCGATGGCCCTGATGGTCGGCATGGGCAGGGCGGCTTCCCATGGCATTCTGGTCCGCTCTGCTGAAGCCCTCCAGCGTCTGGCCACGGTAAACCTCATCGCCCTCGACAAGACAGGCACCCTGACCGAGGGAAAGCCGAGCCTGGTGGCCATCCACGCATTCGGCACTTTTGATGAACAGCGCTTGCTGGCGCTGGCAGCGGGAGCGGAACTCGGCAGCGAGCATCCTCTTGCCAGATCCATTGTGACCCATGCGCATGAACAGCAGATTGAGATTCCCAAGGTCATCTCCTTCCAGTCTTTCGCTGGAGGTGGCATCGAGGCACTCGTCGAGAATGAGCGGATCCTGATGGGAACAATGAAATTCCTGGTTGAGCGGGGTGTCGATACGAGCCCCTTTGCCTTGATGTCTTCGGACATTCCAGGCGGCTTAGTGGCCATGGCGGTGAATGAAATGGCCGCTGCCATCTTTCTCTTCCAGGACACGATCCGTCCTTCAGCAAAAAAGCTGATCGCTGAACTCCGCGATCTCGGTGTCCGGGTCGTCATGCTCACTGGCGATCGGGCAAGCACAGCCGCAGCCGTGGCCGAGGAACTCGGCATTCCCGAATATAGAGCCGGTCTGTCACCGGAGGCTAAGGCCTGTGAATTTGCACAATGGAAAGCCCAGGGCTTTTGCACCGCCATGGCTGGCGACGGGATCAACGACTCCCCCTCGCTTGCTGTTGCGGATGCCTCAATTGCCATGGGGGCAGGATCGGACATTGCAAAGGAAACTGCTGGGATCATCCTGCTGCGACCTTCGCTTGCAGGGATCGTCGATTCCATTCGCTTAAGCAGGAGGATCCTGAGAATCATCCGCGAAAATCTCATCTTCGCCTTCGCCTACAACATCCTAGGCATCCCGATCGCCGCCGGAATGCTCTACCCCTTCTTTGGCATCCTGCTCAGTCCCATGATCGCGGCCGCCGCCATGAGCCTTAGCTCCGTCTCAGTGATCGCGAATTCACTCAGGCTGAGAAAATAATGTGTTTCCAGGATTTGGGGTCAGAGGGAAAGAGTAATCAATCGAGATAGGGGAGGTCAAAGGCCCCAAAATCTGCCATCTCTTGAGAAAGAAATGAAAAAGATGGCTTCAAGAACAATCCAACTGAGCCCTACTCGGTTAGCAAAAAACCGAGTATTCTCGCGCATAAATTCTTACCAATGAATAAACTCGAACAGAACGTTGATAAGTACCGAGCCATCTTTTCGATTGGGCTTCAAAATACCTTTGTCTATCGCTGGAATTTCCTACTCCGCTCTCTCTTCGCTTTGATCCCGCTCTTCGGCACAGTCTTTGTCTGGCGGGCAATCTACGGTGGCACCTCGGGTATGATCGCAGGGTATGATTTCGAGCAGATGGTCTTCTATTTTCTGATCATCCTGCTTGTCGACAATCTGATTACGCCGACTGAGGACGAATGGCAGATCGCAGCCGAGATCCGTGGGGGACAGCTGAGTTCCTTTCTGCTTAAGCCATTCGACTTCCTGGCCTACCGCTCCTGCATTTTTATTGGCTCTCGCCTTCTCTACACAGCCGTGACGCTCCTGCCGGTAGTGGCGGTCTTCTGGTGGTATCGTCAATACCTGCGCTTGCCTGACCATGCCTCCACCTGGGGAATTTTTGCCGTTAGCCTTGTCATGGCTGGTGCGATTCAGTTCTTGATCGCTTACGCGCTGGCGATGCTCGCCTTCTGGATTCTGGAGATCTCTACCGTGGTCTTCATCCTCTACTCATTCGAATATTTTCTCAGTGGAAAACTCTTCCCTCTCGATACAGTACCGGGAATTGCCGGAACGATCCTGCGACTCCTCCCCTTCCCCTACGAACTCTACTTCCCCGTGGCCGTCCTGATGGAGAAGATCCAGGGTCCGCGCCTCTGGCAGGGTCTCATCATCCAGGCGACCTGGGTACTACTCTGTTACCTGCTGGCCCGCGGGCTCTGGAGATCTGGCGTGCGACGCTACGAAGGTGTGGGAATTTAATAAATTTGCCAGAAACGACGGTGATGCTGGCGGCAGATGATCGGGAATGATCCGGACGGTGGAGCCGGTAGAGATCTTGTCGCAGAGAGCGGCCACATCGACCGAGCGCATTCGTATGCAGCCGTAGCTTGCAGGATGGCCGAGAAGATTCTCCTGAGGGGTTCCATGGATATAGATCCCGCGATTAAAGGCATTCTTGTTCCCCTGTTCCGTCCCCTCTAGCCAGAGAATGCGTGTCACGATCGGATCACGTCCCGGAGCATTCGGCTTGAGCACCTCACCGGTGGGGGTGCGTGAACGGAAGACTTCCCCAAGCGGTTGTCCCATGCCGATCTTCATCCGGACAAGGAACTTTCCCAAAGGCGTAGCATAGCTCCCCAAGCGATCGCCAATTCCGAACCGGGAGGTTGAAACAGGATAGATAGCCTGTGGTTTGCCATCAGTCTTCAGGAGCAACCGCTGATCCTTCACGCTCACGATGATCTCATGATGAAGATTACCAGAAGGGATAGGGGCCACATTCTGAACTCCCTCAGCCTGAAGGGATCCGATCAGAAAAAAAGGGGCGTATAGATAGGAAAAATAACGCAAGATTACAAATTGGCCTTATAAAACCGCCTCGTCAACTCGGTCCTGTGATTTTTTAAGGCTCTTTAAGATGTTCTTCGGTGACCAAGACGTGTGCTCCCGTTCCGACGAGTTCGTAGAGTTGCTTTACATCAGCAGAGCGCATGCGGATACACCCATAGCTGACCGGTGTGCCAAGGAGTGATTCCTGAGGGGTTCCATGGATGTAAATGCAGCGACTGAATGCATTGCGATTGTGCGCCTCCAGGCCGTTCAGCCAGAGAATCCGCGTGACAATGGGGTCGCGTCCCGGAGCATCCGGTAGAAGAATCTCTCCCGTCGGCTTACGCGAGTGAAAGACAGCCCCGAGAGGAGCGTTCTCACCGATCTTCTTCCTGATACAAAGATGACCTAGCGGCGTGGCATAACTTCCTTCGCGGTCACCTGTCCCATATTTTGAAGTCGAGACCTTGTAGAGAGCCACGGGCTTTCCATCCGTGAGCACCAACATCTTCTGGTCAGGCACACTAATAATCAACCGGTGATGCGTATCCCCTGCACAACCGGAGAAAAAAAATATCAGACCGCAGAGGCCTGCCCACACTCCACCCAAAATCCCGCGATTCATCATAGCGAGGCGGCAACCTCGGCCGCAAAGTAGGTCAGGATCATGTCGGCTCCGGCTCGCTTGATGGCAAGCAGTGATTCATCACGCGTCGCCTCGTAGTCGAGCCATCCCAACCGGGCAGCTGCATGGATCTGCGCATATTCACCAGAGACCTGATAGGCCGCCACCGGCAGCAGCGTATGAGTTCTAACCGCATGGATGATATCAAGGTAGGGGCCAGCGGGCTTTACCATGACGATGTCAGCCCCCTCCTCCTCATCGAGTTGCACCTCATGCAGGGCCTCGCGAACATTGCCTGGATCCATCTGATATCCGCGTTTGTCGAGCTTGCCTGACTGACCACTATCGCTCTTCACTGCATCTCTGAAGGGGCCGTAGTAAGCCGAGGCATATTTCGCCGCGTAGGCGAGAATTCCTGTCCGATGAAATCCAGCGGCATCAAGCGCGAGACGGATCGCCTTCACCCGGCCATCCATCATATCGGAGGGAGCCACGATATCCGCTCCGGCCTCAGCCTGTGCCACGGCCAGCCTCGTCAATGCCTCCACCGTGGAGTCATTCTCCACCTCCCCACGGACATCCAGCAGCCCATCATGACCATGGTCTGTGTAGGGATCGAGAGCCACATCAGCGATGATGGCTAAGCTAGGGCAGTTCTTCTTCACCTCTCTGATCGCAGAAAAAAGAACATTCCCCGAGTCATGGGCATGAGAGCCTTCGGAGTTCTTCTTTGAGCCATCGATACAGGGGAAAATAGCCATTGCCCTGATACCGACTTGCTCCAAATGACGGCACTTCTCGACCAGAGACTCCAATGTGTGGCGTGCCACACCCGGCATCGATTCAACCGGCTCTGACGCACCATCACCGGCCCGCACAAAAAGAGGCTGAATCAGATCCTCTGCTCGGAGAGCCGTCTCTCGCACCAAGGAACGAACGGCAGGCGTCGCGCGGTTGCGCCGCATCCTGCGCAGGAGATCAGGTCCGGATCGGGTCGTGCTCACACCTCTATCTTCCTTGATCAATTGCACGAGTCAAGGAAGTGGCGAGCCTCCCCAAGGTTGAATAGTGCTGCTAATCGCGGCATGCCAGTTAAACCCTACAGGTTCTCATGTCCTTCGGACTTGCCAACAAAGTTGGCCACCCTAACGGGATTGACGATGACTCCTCCTGGATTCATCGCCCTTCGGGTCACGCTCTGCGTGATCTGACTCGGCCGTTCCCACGGCCTCGGCTCAAACCCTACAGGTTCTCATG
>Ga0114962_10002499_pt1 | contig 15295 bp, 18 predicted proteins | sample C_130820_MF_Meta_FD_87017 | JGI IMG/M metagenome (GOLD analysis project Ga0114962, IMG submission 87017) | Freshwater microbial communities from Lake Croche, Canada to study carbon cycling - C_130820_MF_MetaG | ecosystem: Environmental > Aquatic > Freshwater > Lake | place: Lake Croche, Canada...
AAATACACCGTTAGCCTTTCTCTGACGAACGAGTATGGCGAAAGTTCGGTTGCATTTCAGGAATTCATCGCCGCCAAGACAGAATGCCCGGAGCCCGCGTCGATAGTCATAAACGCCCGCTCCACGCAGTCCTACACGGACGGCGACCCGGTGCTCGGCACAAATCCGAAGATAAGGTCGATCGCAAACAGTTTCATCGACATGGAAATACCGGACGGAGATGATCCGGCTCGCCCTGGGTTCTCCTACGGAGGCGAGCTCCTCGGCACCGATGATTCTATAGCGGAGTACTCATGGAGCCTCGGAGACGATCTCCCCCATGTGAATTCACCCGCGGCCAAAGCATCCTACAGCAAGGGCGGGCTATACGACATAGTTCTCAGGGTCGACACGAGCTTCGGCTCCTACCGAATCACCACATACGAACAATCGATCGACATAGTCGAATCCAAGAACCTCTGGATGTTCAACTTCAGCGCCCCCAACTCGGGCGGAAGCGGCGCCGTAAAGGCGTACGAGTTCGGGCTGATCAGCGAGACCTTCAAGCTTCTGGGCAACCAGACTCTAACCGTTGACCGGAGCGCGGGGTTTCTCAGCGTGTACAACCAGCCTTTGTACGACTCGTCCACACACGAAAGGGCCGTATCGGAGTTCAAAAGGAACTGCGAGTTCGTTCCGTACGGAAGCTTGACTTCCGGGCTTCGTGGGAATTCGATGATCTTCTGGGCGAAGGGCGGGGCGTCCAACGACTCGACCAACATAGCGGCCGTCAAGTACAACGCCTTCGACGACAACTACCAGTACAAGACCAACATAACGGGCAGGCCGTGGAACTGGGTGGCTCTAAAGTCGCCCGAGAAGTGCTATTTCCTGCTCGGATCCGGAACCACACAGCTTTCTGATTCAAACTTGGCTCAGGCGACACGCACGGACTACGACCTTGCCACGCAGACGGTCACCGCGACCACTGCGTTGAATTCTGGTTCGTTCGAGAACGGAGCGGACGAACTATTGAGCCATCCTTCAGATTTCAACTATGGGGGTGCATCGAGCAGTTCATCTAGCTTTGGGGGTGTGCCCACCAACGGATATTTCGCCACCTACCGGTCCGCATGGAAAGACGATAAAGGCTACATATTGAGGAACTCCGCGGTCAACGAGTTCTTCAGGCTATCGAGCTTCTACAAGACGAAGGGAAGCGTCTCCACCCCATTTAGCACAATAACCAGACTACAGAACATCACCGGATCCGTGAAGACCGAGGGCGAGTTGGTGTCGATGTCCAATGGAATCTTCTTCTTCAACAACTCGGGCGAGATAAGCGCCTGGAACGACACGACATTGACGTGGGAGATAGGTCGTGCGGGTTCCACGTCGTTGACCTTCAGGTATGTACAGGACACGACGCAGTCGGGATTCGACGACCGATCCAAGAGGCTTCTTGCGGCTTCGGACGGAGACAGGGTCGCGTATCTTAGCTACGACTACAGCCAGAAGGCGTTCATAAAATTCAATGGCACGGATCTCACCTTCTCGGTGCTGAAGCAGAGGCCTAGTGGCGACCAATTCGAAATGGGGGTGTACTAATGGCTGTTGGATACCCTCCTATTCCGGCGTTTCCTCTCGCCTTCGACTCGAACAGGACTTTGTACCTAGTGTACAACACCAGCGAGTCCAAGACCGTTTCGGAGAACGCCCCTTGGCAGGAGGAAGTCGAAATACAGCCCGTTGGGGCAGGCAGGCCAGAGTTGTGGGCGGACAATGGCTTCGCGAACATATCGGGCGAGCTTTTCTACTACGACTCCGTGGAGAAGAACGGGGATGGCAAGGTGTGCAAGCTCAAACGGTGCGCCAGGAACTTGGGGGGAAAGGCCACACGATTCAATCCTGCCGGCACTTGGGTCCGAGGCTTTGTTATAGCCGAACACCACAACCAACTTGTGGACGCCGTCGTCAACACTGAAGCCTATATATTGAACCTAGAGGACGACATATCCAAGCTCGAGGAGCAGTCCCCCTGCCTTGACGACGCGGCGTGCGTCGACGCCCAGATAGAAGTGGAGGTCGGGAACCCCGACAACTGCGTCGGCACGATCATAAACTACACCATAATCATAAACGGCACGTTCAACAGCTTCGTGCTTGACTTCGGAGACGGGCAGTCGACCAGCAGCGGGTTCGTGGGCGCTCACACATACAGCCCCGGATCCAGCATAGATCCTGTGCTGACCGTGAAGAACGATTCATGCACGGTGGTGCAGACCCCCAAGGACAGAACCAAAAGCACGGTTCCGGTGCCTACCGCGGAGACCACGCCGACGCTTGTCGTGCCACAGGTCCCTCCGTTCCCGAATATCATAATACCGACATTCGAAACGCCAAATCCGCCGATCGAACTTCCTCAGATAATCTTTCCGTGTCTTAGTTTGAGTCCTAATCTCAATATTCCAAGCATTATAAGCATAGTGCCGCCGGTGATCTCCATAGTGGCTCCGAGCTTCACCCCGCTGACTTTCACCTTCGGACCGGCCCCGTTGATATCGACAAGTTTCTTCTTCGGCCCAGCTCCGTTGGTTCCGCCGGCGTCGTTCTTCTTCGGCCCGGCTCCGTTGGTTCCGAACGCGTCGTTCTTCTTCGGCCCGGCTCCGTTGGTTCCGAACGCGTCGTTCTTCTTCGGCCCGGCTCCAAATGTAAAGCCAGTTTCGTTCTTCTTCGGCCCGGCTCCGAATATCCCTCCAGTTTCGTTCACATTCGGCCCGGCTCCGAATATCCCTCCAGTTTCGTTCACATTCGGCCCGGCTCCGAGGATGTCTTCTTCGTTCACATTCGGTTCGGCTCCGAACATATCTTCTTCGTTCACATTCGGAGCCGCTCCGAAGATGTCTTCTTCGTTCACATTCGGTTCGGCCCCCACGGTTAGTTCGACTTCGTTCACGTTCGGTTCGGCTCCGCAGGTCAAGGCGACTTCGTTTACGTTCGGTTCGGCTCCGCAGGTAAAGGCGACTTCGTTCACGTTCGGTCCGGCCCCCGCAGGCCCGTCATCGGCATCTTTCACATTCGGTTCGGCCCCGCAGGTGACAAGTTCGTTCACATGGGGTACCCCGCCCAAGGCCACCGGTTCATTCACATGGGGAACGCCACCGACCATATCGCCGTCGATCGAATGGGGCACTCCGCCCAAAGTCACGGGGTCTTTCACATGGGGCAGTTCGCCCAAGGTCACGGGGTCGTTCACTTGGGGCGATCCGCCTAGCACGAGCGGGTCATTCTCTTGGGGCAGCCCTCCCAAGGCGCTGGGGTCGTTCACATGGGGAACTCCGCCCAAGGTCGAGGGATCCTTCACCTGGGGGGCTCCGCCGACCATATCGCCGTCGATCGAATGGGGCACTCCACCCAAAGTAACGGGGTCTTTCACATGGGGCAGTTCGCCCAAGGTCACAGGATCTTTCACATGGGGCGATCCGCCGACTACAAGCGGGTCATTCTCGTGGGGCAATCCTCCCAAGGCGCTGGGGTCTTTCACATGGGGTACTCCGCCCAAGGTCGAGGGTTCGTTCACATGGGGAACTCCGCCGACAATATCGCCGTCGATTGACTGGGGATATCCACCCAAGGTCACGGGGTCTTTCACATGGGGCAGTTCGCCAAAGGTCACGGGTTCGTTCACATGGGGCGATCCGCCAACTACGAGCGGGTCATTCTCGTGGGGCAATCCTCCCAAGGTGACAAGTTCATTCACGTGGGGAACCCCGCCCAAGGTCGAGGGTTCCTTCACATGGGGAACTCCGCCGACCATATCGCCGTCGATTGACTGGGGATATCCACCCGAGGTCACGGGGTCTTTCACGTGGGGCGATCCGCCGACCGTCATGGCCTCCGTAGAGTGGGGTTCGCCACCGACTGTCTACGCGAGCGTGGATTGGGGCGGGATGCCGACAATATCGGCTTCGATCGAATGGGGCCCTCCTCCCGAAGTAAATATTAACTGGGGTACTCCTCCGACCATATCCTGTGTCGTGTCGGTGGAGTGTCCGACGACCCAAGCGCCGTTCAGAAGGGGCATGACTCTTGACGAGAACTTCGTCGACGACTTCAGCACAGAGGACTTCGACATAGAGGTCGGCGATCTCGGAATACCTTCGGAGATAAGGGTGGTCGCCCCCAAGTTCCCGGACATACAGGTTCGACACGACATACCGAGCTTCCTGGAGGTCAAGTCCGACATACCGAGCCGAATCCTCGTCTACCAGGCCGACGCCATCCCCAAGGAGATAAGGGTGGTGGCCGACTCCCTGCCGGACGCAATCACCGTGGACGCTTCTTCCGTGCCCAAGTCCATCTTGCTGGACGCGGGGGCCGTGCCCGGGTTCATAAGCGTGATCGCCCCAGACATGCCTTCGGTTATCAAGGTCGACGGATCCGGCATACCGGACTTCATAAAGGTGTTCGGCATACCGGAATCGATCGAGGTCAAGATGCCGAGCGAGATCGTGGCGAGACTAGAGGTGCCTGAAAACCTAGAGATTCCACTAGTATACAGGGGAGACCCAATCCCCGTTAAATTCGAAGCCTCCGTGATATCCGAAGACGGAGAGCAGATGTGCTTCGCTCTGGTGCCGTGCAACAAGAAATGAGAGTCAAAAAATTCAAGAACAACGAGTATGTCCTAGGCGAGGGGGTTTGGGTAAGAAACCCGTTCTCCAGTTCTCGCCCTCTGGACATCAACTCGCTCGCCAAGCCCGACCTGTCGCTTCTTCTCGCCAATGAGTCGGCGAATGTTCGCACAAATCACATGAACATGGAGGACTCCAGCGACTTGTACATGGACAATGTCGTCATAGCTTCCGACGGGTACGATTGGGAGAGGAGGCAGTTCGTTCTCTCCGAGCTTTCCAACAAGAAGGTCAAGACCATAGGCATCAACGGCAGCCTTGCGAAGTGGCTGATGGTGGGCGAGAAAGCGACCGTCAAAAAGACGATGACCTTTTATCTGGCGAACAACCCGTATCAGGAATGCATGTCGTTCCTTCCGAGATCACACAAGTACTATCCGAACCTGGTGGCCTCGACCAGAACCAACCCGCGGTTCTTGTCTTCCTACAAGACGCCTCCCTATCTCTATGTGCCGACCCCGGATTACGATTATTGCGGCGTCGGAAGCGAGGACGTGGGGTCGACGCTGGACGACTACAGAAATCCGATCTGCGCGGCGATAAGCTTCGCTCTAAAGAGGGGCGCCAAGAGAATACTTCTCCTCTGCTGCGACGAGTCATTCCAGGAGAGCCGCCCTGGTTCGGTGGCGATGCCGAACGGACTCCACCAGTACCCGCAACAGATAAAGTGCCAGAGAATAGTCGACAAGCAGCTTTTCTGGGCTAGGAAGGCCGGAGTCCAAATCGGCGACTGCTCGTCAGGAATATATCTGGAAAATGCGGAGTATATAAAAATTGACGATGTAGGTAAATTTCTTGACAAGGACAACAATGGATAGCTTCCACAACCTGAACCCCGACAACTTCAAGAGATGGATGAGGGTTGACGAGGAAAACGAAAAGGAAAAGGAAGAGGTCAGTTTGGTCGGCTTGAGGGCGGAGGCGAAGTGCTGCGGCAAGAAAATAGCAAGAAACATCGTCCTTGAAGGCGGTCGGGCCGGAAGGGTGGTCAGGGAGTTCGTCCAGAATGGCGGACTCATCAAGTCTGCGGACGGTAGCGAGTATCTGATAGAGGTGGAGTCTGGCTCCTTCTACCTGAACAGGAAGTACTTCATCGTCTAGAGGAAGCCCTTTGTATCATGGTGGAATTTTTAGTCAGAAGGTCGGTGTCGTTTATCCTGGGGTTGGCCACATTCGCGATGAATTGATTCATCGGGAGGTGCGTGTAGCCTCGCTCTCGGAGCGACGCCAGGAGCCGTTCTAGTGATGGGGCCGACTCGAAGTACAGCTCGTGCGTCATCTTGTTCTGTTGAGCTTCCGAAGCCACATTCTGGAACAGCTCCCTGTTGAGTCCGAGCCGATTCAGGTCTCTCACTCTCGTCGGGTAGACGGTCGAACCATGTGGGAATGATGCCAGCACCTTCATGCCCTTGCGATCAAGCCTTGCCAGGTATATGTACAAATTATCCATCAGAACCCATCAATTCTCTGAAGAACTCCTCAAGAACTATTGAGGCATAAACATCCATATCGCCAAACTGGGCGAAGAACGCCTCCATGGCATGGCCGGCGTCCCTGTCATCGGATTCCTCGTTTTGGCCTTCCATGCCATATATAAGGCGTGCCGAAAGAAAAAGGGGAGGAGAAATGAGCGTTTTCAGGGTTAAGCTGACGAATTCAAGGCAGGGGCGTCTTGACATTTACGACAACCAGAGGACGGCCTACATAACGGGACCCAATCGCATCAACAGGAAGCTCAAGGACGGAGAGACATTCGTGGATTGCAACTACTGGAAGCGGTTCACCTATCCGAATGTGCCCTTGGAGGAGGCCTTCATAGAGGTGGTGGAGGACGACGGGACGATATACAGCGACGTGGTGGCAAACAACACCTACCCCAAGGTCTACAACCTGTTGGCGGAGGCAGGCTCCTCTTTCTCGGACAACAGGGCGGACATAGAGGGCGATTCGGGCAGCTTTGCCCTTTTCGCACAGATATCCAACCACGGCTCCGAATCGGTCAGGGTCAGGCTGAACGGGATGGACACGGCCATAATAGACCTACCGGCTGGCGCCACGCAGACATTCGCGGTGGGCGACTTGACCATAGGCATGATAGAGGTCGAGAACTCGTCAGAGGAGGAAGTGAGCGTCCAGATAGTGGTGTCGGTTCGCGTGGTTTCCACGAGCTGAAAAACCGTCGGCACCACTAGTTTACTTGGGAGGAAAGATGCCTAATTTGATCAAGCAAGGAGAGGCCAGGATTGTGACGAAGAACGGAGAAGTCTTCGTGAACATCTCGCTTGAGCTGAATATAAAACTGGAGGGAACGGGCATCCAAGGGGCGGTGAGCGCGTCTGGCGCGGTCCAGGCCTTGCCGAAAGAGGACAAGGTCAACTGGGCGATACAGGACTTTGAGGCCAGCAAAATAGACTTCGGAAAGTGAGGATAAAAAATGAGAATCGGATTCGACTGCGGTACCTATCACCTCGTTAGTTGCAAGAGAGGTCCCGACAATGACTTGTCGTACAAGAAGGAAGTGAACGCATTCCTCCAGATGCCCCTGGAGAACAGATTCGTCTTCAACATGATGAAGAACGCGGGCGTCCCTCTAATCGAACAGCCCGAGGCGAATGTGGGATACGCACTTGGCGAGGCCGCCGTCAGCATGGCGTACACCATGACCCAGATAGAGCTCAAGAGGCCGATGAAGGACGGATGCCTCAATCCCAAGGAGAAGCACGCCCAGCAGATCATGAATGTGATGTGCCACAGCCTCATAGGGGAGGTGGACGAGGACGGATCCATCCTGTACTACTCCGTACCGGCGAACGCAATCAACCAGGAGACGGACGCGGACTACCACGCCAAGGTTCTTGAAGCCATGTTCAAATCCTACAGGAGCGACAAGGGATACAGGGTGGAGCCTCATCCGATCAACGAGGCCCTCGCCCTTGTGTACGCCGAACTGCAGAACAAGTCGTGGACGGGCTTCGGAATCAGCTTCGGAGCGGGCATGGTCAACCTTTGCTACGCCATGTACGGAGCTCCCATATTCCAGTTCTCGCTCGTCAACAGCGGTGACTGGATCGACAAGATGGCATCCAAGGCCATCGGCGAGGAGACCACGACATACGTCAACCGCGAGAAGATGCACGCGGACCTGACCCTCGAGAACCCGGACACGCTCGTCCAGAGGGCCATAAAGTCCCAGTACGAGATAATGATCCAGCACACGGCGTCCGGGATAAAGAAGGGCGTCGAGGAGGCCGGCAACAAGGCGAGGTCGGAGCAGCCGATCGACATCGTGATAGCCGGAGGAACCAGCATGCCCAAGGGCTTCGATGTCCTCTTCCGCAAGATACTGGACCAGACGAAGATTTCGAACTTGAAGATCGGGGAGGTTATCCGTCCAGCGGATCCACTGTTCTCGGTGGCACGCGGGTGCCTCATAGCCGCAGAAAACGCGAAATGAAACGAAAGGAATGAAATGAAGAAGACAGTAAGCGACCTAGGAGCGGGTGCGTACCTGCTCATGCACGGTCACAAGGTTGTTGGCAGGAAGGGAAGGGACTTCATTTTCGAAGTCTCCGAGGGCGACGAACTGGAGTTCGAACAGAGGAAACTGGAGTACCTGTCCAGCGAGTTCCACAGGTTCGACTCCTACATTATGTCCCTGAAGAAGGTCGGGGAGTACTCCCCTGAATGAGAATGCAGTGTCTTGAATACTTCGTAGGGAGGATATGCACCGTATTCACGGTGCCGACCAACCGAGACTTCAAGTCGGAGAACCCGCAGACGTTCCCCCAGCCCATCTTCCACTACTTCGTGGGGAAGGTTATAGAAGTGGGACAGAAGGGGATCATGCTGGAGCAGTGGAACAGCGACAAGAAACTGCGTACCTTCTTCTTCTTGGACCACATAGTCTCCATATCGGAGGAGGAGATACTTGATCCCTCCGACCCGAAGGACAAGGAACTCATAGAGGACTACAGGAGAAACAGCGGAAACCCCACGAAGGAAGTCCAAGAGGAAGTCGAGGCCCTGAAGAAATCGAAGTACGTGGACATCCAGGGGCTCGCGAACCTTTCGGTCAAGTAGTCAGCCCACGATGCCGTTCAGGCCGAGCCGCGTGCTCTCCCAGTCGCCGCCGGCGAGAGTCTCGTACTCCTTCTCCTGTGTTTTGACGTAGGCGGAAAGTATCCTCGCGCCCCTGGCGACCAAGAGACCGTTCCAGTCCTTGTGTTCCTTGCTGGGCCTCACATAAGAGATGTTCTTGAAGCCGGACTTGTGGAGTTTGTTTGCGATTCTAGGAAGAGCCTCGCCGCCCGAATCATCTGCGTCAAGGCACAGGACTGGTCGGAAGTCCTTGACCATGCCAATTTGTGCGTCGGTCATGTTCTTGCCCCCGAGGGCCACAGACCTAAACCCGCACGCTTCAAGCGACATGGAGTCGATCTCGCCTTCAGTTATGTAGACCTTGTCGCCAACCGATGGCCAGGAGCGAGAATACAGGACGTCGCCCTTGCCTATGCCGAGTTCCTTGGGCGGGCCGAGGTACCTGAGGTTGGTTCCTGGGTCGCCTATGTACCGACCGTTGTAGTAGACGAGCCGGCCGGAGCGGTCTTGATAGGGGATCATTATCCTGTTCCTGTACCTGCCCCCAGTGCAGATCATGAGCCCCTCCGTAGAAATCATCCTGCCGGCGAGGTACTCTTCAGCCGTCTGGCGGAGCCTGTGCGAGGAGGGCAGGTCTTCGAACGCGTAGCAGTCGGGAGGCATTTCAAGGCCAGACGGCTTCGTATCGACGGGGGCGGGATCGTTCTTCTCAAGGAACAACTCTCTAACCTTCTGCTCCAGATCCTCCAGACTTCCCTCGTTGGGGACGTCCAGCGTCAGCAGGGCTTCTTCGTAGGAGCATCGGTCGACAAGCATCACGAGTCCGACAAGGCTGCCCTTTTTGTCCGACTTCCAGCAGTGGTAGACGCCCGTGGTGCAACCCTTCTTGCCGCCCGATGGGCTGCACCAAAGGTGGTGCTTTTGATCCTCGCAGAATATCGAGTTGAGCTTGACCTCCGACCCGCTGACGGTCACATCGCCGAATCGGGCTTCAGCCCAGTCCACGAACCTGTCGTAGTCTATTGCCATCTAAAGCCTCCGTAGGAAATCATACACTGGGGTTGCCAAAATGGCAATTCTACCCTATCCTCATCCCATGAACATCGAACACATATCCGTCTCTAGGGGCAAGTCCTACAAGCAATGCCCCTACTACTACAAACTCAAGTACCACGACAAGGTGCCCAATCCCGGCGAGGAGCCGTTCTACTTCGTGTACGGGAAGATAATCCACAAGATCGCTGAGTGCCATGTGGCGGAGGAGGGTGCCAGGACGATCAAGGAGATATCGAAGGATGTCCTCGGTGGAAAGATCGAAATAGAGTCCGGAAAGACGGCTCCTGCGCTCCCCGCGGACTACAGGGCTAGGCTCCCCGGTCACCTCAGGGCACTTGAGAGACTGAATACCAAGATAGGTTGCTCCGGGATCACGGAGTACAAGTTCAGGTACGACCTTGAAAAGCCCAACAGCAAGTTCGTGACGGGCTTCATAGACCGCATAATACTGCGGGACGGCAAGGCCTGGATCATCGACTACAAAACCACCAAGAAGGGGCCATTCAGAGAGAACAAGCATTCGGTGAGGCACGACCCCCAATTGCGGATGTACTCCAAGGTCGTGCAGAAGGAATTCGGAATAGAGCCGGAGAACATAAGGGCGGCCCTTTTCTACGTGGAGGACGAGGAGGTGATCGACGCCTCGTACACGGAGGAGTCCCTCGTCGCGGTCGAGCGGGAGTTGCTGGAGTTGTACGATTCGATAAAATCGCACCCGCCCGAGGAGGCCAGGGGAACCGTCGGCAACCATTGCAAGAGGTGCGAATACAGGGACATGTGTCCGTTCTTCAGGAGCGGACAGAAAAAGGTTTACTGGGACGGCAACCTCTCGTCGCTTTGAGCATCACCTCTTGGGCAAGGGAACGAAGTGCCGATCGTACTTGAGGGATGAGTTGTCGTGGTCGAAGACGGGGATTCTTCCGACCTGCATGTCCACCTCAAGAAGCCACGAGTGGCCGTTCTTGATGAACATCTCCCTGATGGCCTCCAGAGGGGTGAAAAAGCCCACTCCGTCCCCGGAGGATATGTCCGAAGTACCCCAGCAAACTCCGACGAGCACGCAGTCGTCGGTGAGTAGTCCGCCGCCGGACCTTCCCGGCCTGGGGCTGTTCATCTTCGTCGTCAGGTCGGCTGAATCAAGGGCGTCGATGACAACCGCGTACCTGGAGACCTCCCTTCCTCCGTCGCATCCCAGCGAGTTGAGAGTGAGTCCCTTCGTGGGGGACGGACCCGAAGAGATGGGAGCATAAGAGGCGTTCCAGTTCGGCTTGAATCTCAAAAGACTCACGTCGTACCCCCTCCTGTTGCTCCAGAACATGACCTCCGCGTCATATGTCGCAGGGGCGGCCATCCTGCTGCCTCCCTTGTACCACGTCTCCACTTTCGCGGCTAGTTTTGAAGAGGGGTCGTAGTCCTTGTTGCCGCTCCACAGGTGACCGCACGATATGACATAAGCCCATCCCGTGGAGCGGTCGTAATGACATATGGTTCCAGAACCGGCGGCGCCAGAAACGGATATTTTCACGGACACGACAAGAAGACCGAGGTACTTTTCGTCCCTCTGCTCTTGGATGACGCACTCGGAGGTCTCAAAATTACCCCTAAATACGGGGTAGAACGGCTCAGAACGGCACTCTGGCGAGGGCCATAGTAGAACGAGAGCCAAAGCGACCAAGACCGCGGAAATCCTTTTCATATTTGCAGCCTCCTTGCTGTACTAATGGTATATAGGTTTTTTCATGCCCAATAATCTGGCGTTGTTTGCCACTCACCATGTGTTTTTGACCGACGACGAAATCCTGAGGGCTTCGTCGGGGGCATCTGTTTCCTGTGTGGGGCACTGTGTGCCCGTCTGGGTTGAGGCCAAGAGCGGAAGGACGACGGAGCCGGCCAAGGAGGTGTTCTGCTCCTACGAGTTGTCGGTTGTCGCCGAAGGGCCGGGGGTTGTTGAATTGGTCGAAGGACTTGGCTACAGAGTCATGATGCCGAGAGACACCCGCTGGACGCCGCCGAAGGAGATAGACTTCGCGGAGATATCGACCTGGACCAGCGAGATGAGGCAGGACTTCTTGAGCAAGAGGGAATTGTGGTGGTTCAACAACCCCAGAATGCCAGATGTCGAGAACCTTAAGCGCGGCTACCTGCGGTTCGACTTCAAGAGACAGGGGATGAAGATCGGCAGACGAAAGTACTCCGTCCAACACGTGGTTGAAATCTCTTCGATCAAGAGACTCATGGAGTCCCTAACAACCTGACAGCGACATCGCCATCCGCATCGATATGGACTCGCCGGGCGAGAGGGATATGGACTGCCCCAACGCGGCAGACGAGACCAATACCGACGACGATCCATATCCAAGGCCGACGCAGAGAAAAATGTTGCTGACGGGCTCCCACGTCTCGCTCGTGGCGGTGAACACGACAGAAGGGCTGTTCGCCCTTCTTGAGGTCGGAGAGTCGGTGACGATGGCGAAGTCGTCCGATTGTATTGATTGGCGCTCGTAGCCCGCGGTGACGGGTTCCAGTCCCTCCAGGTCGCCGATCTGGTCGGAGGCCAAAATGGACGATCTTGAGTCCATGCCGATGTAGTAGTTGCCCGGAACCTCCCTACCGGCGAATAGAACGCGCAGTATGTACTCCTCGCCGAGCAGATGGATCTTGTTGAGTATATCCCGCTCTACTCGTATCTCCTTGCCGAATCGGTCGCGGTGCACGACCTCAACGACTCTCATTATTCCGCGCCACTGTTCCATGGAGTAATTTAGGGGGTCAGCTAACCTTTTTTTGGACGACCTGTCGATATCGGGTTCTCGGAAGCATAAATACTTCATGGATTTCAAGTCTTGGCTCGTAGAAGTGGGAATGGGAGGCGGCGGAGTCGGAAGCGGAATGACTCCGCCCCTGCAGCGTCCTGATGTGACCGCCATGGCCGACTACCACGGGAAGGAGCAGACCGACCCGAGAGACCCGAATGGCCAACTGCCCCCGGTCAAGAAAAAGCCAAGGAGAAGAAGATGAGAACGCTTGCGTTGCTGATGGTCTTCCTCGCCCCGATGGTTGCCGTCGGCGAAGAATTGGACTCCCTGTCGAGGTACAGGGCCTCCATGAAGGCTTCGGTGTTCGAGTCGGATCACATAAACACGGTCGTACCGGCGTACATCTCTTCTGGCCTGGATGCCCCCACGGACACACTGCAGTGTCCTATACCCATCGGCAACAGGGTGAAGAACTACACGGGAATCCAGTGCGTCTGGTCGTCCATAGAGACGCTGGGCAGGTGGGCAGACGAAAGAAGGCTGGTCAGCCCGCCACTGACCAGCAGGCCCGACTGCAAGAGCTATTCGGGGCCGGGCAAGTCGGCATCGGTCTTGAACGCGCTGGGCGTACGGCACAAACAGGTCTACGGGGACAAATCCAAGGGGCTGGCTCTGATCAAGGAGGCCATGGCCGAGGGCAGAGGAGCCCTTTTCGATGTGCCGGGTCACGCCATGGTACTCGTCCATTTCGACGAGGGGGCGGACAGGGTCTGCTGGGTCGACAACTCCGACAACACACTAAAGGCCCAGACGAGCTCCGTGGAGGCCTTTATGAGGCGCTGGGGCTCCTGGGTGCTTGTGGTGTACGCGGACGACGACATCGTCCCCTACAAGGCCTACAGAGGCTTTATGGCGGTTGTGGACGCAGACCCGCCTTTCATGAGGCATCCTGGCATTTTTGTCCCCTTCCCTGCTAGATAGGCTGAAATGGAACCTCAAGAACTAAAAAACCAGATAAGCCGCGTGGTCGACAGTTGGGTGACCGAGATCATGCGATCCAAGCTCCTTGAGAAGCCCGGCAACATGGAACGCAGGAGCCTTTGGGACAAGTTCAAGCAGGGGATGACAAACTGGCTGTGGGGGCGCAACGGGGAGAAGCACAACCCTTACAGGTGGAGAAACAGGTTCGGCGACGAACTTGGCGTCACGGAGTCCTTCAACCCCTCGGTCTTCACGCTCAACGAGTACATGGGCATCAAAGGCGTAATAGAATCGGTGGAGGACAGGCTCGACGAGTCGGACGGAGATTTCGACAAGCTCAGAATAATGCAGCTGGTTCGGTCCGCTGCAGAGACCCTGAAGGACATGCTCTTCAACGCCCTCAACGGCAAGGTTTCAGCAGCCCCGCCCGCCGCGGGAGGTTCGGAATCAAGGGGAGAGGAGCCTTCGTCGGTGGCAGGCGGGGCCGTTGCGGCCCGTCAGGCCTCGAACAAACCCAGAACCGGAGTTGTGGAAGACCCAAGAAACAGGCGGCAGGCGGTTCCCCCCGTGGCCAAGGCGGACGGTTCGGCGGTTCCCCCCGTGGCCAAGGCGGACGGTTCGGCGACCCAACCAGTGCCACCCCCGAAAACGAACGGGGCCGGGGCTGTGGCCGGGAACAAAACCGACCGCCAGAAGATAGAGGATGCCGCGGTAGAGGCTGCGAGACTGAGGACATCCGACGTCTTGAAGTTGACGCCGAACAAAGATTGGCTCAAGAACGGAAAGCTCCTAAAGGAAAGAATCCCCCATGTTCTAGTTTGGATGTCCATGAAAGGCCATCGCGAGAGCTTGAGCGACGAACACATCCGGCAAGAATTGAAAGACGCCCTCGGCGGGGATGTAGATCTGGGGACTCCCGCCTCAAGCGGAAGAAATCTAGAGCGTTACTTGAAGCGCACTCTCGCGGAGCGATTCGAGACAGTCATGAGAAGTCTCGGAGTCGACTTCAAGAAGTCTGACGCTGTGGGCGAACAAAAAGACAAGGTGGCCAAAGACAAAGACAAGAAGAAAGAGAAACTAGGTGATCAGGAGGTTGATCAAGAAGAATCGGGTGATCAAGAGGTCGATCAAGGAGAATCGGGTGATCAGGAAGTTGACGGAGAAGAGCCATCGTTCTTCAGAGACTATTTATACGATGGCGACAGGGCATTAGAACCCAGAGAAGCATTTACGAGGCTTCACGGACTAGTGGATAGGCTAATCGGCGGGATTGAAAGCGAAAATGCAAAGAAACTAAAGGCCTGGTACGAGGAAGAACGCAAAAAGCTACGCACCATTCCCCGAGACGACAGGGCCGAATACCTTCAGGCCAACATGAGCGGTACGGATACCTATCTTGAAAAGATCATGGAAATAACAGGATTGAATAAAGAAGAGATCGCACAGAAATTATCTGCTTGATGTGAATTAATCCTCGTCCTCGTCCTCGTCCTCGTCCTCATCCTCATCCTCATCGTCCCAATCATCGTCGTCGTCGTCGTCGTCCTCATCGTCCCAATCGTCTTCGTCCTCATCGTCTTCGTCTTCGTCTTCGTCTAGATCGTCTTCGTCTTCGTCTAGATCGTCTTCGTCTTCGTCTAGATCATCATCGTCATCCTCATCCTCATCGTCATCGTCATCGTCATCGTCATCGTCATCGTCATCGTCACCCTCACCCTCACCCTCACCTCC
>Ga0114962_10002501_pt1 | contig 15280 bp, 16 predicted proteins | sample C_130820_MF_Meta_FD_87017 | JGI IMG/M metagenome (GOLD analysis project Ga0114962, IMG submission 87017) | Freshwater microbial communities from Lake Croche, Canada to study carbon cycling - C_130820_MF_MetaG | ecosystem: Environmental > Aquatic > Freshwater > Lake | place: Lake Croche, Canada...
CGCTTTTCCATGAAGGCCGTAACTGCTTCAATCAAATCGTTGGAAGCTAGCTGTGCTGAATTCCAGGTGGCTACGTAATCGAGGCCGCTAGAAATCTCGTGCTCGTCCCGGGTGGCGAGCACGGCCTTTGTGCCACGGACTGCCAGTGGGGGATTCGCTGCGATTTCCTTGGCCAGAGCTTGCGTGGCTTCGAGCACGGCACCGACTTCGGTAACCAGATTGACAAGTCCAATCTCTGCGGCCCGCTGAGCGGTGATGTCCTTGCCACTGTAGGCAAGTTCGCGGAGATGTCCCTTGCCAATGATGGAGGGTAGGCGCTGCAGCGAGCCGACATCAGCAACCATGGCCATCTTGACTTCTCGTACGGAAAAGATGGCATCACTCGAGGCGTAGCGGACGTCGCAGGCCGTAATCAGATCCACACCACCGCCTATGCAGTAACCATGGATAGCCGCCAAGACAGGCTTTGAACATGCTTCGACGGAAGTAATCGCGTATTGCAGGCGCTTAATCTCTATTCTCAGATCCGCCGCACGTGAGGCCGAAGACTTCTCGGAGCCTCCGCCTCCACTGGTGAGGCCACTCATCTCTTTCAGATCTAGTCCTACCGAGAAATGGGGGCCCTCAGCGGCGATCACAATGACTCTCACATCATCGTCATGATCTAGAGCAGCCATGGCTTTGGGGAGGTCGTTCCAGAAGTCAACACCCATGGCATTTCTGGCTTCTGCTCGGTCAAGGCTGAGGGTGGCGACATGATTGTCAACCGAGATGCTCATGACCTTTGAGGCGAACGTTTCTGATCCCATAGGACCTCCTTGACTCAAGGCCTGATCTTAGGTGAGGCCGGTGGCTAACTCGCCCTTCACGGTTAGGATAGGAAAGGTTCTCCAAGCACGCTCATGGCCCACCTCCCCACTTTCACCGACGTCCCCTCCGGGCCTTCTTGGATGAATGACACGCGTGGTGAAGCTCTGAAGGCCCTTGGCCATCTGACAGAGCCATCATCGGCTTCTGAGGTTTGGCGTTATTCGCCCATTGACCGGCTCGACCTCTCTCAGCTGAGCACCCTATCGACGGGTTCTGACAGTGTTACGCCCCCAGAATCTCTCGCGGAATTACTCGCTAGTGCCATGGTCTTTCATACGGTGAATGGCTCCTTTCGGTCCGAAAGCAGACAGGCCAACGGCTGGTCCATTAGGGCTGAGAGCGAAACGGCTTATGGTCTCGGATCGATTGTCGGCGCTGGGGATCTTCACAGTGCGCTAAGCCTTGCTTATGCACCGAGCCCCTTGGTGATCGCCGTAGATCGAGGCGTATCACTCGAACAGCCCATCGTCATCTTGCATCAGCTCGATGATCAAGGGAGCCTGGCGCTACCTCGCCTCGCCATTGAACTTGCTGAGCAGGCTTCTGTGACGGTTGTTGAAATCTTTATTGGTGGAGCCAAGGCTGGCGCCAGTATTCCTGTTACCGAGTTAGCTGTCGCGCAGGCAGCCAATCTCACCCATGGGTCTGTTCAGCTTCTCGATGACTCGGCCACATTCATGGGCCGCATTGGAGGATCAGTAGGACGAGACGGCAACCTTTCCCTGTTCTCGGCAAGCTTCGGGGGCTCCTATGCAAGGCTGCGCTCTGATGTTGCGCTGAGGGAGCAGGGTGCATCCAGTCAGGTGCGCTCTACCTACCTCGGCACCGGCAGCCAGGTCCACGACCTTCGCACGCTCCAAGACCATCTGGCTCCGCGCACAAGCAGTGACATGCTCTGCAAGGGTGCGGTAACAGGTGAGTCGAGTTCGGTGTACACCGGCATGATTCGTATCGCCAATGGTGCAAAACGCTCAGAGGCAAATCAGACCAATCACAACCTGGTGCTTGATGAGCGCGCTCACGCTGACTCTGTTCCCAACCTTGATATTTCGGAAAATGACGTGCGCTGTAGCCATGCCTCTACCGTTGGTCCCATTGACGAGGACCAGCGTTACTACCTTGAATCACACGGCATTTCACCAGATGATGCCGAGCGACTGATTGTTCGCGGTTTCTTTGCCGATGCGATGGCGGCAGTGCCATTGCCCAAGCTTCGTAGCGTCCTCGTCAATGAGGCCGCAGCGCGCCTTGATGCCACGCGTGCCAAGGAGCCAAAGTCATGACGGTCGCCAGTATCTTGATGTCCGAATTGGCCGATGGCCTCGCTCACGGGGTGGAGGTTGATGGTGTCAAGGTCGTCGTGGTCTCCTGTGAGAGTGGCATCTATGCACTTGAAGATCGATGCTCGCACGAGGATTTCCCTCTCTCCGAGGGTGAAGTATTCGCCTCAAGTTGCGAGATTGAGTGCGCTCGACATGGCGCGAGTTTTTCCCTCATTGATGGAACACCATCTTCGTTTCCGGCTACGAAGCCAGTGCGGACCTATGCCGTCACCGTTGATGGTGATGTTGCCAAGGTGGAGGCGCAGTGACTTCGAGCTCCTTAATTATTGAGGGCCTTTGCGCCACTGCTGGTGGCGTCGAGGTTTTGCGAGGAGTAGATCTTGCCGTGGGAGCTGGTGAGATCCACGCGGTCATGGGGCCCAATGGAGCCGGTAAGTCAACCTTGGCTCACGCCTTGATGGGCCGACCAGGCACCGTGGTCACCTCGGGGCGCATTGTGCTTGATGGCGTGGACCTCGTTGGTTTTGCTCCTCATGAGCGCGCCCATGCCGGGCTCATCCTGGCTCTGCAGCAGCCCATTGCGGTTCCTGGAGTTTTGCCGGCAGAGGCACTGGCCTCGGCACTGGGCTGCAGTCTCGAAGAAGCACGATCGAAGTTTGCGGCCGAAGCACTGGCGGTTGGCCTGCCGGAGAGCCTTTTAGATAGGCCGCTCAATGTTGACCTCTCAGGAGGCGAACGTAAGCGCAGTGAAACCGCAATGATTGCCACGCTCGCTCCCCGCTTCGCCGTCCTTGACGAAATTGATTCGGGCCTCGATGTTGATGCATTGCACCAGGTGGCTCAGCGTTTCCACGAATTGAGCATTGAGCGAGGATTGGGCGTTATCGCTATTACGCACTTTCGCCGCCTTCTCGATGAACTTATGCCAAAGAAAATTCATGTTCTTGTCGATGGTCGCATAGTCAAAACCGGTGGACCAGAACTTGCTGAAGAGCTTGAGGCAACCGGCTATCGCAATATCGCAGAAACTCCAGCGCAGTAGCCACCCTTGGTGGCTCCGCTTGGCTCAGCGCAATTGGTAGCGTAGAGAACAATGTCTCCCGACAATCTCCCCCCTTCGCGACGTGGTGGCCTCGCAAACGAGTCCGGACTCCGCAGCCTCGGCGAAGAGATATCTGGTCGGCCTAGACGGGCTTCTCGAGGGTCTCGTGGTCCTGCGGGTGGAAGGCAGCAGCGGGGACCAAAGAAACGCCGGAGTCGGCGGCAACGCCTAACTATTACCATCGCCGTCACGGCAAGTCTCCTCATCATTCTCTTCTTCGGCGGATTCGGTTATTTGCGTTTTCGCTTTGACCAGCTGACGAAGTTCCACATCGGGGGCTTGACTCAAGAAGCCAATGGCCAGCCCTTCAATGTGCTGGTGGTGGGCTCAGACTCACGCACAGGCCTGACTGGCGAGATGGCAGCTCAAGCTGGCGCGAGTCAGTTCGTCGGTGGGCAGCGTAGTGACGTGACCATGATCTGGCATGTCAACCCAGCGGATAAGACCGTCCAGGTCCTTTCCATCCCACGAGACACCTTGGTTGCCCTCGGTGCGACGCCAAAACTTGCGAATACCTATGGCAAATTCAACCGCATTAACTCCGCCTTTGATGGAGGGCCTGCAGGCCTTGCAAAGGTCATTACTGCGAATTTTGGTATTCCCATTAGCCACGTGGCTCAAGTTAATTTCGCCGGCTTTGCTGGAGCCGTCGATGCGATTGGCGGCGTGAAGCTGAACTTTCCTTACCCGGCGCGTGACGCTTTCAGTGGTTTGAGTATCACGCAGACAGGATGTCAACTTTTGAATGGCGGTAATGCCCTCGCCGTGGCGAGAAGTCGACACTACGAGTACTACGCCCACGGCTCTTGGCAGGGAGACGGCAGTAGCGATTTCGGCCGCATTACCCGCCAGGGTGCCTTTTTGCGTTCCCTCGTCTCCACGGCGAAAAGTAAGGCAAACCCACTCACCATCAACGCCTTTCTTGGCTCGATACCCGCCGGTGTCATCATCGACGACAAGTGGTCCTTGAAGGACCTCGTTAGTCTGGCCCTCGACTATCGATCAATCGATCCACAAACGATTGTCACCCAGACCATGCCTACGGATTATGAGGGTTACGTCGGACCTTGGGGTGATGTGCTCTTTGCCTCTCAGCCCAGTACGCAAGAGATGCTGACGAGCATTTTTGGGTCTTCCCTGCAGCGGCCGACTTACCCGGCACCAAACCCGGCACTGCAGACTCCTCAACCAAGCTCGCTAACCACCACCACTGCCAAGCCACCACCGACTACGAAGGGGAAGGGATCGAGCACCACGGCACCGGTGACTACGACAACGACGCCAATTCCTTCCTTTGATCCAACACCCTGCTGAGCAGGGCCTGATCAAATTAGGCGCCAGCCTCCTCGAGGCCTTGGGTGAGGGTGTTCCATGCCAAGGTCGCGCATTTGATGCGAACGGGGAACTTCACGACGTTTTGCAGCGCAGCTAATTCCCCAATGGCCTTGAGGTTAATTTCTTGAGCTTCAAGTGGTGCGCCGTCGGCGCCAGTGGCAGGAACTGACATCATGGATTTAAAGGTGGAAATCAGTTCACGCACCTGCACAATGCTCTTGCCCTTAACTGCAGCCGACATCAATGAGGCTGAAGACTGGCTGATAGAGCAACCAGAGCCCGCAATCTTTAGATCCTTCAATATCCCGTCTTCAACTTCCAAGGTGATGACGATTTCGTCGCCACAAAGTGGGTTAAAGCCCTCCGCACGCGTGGCAGGAGGAGACGTCAATTCCCCACGATTCCGTGGCGAACGGTAGTGGTCGAGGATTATCTCTCGGTAGAGCTCTTCAAGATCAGCCATCAGGAGAACAACCTAGTGGCCTCACGGAGGGCCATAGCCAGCACGTGGACATCGTCCTCATTGTTGTAGACACCAAAGGAGGCTCTGGCGGTGGCATTGACACCGAGGCGGCGCATCAAGGGCTTGGCGCAATGGTGGCCGGGGCGCACGCACACTGCAGATTGATCCAGGACCTGCCCAACGTCATGGGGGTGGACGCCCTCGAGTTCGAAAGAAATAACGGCTCCACGATCCTTGGCGGTGGAAGGGCCGAAGATCCTGAGGCTATCCCCGAGTTCTGCTTTGAGGTAGCCCAGGGCATAGTCAGTGAGGGCCAGCTCATGGGCTCTTACGGCCTCCATGCCAAGCGCGCTCAGATAATCGAGGCCTGCGTGTAAGCCCACGGCTTCAGCGATGGGGGGCGTTCCAGCTTCAAAACGTGTTGGACCTACTGCTGGCGTAAAGCGATCGAGGTGTACATCGAGAATCATGCCTCCACCTCCGAGGAAGGGGGGCATGGCGGCCAAGAGTTCGGCTCGGGCGTAGAAGACGCCTATTCCCGTAGGACCTAGTGCTTTATGGCCACTGAAAGCGAGAAAATCTATATCCATCGCTGCGACATCGGTTGCGAGATGGGGAACGCTCTGAGCACCATCAATGGCTATGAGCGCACCGTGTTTATGCGCGGCCTTCGTGAGGAGCTCAAGGTCATTGATGGTTCCCAAGACATTGCTCATGGCTGTGACCGACAGGAGTTTCGCTCCTTGAAGGATGACGTCGAGATCGTCGAGATCAAGATGGCCATCATCAGTGATCTTCAGGTATCGCAGTTCGATTCCCTTACGATCCCGAAGCTGTAGCCAAGGAACAATATTGGCGTGGTGTTCCATTTCTGAAAGAACCACCACGTCACCCGCGGAGAGCTCTGCTTCTCCCCAACTTCGAGCTAAAAGATTCATGGCCTCCGTGCAGTTTTTCGTGAAGACGATCTCTTCTTCTGCTCGTGAGGCCCCGATGAAGTTCCCCACCGCAATACGGGCCCCCTCATAGAGATGGGTGGCCTCTTCCGCGGTGACATATACGCCCCGATGGACATTGGAGTGGCTGTGCGAGTAGTAGCGATCCATTGCATCAAGGACGGATTGAGGCGGTACGGATGTCGCCGCTGAGTCCAGATAGACCATGGCTTTGCCGTGAACCTCGCGGGAGAGGAGGGGGAAATCTGCCTTGACTACAAGGGGGTCAAAGTCCGTCACGAATCATCACGCCAATGGTCGTAGCCATCTCGCTCGATCTGCTTGACCAGCGAAGCGTCGCCGCGGTGCACGATCTTTCCGTCAACGAGAATGTGCACGGCTTGGGGGACCAATTGGTCGAGCAACTTTTGGTAGTGAGTGATCACTAAGGATCCCATTTGGGGCCGCTCGGCAGATACTGCCTGCACGCCCGCGGCAACTACTTTGAGGGCGTCAATATCTAAGCCAGAGTCAGTTTCATCCAAGATGGCGAGTTCGGGTTCTAATAGGGCCATCTGCAGCACTTCATTGCGCTTTCTTTCGCCACCCGAAAATCCTTCATTGAGGTGACGCTCGGCGAAGGCAGGATCCATGCCGAGGCGCTCCATCCACTCAGACATATTGAGTCGGACCTCGAGGACGGAGAGGTCTTCAAGCCCAGTACGCGCAGAGATAGCTTGGCGAAGGAATTGCGTTACTGAGACCCCGCTGATGGATTCAGGATATTGAAAGGCGAGAAATACTCCCAGGCGAGCCCGTTCATCAGGCGCCATGGCCGTGATATCGGTGCCATTGAGGTGCACCGATCCCGCCGTCACGGTGTAGGCCGGGTTTCCCATCAGCACGGAGGCCAAGGTTGATTTTCCTGCGCCATTGGGGCCCATGACGGCGTGGAGTTCTCCATGATTGATGGTGAGCGAAACTCCCTTAAGAATCTCGGCACCTTCAGCCTTTGCGTGGAGGTTTTCAACGACGAGCAGGGGAGTAGTCACCTCGACGAGCCTACCGTCACCTTGGGATTAGTACCACGGCGCTAGTGGAAACTCACCAGCCCCGCGCTACCCACGCATCGAGCTGGGGACGCTCGTTAGCAATGGTGGTGGGTAATCCATGACCGGGGTAGACAAGGGTGTCAGCCTTTAAGGGCTTAAAGAGCCGTCCATCAATGGACTCGATGATGGTCTCGAATTCGCCACCTTCGCGACTGGTATTGCCCGGCCCACCAGGGAAGAGGGTGTCGCCGCTGAAGAGCAAGGGGGTGTCAGCCACGGTGAAGCAGATAGATCCCGGGGTATGCCCAGGGGTCAAAATCGTCCTAATGCGAAGGTTCCCGATTTCGATGACCTCGTCGTCGCCCAAAATAAGGTCATAGGAAGGCAGCATTGCCGCGTCTGCGGCGGTCACCGCAACTTCAATGCCTGCCTCCCTCATGGCCGGAACGGCCTGAATATGGTCATGATGCCCGTGCGTTTCAAGGACTTTGACCACGCCCAGGCTTTTGGCGATTTCCAGGAGCAACTCGTGCTCATCAGCGGCGTCAATGAGCACAGCATCGCCACTGGCGCGGCATCGAAGCACATAAACGTTGTTCTCAAAGGGTCCGACCACGATTTGGTGGACTTCGAGGGCGGTATCTGCATAAATTTCGACCAAAGGTGCCATGGCTCTCAGGATAGGGAGCCTTTGACCAGGTTGCCACGTTGGAATACCTAGGGCCTTGGGTGCTAGAACGACAGAGCGGGATTTTGCGCCCCGTAAGCCAAAGAGAGGGATCAGAGGATGAACTTCGCATTTAATGAGGAGCAAGAAGAACTTCGCCGCATGGTAGAGCGTTTCTTGGTCGAGAAGTCACCAGAGACTGAAGTTCGTCGACTTATGGCAACTGAAGAGGGCTACGACCCAGCGGTGTGGAGCCAGATGGCCGAGCAGTTGGGCCTTCAAGCAATCGCGATTCCAGAAGAGTTCGGCGGGGCCGGATACAGCTTTGTTGAGCTGCTCGTCATCTTGGAGCAAATGGGTGCAGCCCTGCTCTGTGCCCCCTACTTTTCTACCGCAGTCTTGGCTACCTGTGCCTTGCTGAACTCCGGTGACCATGATGCCCAGGCTGAGTACCTTCCCCGCATTGCTGGAGGTTCGATCGCAACGCTGGCGCTCATTGAAGATTCCGGTCGTTGGGAACTCGATCACATTGCCTGCGAGGCAAGTGCATCGGGAAGTGAGTTCACGCTCAACGGTTCTAAGAACTATGTCCTCGATGGCCACATCGCAGACTTTGTCCTCGTTGCCGCCCGCAGCGCTAAGGGTTTGAGTCTGTTCGTGGTTGACAAGGATGCGGCTGGCTTTAGCGCAACTGCGTTACCCACCATGGACCAGACGCGCAAGCAGGCCAGGATCGAGTTTGCCAATACGCCAGCACGCCTCATCGGCACGGAGGGTGGCGCACTTGATGGACTCTCCAAGACCCTTGACCAGGCTGCCGTGGCACTTGCTGCCGAGCAGGTTGGCGGGGCTCAACGTGTCCTCGACACCTCGGTGGCCTATGCCAAAGAGCGCATTCAGTTCGGTCGCCCGATCGGAAGCTTCCAGGCCATCAAGCACAAGTGTGCTGACATGTTGCTCGAAGTCGAGTCAGCCAAGTCAGCTGCTTACTACGGAGCCTGGGCTGCAGCCGAAGGCGCAGAAGACCTTCCCGTTGTCGCCTCATTAGCCAAGAGCTACTGCTCGGAAGCCTATTTCCACGCTGCGGCGGAGAACATCCAGATCCACGGTGGCATCGGCTTCACCTGGGAACACTCGGCTCACCTCTACTTCAAGCGGGCCAAGTCCTCAGAGTTGATGTTTGGCGACCCCGCCTACCACCGCGAGTTGCTGGCCACCCGCCTCGGGATTTAAGCCAGAGCCTTCGCGATAGCAGAGGACAGCGCTCGCGCTGCCGCTGCTGGGTCGGTGGCCTCAGTGAGATAACGAACCACCACAAAGTGACTGAGGCCTGCCTCAACTAAGGCGGGAATACCTTCAGGCCTTACGCCGCCGGTAATAAAGACAGGTAGCTGCGCTAGGGCCACGGCCTCTTGGGCATAGCCGATGCCCGTACCTGGCCTGCCTGGCTTCGTTGGCGTTGCCTCTATCGGTCCTGCGGAGATATAGGTGACATCCTCCTGCAGCGCTAGCGCGAGTTCACCGCTGGCATGGGTGGATAGGCCAATGATGGCCGCATCACCCAGCAGCCTTCGAGCCTGCGAAGCCTTGAGATCATCTTGGCCAACGTGGACGCCGTCGCTCCCAATTTCGTGGGCGAGATCTGGCCTGTCATTGAGAATAAAGGGAACGCCTTCTGCGGCACATCGAGCTTGGGCCACGGCACTGGCGCGCCGGATTCCATCGTCATCGAGCTCCTTGTCGCGCAATTGGACGATGTCTACTCCACCATGAATGACCGCTGCGAGAAAATGGTCGAGGTCGGGACGGTCAGGAGTGCAGAGGTAGAGATGACGGTCCGCGATGCCCGCTGCGAAGCCACCTTTTGGCTGGGGAGAAGCGCTCACAACCTGAGCGTAGGGGAGAGGGCCACAATTGTGACCCATTTTGGGGCATTATAGGAAGGTGCATATTCCCGCCAGAGTTGATTACGGCATGCGAGCCCTCTTGCAACTTGCCGCTAGCGATAAACCACTAACCGCGGATGAATTGGCCGATGCGCAGGGGCTGCCAGTGCGCTTCCTTCGCGCAATCCTTTCTGACCTTCGTCGTGCCGGCATCCTGATTTCTCAGCGTGGGGTTTCAGGTGGCTTCCACCTCGCCAAATCTGCTTCAGAAGTGACTGTTGCCCAAGTTATTCGCACCCTTGATGGTCCCTTGGCTGAAGTTCGCGGCGCCAGGCCTCATGATGTGACCTACGAAGGCCCAGCGGTCTACCTTCGAACGGTCTGGGTTGCTACGCGCGCTGCCCTGCGTCAGGTGCTGGAAAATACCAGCCTGGCTGATGTCGTTGCCGGAGCGTTCACCCCCGAAGTGCGTGCACTCATCGACGACCCAGATGCTTGGAAATCCCATTGAGCATCGTCGTTTATACCGACGGTGCATGTCGAGGCAATCCGGGGCCCGGTGGTTGGGCTTGGGTTGTTCCTGATGGCCCCTTTGCTTCGGGATATGCAGCGCACACCACAAACCAGAGGATGGAGATCATGGCTGCGATCCAAGCCATCGAAGCCTTCCCCGATGCGCCAGAACTTGAGGTGGTGAGTGACTCCACCTATGTCGTGCATTGCTTTAGGGATCGCTGGTATGTCGGCTGGATGACGCGGGGCTGGAAGAACTCTCAGCGTCAGCCGGTGGCCAACCGGGATCTCTGGGAGATCCTGATTCCCCTCGTGACCGAAAGTGGCCGCGAAGTTCGCTTCAGCTGGGTTAAAGGGCATTCAGGCGATCGCTGGAATGATGCTGCCGATGAACTCGCCACGGTGGCTGCCGATCTCCAACAGGCGGCGCAGTCTTAATTAGCTCGAAGGCAGCGGCGGGATAGACCGGGAACTATCGGTAGGGTAAGGCTCACGGAGGTGGCAGGTGCCCGAGCAAGAAGACTTCGATCTCGTCGTAGTGGGTGGTGGACCAGGCGGATATGCCGCAGCCTTGAGGGCCGCGGGAGCCGGACTCAGTGTTGCGCTCGTTGAGCAAGATCGTGTCGGTGGAACCTGCTTGCATCGCGGTTGCATCCCGGCCAAAGAGTTGCTCGAGGCTGCTCATGTCTGGCAAACCGTGCAAACTTCTTCAGCCTTCGGTGTCAATTTCAACGAAGCCCCCAGCATGGATTTCGCAGCTAATCAAGGACGTAAGCGCGAAGTCATTGAGATGCTCTTTAAGGGGCTCTCTGGACTCTTGGATAAGCGCTCGGTGTCGATCTTTAGCGGCAGGGGTCAACTCACGGGAAGTCATGAAGTGACGGTGACCGCGGACGGCACGGAGGCGGCGAAATTGAAGGGCCGTCACATCATCCTTGCCTCGGGCTCTCGTCCAAGGACACTTGGGAGTTTAGTTATTGACGGAAAAGTCGTCGTGACTTCCGATGAGTTCCTCGAGATTGAACGCTTGCCAAAAAGCGCTGCCGTAATCGGTGCTGGGGCAATTGGTTGTGAATTTGCATCGCTCCTCAGTGACCTTGGCGTAAAGGTCTCCTTGATTGAAAGCCTTGATCGCGTACTCGCAGGCTGCGATAAGGATATTTCTGCGACCATCGCACGCTCATTCAAGAAGCGCAAAATTTCTATCCTTACGGGAACGCAAGTCACTGGCCACGAACTGCTCGCAGATGGAAGGGGCGCACATCTGAACTTTTCCGAAGGTGATGGCATTGATGTTGAGCTCGTAGTCGTGAGCGTGGGGCGTGAAGCTTGTACGAGTGGACTCGTCGCTGATGGACTAGCAATCGTGCTGGATCCGTCGGGAGCCATCGCCGTTGATGAATACCAGCAAACGGCAATTCCTGATGTCTACGCAGTTGGCGATGTTGTTGCCGGCTCCCCACAACTCGCCCATGTCGGATTTGCAGAGGCTTTAGTTGCGGTGGGGCGCATCCTCGGTGAGGAAGTTGAACCGGTCAATTATGAGCGGGTTCCCTGGGCGATTTACTGCCAACCAGAGGTCGCCTTTGCTGGTCTGAGCGAAGAAGAAGCAGTCGATCGCGGGATTCCTGTGGTGGTGTCGAAAGACACTTTCATGGGAAATGGCCGAGCTCGCATCATCGGCCACACCGATGGCTTGGTGAAGATCGTGGCTCAGGCAAACAGCGATGGCAGCGCGGGGCAGGTGCTGGGCGTCCACCTCTGTGGGCCCTGGGTCACCGAACAACTCTCGGGTGGCTACTTCGCCGTGAATTGGGAGGCCAGCGCCACACAATTGGCAGGCCTAATTCAGCCCCACCCTTCCTTGAGTGAGAGCTTTGGTGAGGCGGCACTCGCACTCGTTGGCCGGGGACTGCACCTTGCCTAGCGATACCAGGATCGAAAGGCCCTTAGAGGTCCGCCATCTCGGCACGGTGAGTTATGAAGAAGCCTGGTCCCTGCAGCGCAGTCTCTGTGAACATGCAGATGCTGACTATCTCCTGCTTCTCGAGCACCCTCCAACACTCACTTCAGGTCGGAGCGCGTCAATGGATGATCTCTTGCGAGATCCACCGCCTCAAACCGCAATAGTGAAGTCTGATCGCGGCGGCCAGTGGACTTGGCATGGCCCCGGTCAGCTCGTTGCCTACACCGTGGTCACGCTCAGTGATGATCCAGGAGCCGGACCGGCCCATGTGTGCCTTCTAGAAAACGCCACCATCGAGGCACTCACCGAGATCACCGCTGGGGCTAGCCACTTTGGTCGACTCGACGGTAAGCCTGGGGTCTGGGTTTTGGAAAGCGGAGCTACGCCCATCAAGCTGGCTTCGGTGGGCATCCGGACGATTCGTGATCATTCAGGGCGTCGCCGTAGCCTTCATGGCATCGCGGTCAATATCGACTGCGACCTGACGGGCTTCGCCGACATTGTGGCCTGCGGTTCCGCAGAACTTCCCGTGGGTAGCTTGAGTTCCTTGGGTTACCAATGCAGCCTTGAAGATTTCCGCAGGGTTCTCGAAAGAGTATTGGCTGAGGCTTTGGGTCCTCAGACGCGAACTGCCGCCGTGACCCAGTACCGCCGGGCAGCAGAGATAGAGCGCCGCCCCGAAAGAAGCCGTCGTCTTGAAGAAGCGGGCGTAGATCTCACTTCCGCTCTAGATATCAGCGAGCGAAAGCCAGAATGGCTTCGCATCCCCGCAAACATGGGCGAGGCCTATCTCTCACTCAAGAAGACGGTGGGGGACTTAGGCCTGGTGACGGTTTGTGAAGAAGCCGGTTGTCCCAATATCTATGAGTGTTGGCAAGACGGCACGGCAACCTTCATGGTCAATGGAGATCGCTGCACGCGCAACTGTGGGTTTTGCCTTGTTGATACACGACGACCCAATCCCCTTGACGCCAGCGAGCCAGCGCGTGTTGCCGAAGCCGTAGCGAAGTTGGGGCTATCGCATGCGGTAGTTACCTGCGTTGCCCGAGACGATCTCGAGGACGGCGGTGCCGCTGCCATCGCGGCAACTATCCGGGCGATTCGCGAGCGCAGCCCAGGAGTGGCTGTAGAGGTCCTAATTTCTGATCTCAAGGGTTCAAGCACTGACCTTGGAGTCGTTCTGGAAGCAGAACCCGAAGTGCTCAACCACAATCTCGAAACGGTCATACGTCTTCAGCGCGCCGTGCGACCGCAGGCCGATTACGTGCGCTCCCTTGCCGTACTTGCGCGGGCTAAGGAAGCGGGCCTCAAGACCAAGTCAGGTTTGATGGTTGGCCTAGGGGAAAGCATCGAAGAGGTTGAAGTGGCTTTGGCTGACCTTGCGGCCGTAGGTGTCTCCATGGTCACCGTTGGCCAATACCTGCGACCGAGTCGTGAGCATTTGCCCGTCCATCGATACTGGACTCCGGAGGAATTTGATGAGATCGCTACACGAGGTCTGGCCTTAGGTCTCGCTCACGTTCAGTCTTCGCCACTCACGCGGTCGAGCTACCACGCCCGTGAAGCCTCCTCAGCGGTTCCGGTGACGCTCGTGAGGAACATGCCGTCAGCGCTAAGCGGGACAACTTCGGCAATTAGGTCCCTTTAGGACTGCAATGGGGCTCTCGGCAGGGCCTGAGTAAATTTCTTTCTTGAGTTATGGTGAGAACGTGAGCATTGCCTGGCGACCCAAACAGGCCTCTGAGGCTCCATCAAGGAATCTAATCCTCACTGCCTTTGGCATTTGTTCGGTCCTTGGTTTCGGCCTAGGGCTAGCAGCCTGTACTTCACCTGCAGCCCGCTCGGCATTAAAGGCACACTCCAGCAGTACAAGGTCGCAGCCGCCCCGATCAAGCACTTCTCTACCTTTATCTACGCCCAGCCCGAGTTCGCCAGGGGCGATGGCTAAGCGAGTGCCACTCCAAAGCCCCAATTTTGGCGAGTTTTACTCACCAAGTCGCAATATCTCCTGCGAGATGAACACCGCTCCTCAAGCCGGTGGAAGCTTTGCCGATGGCTCACCGATTGCCCCTTATGTCATGTGCATGTCGCTAAACCCGGCTCAGAGCGCCACACTGTTGACTGACGGTTCCGTCATGGACTGTTTGGGCATTAAATGTCTGAGCAATGCTGGTATTGATACGCCGATACTGCCTTATGGCAGCGAAACGGGGGCCGGGCCCTTCCTCTGCAGCTCGAGCACTGAAGCCATGACCTGCAAAAACCTCTCGGGAAAGGGTTTTTCCATCTCGAGCTCGGGACTTAGCCATCTTGGCTAAGTCGTAATAAAACCACCATCACACTGATTTCCAGAAGCCTGAATAAGAGTGTGAGCCTCTTGACCACTGACTCAATCGCTAGCCTTTTGGGATTAATTAACAAAAATGCTGATAGCAATAGGCCAATTTCCCCTATTGCTAGGGAAACAAGAGCTACGAGATTTCTCGCTGAATCTGCAGTGAGTAGGCGATGAGCAAGCTGACCAAGACCGGGAGGGGATTTCCTATCCCCACTTGCTAAAAATCCCACCCTGCCTCGCTCTGTATGAGCGGGGCCAAATCTTTAGAAAAGATTTCCATAGTCTTGGTCATCGTCGCACTGCTGGGATCCATTGTTAGCAACCTGCCTTTCTATTGACATTTGTCAATTTTTTTGCCATTATCACTGTTGGAAGTTTCTAATTTCACTCTCCTAACGACTGAGGTATTACGTGTTTCGTGTCACCAATCCTGCGAAGTCTGTCTCTCGATTAGTTGCAGGGAGCCTTGCCTGGATCTTGAGTCTCTCCGGCCTCGCCGTAATTGCCGCAAGTGCACCAGCGGGTGCAAGTGCCAACCTTCCTGGATCGCTTTCGATCTTTGCCGGTAATGGCAGCGGCAGTAATCCAACGGCCGGCCCGGCCTTGAGCCGGTCGCTCCCGCAGCCTTGGGGTCTTGCGACCGACTCCTTAGGCAACGTCTACGTTGCCGACCCCACCTTCGGCGGAGTTGAAAAGATCACCGCTGATGGGACGCTCTCGGTCTTTGCCGGTACTGGTAATTCGGGTAGCCCAACAGCTGGTCCAGCTACAAGTTCTGACTTTCTATGGCCCTACGGCGTCGCCGTGGACTCCGCGGACAACGTCTACATTGCCGACACCGGTAACCGTTTGGTTGAAAAGGTCACCCCC
>Ga0114962_10002502_pt1 | contig 15278 bp, 19 predicted proteins | sample C_130820_MF_Meta_FD_87017 | JGI IMG/M metagenome (GOLD analysis project Ga0114962, IMG submission 87017) | Freshwater microbial communities from Lake Croche, Canada to study carbon cycling - C_130820_MF_MetaG | ecosystem: Environmental > Aquatic > Freshwater > Lake | place: Lake Croche, Canada...
GAGTTTCAAACATATACTATAGGATTGTTACGCCCACAAGAAACGTATCGGTTGTATCATGAATTTCTTCCTGCTTCGAAAGGCTTTTCAAAATATATAAAAGGTAAATCGGAAGACAAATACGATAAAGCATTGATTGTCCAAATTGCAGAGCATTACCAAATAGGTTGTTCAGAAGCAACGGATTATATTGAATTGATGGATACGGCTGAATGCGAACGAATCTTAACGTTATATGGATATAGTGATGGCGACAAGAAAAAATTATTGAAAGGACTTAAATGAGCAACGTAAATACACAATCACATTACAAAGGCAAAGATAGTCTTTATAAGTTTGCTGAAGAGTGGTTATTGAACTCGTATGAATTCGATATCATTAAACGCATTGTAAGATGTCGGCACAAAGGATCCTTTCATCAGGATTTAATAAAGACCCGAGATTTAATTGACATTTATCTTAGAGAGCAACAACATAATTATATACAAACCACCCCAGATTACTTGGATATTAAAAAATAATTTCTTATAATATATAAAAAAAAAGTTATGGCAAATCATGTTTATACGAATGTACATATTACATTTACAGATCCTAATCACTGCAGCAATTTTTTAGATTGGATTGGACATACTCCAATCATTGAAAACACTAGTTATGCAGCGCGCATTGAAACATGTCGCAACATCATGATAGATAATTTCTATCCGGAAAAAGAAGACTCATATGCATATTATATTGATAATATAGGTGCAAAATGGATTTTCTTTGATGGCATTGAATATAATGATACAGAAATTTATATTGATTGGACATCGGCTTGGTCTGCCACTGATAAACTAATCAACCGATTGGGCAACTTTTTAATAGAACAATATCCAGGTGTTGATTTAGCAGTAACATATGAAGATGAAGGATTTGGATTTGTAGGTGCAATATTTATGAATAGTCACGGCAGTGATAGTATTGAATATGCACCTAGCTCGGATGAATTATCAAATTCAGATTCCGATGAGTTTATTGATGGCATGATTGACAAAAAACAAGAACTGCTAGATGCATGCATTGACAATGTTAATAATTCAAATATATGAAATCTGGGAATTATTTAGCTCCTATTTATCGACTATCAATTCGAGATGCAGCAACTGTACCTAGAAAGATATCATATTCTCAATGGTCCATGTATGAACGATGCCCATTATCTTGGAAGTTAGCATACATTGACGGACTTGCTCCATTCCAGGCATCAATTGATACATGCTTTGGAACAGCATTTCACGAAACATTCCAACACTTCTTAACGGTATTATATACAGATTCAGTAAAGCGTGCCGAAAACATAAATTTTCGAGAAGTATTGACAAATAAACTTCGCGAAGAATATGCACGATGTGTTGCAGAGTCAGGGGGAGTTCATTTTTCAAATGCTTTGCAAATGGCAGAATATTTAGAAGATGGCGTTGCTATTTTTGATTGGTTTGCAAAAAGACGGTCACAATATTTTTCTAGCAAAAATTATGAACTAGTAGCAATTGAAATGGAACTATGTACTCCAGCATCAAAAGCAAATCCATCTGTATTTTGGTATGGCTTTATTGATGTCGTTATTAGACACGTACCTTCCGGTAACATTGAAATATATGATATAAAAACATCCCGACAAGGTTGGAACAAATATCAAAAAGCAGATAATTTAAAAGCAGCACAGCTAATTGCATATAAAAATTACTTTGCACAACAATTTGGTACGCCTGTAGAAAAGATTGATGTTGAATTCTTTATTGTGAAACGAAAGATGATTGAAGAATCAATGTTTCCACAAAAGCGAGTGCAAAACTTTAAACCAGCATCAGGGACAGTAACTCAACGCAAAGTACAAAAACAAATTGATTCATTCGTTGAAGCATGTTTTGATTTAGAAGGAAATCGCAATGCTGAAAGGAAATACATGGCAATATCAGGTAAAGGTGATAAAAATTGCAAATATTGTTCGTTTAAAACAGATTATGAAAATTGTCCGAAAGAAGCTAGGATTCGTGAATGAAATTCATTATATTAAGTTATGTACAAGCACCAACATGTATACAGTTATCAGTTTGAGATGAAGAATCACGCTACTTGGCATGGTATGCATACGTGTATAATGGAATACTCTTTATGTACAGATATCACCGGCCCAACTCACAAACAAAATTTAATACTATTAGAACAAATGTTACGCGTTGTATATGGGCATATGCCAAAAGGCGTTAAATTTTTACAAGAAAAAATATAATGAAACTAGTAGCAATAATTGGCAATACTAATTGGCAAAGTCGTAGGAAGATTCAAGAAATATTATTTAACTTGAAATCACAATTTAATGATGATGTTACAATTGTTGGTGCTGGTGGCGAAGGTGCTAATAATATGGTTAGGAAAGCTGCTTTAGAATTTGGAATGCAATATGAAGAATATAATCCTTCATTTTCAGGACGTAACATGTATTCAGCAATGCCCGATTCATATTATGGTAAGCCATATCATTTTTCACAGTTACATCATCGCATGAAATTAATTGCACAACGGTGTGATCATATGTTGATACTAACAAATGAAGATACATTGGATCCAGTATTAAAAACAGCATACAATAACATTAATAAGCTTAAAAAACCGGTTGTTATCCTAGGATAATCATATTTATATAAAAGTTATAAAAAAGGAACAGTTACAAATGCAATTACCAAAATTACAAAAGTTCGATCCGAACAAACCAAAGAAAAAGAAAATTTTATTATTAGCAGATGATTTTCGTTTGCCGTCTGGCATAGGAACAATTAGCAAAGAAATTATCTTTAATACAGTCCAACATTATGATTGGGTTCAATTAGGTGCAGCATTGCAACATCCAGAAGCAGGACAAGGATTTGATTTATCTGATCAAATTGCTTCAGAAACTGGAATTGCTGATGCGTCAGTTAAAATTATTTCATGGAACGGTTATGGTGACCGAAATATCTTATTTGCTATTTTGAATCAAGAAAAACCAGATGCAATCTTCCATTTCACTGATCCTAGATATTGGACTTGGTTATATGCATTAGAACATGAAATTAAAACTACATATAAAGTTCCAATCATTTATTATTCAATTTGGGACGATCTTCCATATCCAATGTGGAACGCACCTTTCTACGCAAGTTGTGATATGATCATGGGAATAAGCAAACAGTCTGATAATATTCATAGAGAAGTTCTTAAACAGAATGGATCTAGCATTGTAGATTATGATGATGACGCAGTTCCAACAGACTTAAAATGGAATGACGTTGTAACAGGATTTGTTCCTCACGGATTAAATCATAATGTATTTAAACCATTAGATTCAAATGATGCTGGTTACAAGAAAATGTTTGAGCAAATTAAAACTAAAAATGGAGTCGACTTTGTTGTATTTTGGAATAATAGAAATATAAGAAGAAAACAGCCAGGCGATTTAATATTAGCATTTAAAACTTTTGTTGATCAACTACCTGAATCAAAAAGACAAAGTGTTGCACTTATGATGCACACTCAACCAGTAGATGAAAATGGAACGGATTTATATGCTGTATGGAAAGCAATTTGTCCAACATATAAAGTATTGTTTTCAGAATCAAAAGTAACACCCCAAGATCTTAATGCAATGTATAACGTTGTCGATGTAGTAGTTAATATTGGAAGCAACGAAGGTTGGGGACTTAGTTCAACCGAATCAATGTTATCAGGAACTCCAATTGTTAACAATGTTACCGGTGGATTACAGGATCAATGTGGGTTTGTTGATGAAAATGATGAATGGATTAGATTTGATGGCGAATTTTCAACAAATCATACCGGTAAATATAAATTGCATGGTATATGGGCAAAACCAGTATTTCCGAGTAATAGATCATTGCAAGGATCACCACAAACACCATATATCTTTGATGATAGAGCAAAATTTGAAGATGTAGCAGACGCAATCATGTATTGGTATAACACACCAGAAACACTTCGCAATGAAATGGGTACTGCTGGCAGAGAATGGTGTTTGAAAAATGGATTAACCGCAGAACAAATGGGACAAAAAATGATTCATATGATTGATTATTTATTTACATCAAATAAACAACCTCGTCCTACATATACATTAACTAAAGTAATAACACCTGAATTCACAAATATAGGAATAGTAAAATAATGAGAAAAGTAGTTATAGCATCACCAGTAGCAACACAGTCGGGTTATGGACATCATGCACGTGAAATTATTAATCAATTGATTGAACAACGTGGAACAGAGTGGGATATTAAATTAATTTCATTGCCATGGGGACATACACCATTTACATATCCTTTAAGTACGGATATTCAAACTAGAATAATTCCATTACCATTAGCTGAACAACCAGATATTTGGATACAAGTTACAGTACCGAATGAATTTCAAGCTGTTGGTAAAATTAATATTGGAGTAACAGCTGGCACTGAGGGAGATATATGTAATCCGGAATGGATTGACAATCTTAATTCAATGCAGTTGATTATTGTTCCGAGTGAATTTACAAAAACAATGTTTGAAACAACGGCTAAGAATAACAATAAAATAATCAAACCAACAATCGAAGTAATTCCAGAATATTTTGATGAAACTATATATACTGAAACTACAAGTACCAATTTAGATTTAGAAATATTAAATCAAATTCCAGAATCATTTGCATTTTTATCGGTAGGACATTGGTTGCAAGGACAATTGGGGGAAGACCGAAAAAACATTGGAGGAGTTGTTCATTGTTTTTTCCAAACATTTAAAAACCAAAAAGATCAACCTGCATTAATATTAAAGACAAGCGGCGCAACATATTCAATTATGGATCGCATTGAAATTGAAACAAAAATTAATCAAGTTAGAAATTTGTTTGCAAATGACCGATTACCAAATGTATATTTGTTGCATGGCGATTTAACTGATTTAGAAATGAATATGTTATATAATCATACAAAAGTAAAGGCAATGATATCATTTGCTAAAGCAGAAGGATTTGGAAGACCATTATTAGAATTTTCAGCTTGCAATAAACCAATATTGGCTCCACACTATTCAGGTCAAGCTGATTTCTTAAAGAAAGATTTCATTTGTGAACTAAAAGGCGGATTAACTGAAATACATGCATCTGCACAAAATGAATTTTTAATTGCAGGAGCAAAATGGTTCACACCAGATTATGGTTATGCGGGAGCAATGATGGAAGATGTTCGTAAGAATTATAAAAAATGGAAAGAATTAGCAAAACGACAACGTTACTATGTAAATACTAATTTTACAAAGACAGCTGTTGCAGTTGTATATGATCGTGTATTAACTAACTTAGATACCTTACTCAATACAATACCAAAAAAATTAGAACTTAAACTTCCAACGTTGAATAAAATTGAGTTACCAAAATTAGCAAAACTATGAAATTAACATATGCAATTACAGTATGCAATGAATTTATAGAAATACAAAGATTAATTGCATTTTTATTAAAACATAAGCGACATCAAGATAATATTGTAATTTTATTTGATGAAGCAAATGGTGATCCTGAAATTGAAACGTTCTTACGGTCGCATTCCATTAATGGTGAGTTTGCTTGGCATAAGGACAAGTTTCAAGGACATTTTGCTGATTGGAAGAATAAATTAACATCTCTATGTACAGGTGATTACATATTTCAAATAGATGCAGACGAAATGCCATGTACGCCTATCTTAGAATCATTGCCATTCTTGTTAGAACAAAACCCAGATGTAGAAGTTTATCTAGTACCTAGAGTTAATACTGTACAGGGATTGACGGATGCACATATTCAGAAATGGAGATGGAATGTTAATAGCGAGGGTTGGGTAAATTGGCCTGACTATCAATGGCGTATATATAAGAACGTAGCTAGCATTAAATGGAAGAACAAAGTTCATGAAGTGTTAGACGGATTCAAACAGTATGCAAATTTACCAATGGAGGAAGATTATTCTTTATACCATCCAAAGACAATTGACCGACAAATAAAACAAAATGAATATTATAACACATTATGAAAATTGCATTTGTAACTGAAATGGGGTTCTCCGGCAAAATATCTGAGACTCATACTAATATGCGTACGGAATTTGCTTGGATGCATGCATTAGATGCAGATCATCATAACATATATAACTATTCACAAATTAATAGTTATGATCATGTATTTGTTATATTTCCAAAAGGCAAAACATATTTAAGTTCAGAAGGTTCTAGATTAGCAGATCACACAAATCCAGTATCCGGTCTTTTAGTATTAGATATTATTTCTAAACTTAAACAAACAAATACGCAAGTACATTACGTACAAGAAGGACCACATTGGTGGTTCAATGATTACGAAGTAAACGATCAAATATATTTTTATAACATGTTATCAAATTGTGATTCAATATTTGCACACAATGATTCGGATGTTATGTATTATAAAGGATTGTTTAAAGATAAACCTGTACAGGTTCTTCCGACACTAATGATTGAATCATTAACTAAACATATTAATCCAGAACCTACAGAGAAAGTTATTATTGGAGGAAACTTTGCTAGATGGTATGGTGGATTTGAAAGTTACATTGTTGCACAAGAATTTGATATACCAATTTGGGGACAAACATCTCACGCAATGCGAGACAATGAAGATCAATTATTCAATCATTTACCGCGAGTAACCTGGATTGAATGGATGCAACAGTTAAGTACATTTAAATACGCAATACATTTAATGCCAACGGTAGCAGCTGGAACATTTAGTTTGAATTGTGCATATTTTGGAATTCCATGTATAGGTAATAATAAAGTAGATACTCAGAGACTTTGCCATCCAGAATTGTCTGTTGATGTGAATGATTTAGATACAGCAAGAACATTAGCAATACGATTGAGAGATGATCAGGAATTTTATAACAATTGTAGTAAAATGGCCTTGGAAAATTACAAAAAATATTATAATATTGATATATGGCGAACCAGAATAAATTTATAATCATATCAACTGTTTATAATAAAAGTAAATGGGTTAGATTTAATGTTAACAGCATTAAACAACAAAGTTATTCAAATTATTTAACGGCATATGGATATGACAAATCAACAGATGATACCTTACAACATTTAACAGACGCGGTTGGCACTGATTCGAAATTTTCTATATTTCATAATCCAAACCCAGGGTGTTTTTTAAATTGTTTTATGGCAACATATAAACATCTTAAAGAAACGGGAGAACTACAGCCTGATGATATTATTGTAGAAATAGATGGCGATGATTGGTTATTACATCCATTTGTATTACAGTATTTAAATCAAGTTTATCAAAACGAAGATATATGGATGACATATGGTCAATATATTCATTATCCATCAGGCGAATTAGGAGGACATTATCAATTGGAATTGGATTCACAAGTTGACGCAACTAATTCATATAGAACACATACATTTCCATATAGTCATTTAAAAACATATAAAGCATTTTTATTAGATAAAGTTACTGATGCCGATTTAATTGATCCGACAACAGGCAAATATTTTAATGCCGCGGCTGATTTTGCATTGTGTATGCCATTAGTTGAAATGTCAGGTAAATCTAGAATATTTAGAGTAGATGAACCATTATACGTATACAATGTATCAGAAGATTTAGAATCTGAAACAAATAATAGAGTTGAACTACAAAAACAAGTAGAACAACGAATTCGACAAATTAAACCCAAATCTAGATTATGAATTATATTTCAACAAACCATCGAGGAGGCTTAGGCAATGTAATGTTTAAATTAGCTTCAACCATTGGCATTGCATTAGATAATAACGTTGATTATTTATTTTCTAATGAATTTTTACGACCTATAGATCAAATTACTTCTAAAGGATTTGATGATTATAGAATTTATTATGATAATATTTTAAGAAATGTATCATTTATTCAAGAATTGCCGAAACCATATACAACGTACGTTGAAGATCAGTTTCATTACAAACCGATCCCATATCAGCCAGGAACAAACCTATTAATAGATGGAGGACTACAGAGTGAAAAATATTTCATTAATCATAAACAAATAATATTGGATATATTTAAACCTACTGAAGAAATAAAACATTTAATTAAATCTAACTATGAAGATATAAATCAATATGTTTCTATACATGTACGTCGAGGCGATTATTTAAACTTCCCAGAACATCATCCGCAACAAACAGCTGAATATTATAAATCAGCAGTTGAGTTAATTGGAATTGACAAAACGTATATAATATTCAGCGACGATGTAGATGGATGTAAATCTTTATTTGATTTCATACCAAATAAGTTTTTTTATAATTCAGGAACTGATTGGTTAGATATGTACATAATGAGTATGTGCAAACATAATATTATTTGTAATAGTAGTTTTTCTTGGTGGGGTGCTTATTTGAATGAGACTCCTAATAAAATAGTTGTCGCACCAAAAAAATGGTTTGGTGTCGTTTATGAGTCATGGGACACAACGGATCTAATACCAACATCGTGGACAATTATTGATAAATAACCTTGGATTTTTAATAAAATATATTTATAATAAAGTTATATGGAAAAAATTTATAGTAAACAGCAACCTAATAAATTGTTGCATGTTATAGTAAGAAAAGAAGACCTAACGCCAGGTCGCATAGAAGTAGTACCAGAACATCATTTCATCCAATGTGCATTACTTAATATGGAAAATGGTAAAACGTTTAAACCTCATAAACATATTTGGAAAGAGCGTACACGTAATGTAATCGCTCAAGAAAGTTGGATTGTAATTCAAGGGAGTGTTAAATGCACCTTTTTTGATATTAATGACCAATTAATTGCAGAACCAATATTATATCCAGGAGATGCATCCTTTACATTAGAGGGTGGTCATACATATACTATATTAGAAGATAATACATTAGTATATGAATATAAAACAGGTCCATATGAAGGACAAGAATTAGACAAAACATTTATATAAGTTATGAAACAATTTTTTACAGATAAAAATGCATTAGACATTCCATGGACAGAGTCTCCGTTTTTTTATGAATTACTATCAAATTCAAAATTAACAGATGAACAGCGACAACAAGCTATTCAGTTTCATGAAAAAGGCTATGTCATATTAGATTTAGAATTATCTGATGATTTTTTAAACTATGTAGTTAATGAAATGTATAATTCAATTGAACGAGATAATGTAACTAAACAAGCTGAATTTTATACATATTCTAATTCTCCTAGAATCTTTGAAGAATGGAGAAATTCTGATGCTATTAGAGAATTATGTTTAAATACAAAATTAATTAATACATTAGAATTTTTATATAATAAAGAAGCATTTCCATTCTCAACTATTAATTTCATTAAAGGATCTAATCAACCATTACATAGTGACGGTATACATTTTCATACAATACCACAATTATGGATGTCAGGAGTTTGGGTAGCATTGGAAGATACTACAACAGAAAATGGGACATTAAATATAGTACCAGGAAGTCATAAATGGCCGGTATTTGATTATGATAGTTTAAAATTACCACATCCAGATACTATACCTGATGGAGAAAAGGAAAACTACAGAGTGTATGAAGAATTCATAGAAAAATTAGTAGAAGCAAACAATGCAGAAATATTACCAGTACCACTTAAAAAAGGTCAAGCATTGATTTGGGCTGCAAATTTATTACATGGAGGTATGAAGATAATGAATGAAAATAGTACTAGATTGACACAAGCGATACATTATTTTTATAAAGATTGTACGAAATACTATCATCCTATGTTTTCAAAACCATATGAAGGTATATATGCAGACAAATGGTGTAATGAACAAACTAATATCAAAACATATAAAAAATGAAAACAGTTGTAGTATTTGGAGGGTCAGGTGGCCTAGGATCTAAAGTAGTAGAAATACTTAAAGACACATATAATGTTATATCGTTAAGTAGTAAAGATGTAGACGTATCTAATTATAATGCAGTTGAAACATTTTTTGAACGTAACAAACCAGAAGTTGTAATTAATTTAACTGGTGTCAATTTTGATATGTTTATTCATAAAATCAATCAATCTAGTTTAACTAATATTGATAAACAAATTGATATTAATATTAAAGGTACAATTAATATCATTAGTAATTGTTTAAAATATATGCGAGAAAATGAATTTGGTCGCATTATTACAATATCATCAGTATTAGCAGAAAACCCAGTTATCAGTACAGGAGTATATTCTGGCTGTAAAGGTTTCATTGATTCATTTGTAAAAACCGTTGCATTAGAAAATGCATCAAAAAATATATCATGTAATAGTATACAGTTAGGATATTTCGATGGTGGGTTAACATATAAAATACCAGAAACATTTAGAGAACAAGTTTTAAACACAATACCAGCTAAACGTTGGGGTAATATACAAGAACTAACAAATCTTATTGAATTTTTAATTAATACGCCATATGTTACAGGCACAAATATCAAAATAAATGGCGGAATTGACTTTTAAACGAGAAGGAATTGATTCTTATATTGATCCTACTAGCAGAATAAAACATACAACTTCTATAGAATTAGGAAATCATGTAGCAATTGATATGGGAGTGTATTTATCAACTTCAGCAATTATCGGAGACTACGTACATATTGCACCATATACATGTATTATTGGAGGCCCTGATAGTATGTTAATTATGGATCATTTTAGTGGCATTTCAGCTGGTTGCAAAATATTATGCGGAAGTGATGATTTTACACAAGGGATGATGAATCCACAAGTTCCTATACAATATCGAGCTCCTAAACTAACAACGATACATTTCAAACCATTTTCATGTGTTGGAGTTAATTGTGTTGTTATGCCAGGAATTACATTAGCTGAAGGATCGGTTATAGGATCTAATTCTGTATTAACAAAAGATACAGAACCATGGACCATATACGTAGGAAATCCAGCTAAGCCAGTAAAGGTTAGAGATAAACAAGTTATAATACAATATGCAAAAGAATTAGGATATGAATTTTAATACTATGTTTTATATAGGCTCTTGTAGATACCAACCATTATTTGTAAATAATTTCCCGCCCAGATTACATTCAACTAAAGAAATTATTTACTTTTTAGAAAATTATGATCGAGTAAATTTAGAACATGTAGACATTGATTATATATATGCGGATATATTACATCCGGGAGTAATAGATGAGTCGAAAAAATTTATTCAGAAATCAAATACTATTTTTGAAAATATTGATACATTAGTTATAGAAATTTGCTCTAGAAAAGTTTGTATATTAAATAATATTCCGTATAGCGATTATAAAAACGCCGGAAAATATCCTTCAACTATATTAACATATGACGATATAAAAACTGATTTGATATATATTAAACAACTACTTCAATCTAGATTTAAAATTAATAAATTGTTAGTTATTAGTCATGTTAGTTTACCATTAAAACAATCTAATAACGTTATATTAGATCGAGAAAACTTATGTTTTGATTTGGAAAATATATGCAATGAATTAAGTATTAATTTTATTAATCCAGCTAAATTATATTGTAACAATATTCAGAATGAATTATTTTTAGAAGATGTATTACCAGATACAATTCATTATGAAAATCAAGAATACTTAAATATAATGTTTAACGAAATAAAGAAAATATATGAATTTTAACACCGTTACGGAATTTGAGAAACAAATTGCAAAATATTTCGGAGCTCCATATGCAGTAGCAGTTGATAGCTGTACTCATGGCATTGAATTATGTTTAAGACATACACAAGCAGATCATATTATTGTACCAAAAAATACATACTTATCAATTCCAATATTAGCACATAAGTTATGGATTGATTTATTATGGAAAAATGAAGATTGGGTTGATTATTATTACTTAACTGAAAATGTAATCGATGCAGCTGTGTTGTGGAAACCAGATAGTTATATCCCCGGTACATTAATGAGTATATCATTTCAATATCAAAAACATTTGAGTTTAGGTAGGGGAGGTATGATTTTAACAGATAGTTTAGAATCTGCAGAAAGACTTAAAAAAATGTCATATGATGGGAGATTACCAAATGTACCATGGCGCGACCAAGATATTGAAATTTATGGGTATCATTATTATATGACTCCAGAAACAGCTCAATTAGGTTTAGATAAATTAAATGATGCAATTAATACAAAACCAAGACAATGGACAGTTGCAGATTGGCCAGATTTAACAACTATGAAAGTTTTTAAGTAATGTATAAAGTTGCGATTAATATGATTGGCGGCGGCTTCTATCATGATATATGTTCTAGTGCTGGGTCTACACCTGAATTAATAGAATGGAAAAAAGATAATAGTGCAAATATATCAATACATATTGATTATCACATACAATCCAATGTAGATAATACAAAACTAAATTTTGGGTGGTTATCTGAATCTAAAACCATTAATCCTAGTTTATATAAATGGTGCGAATCAAATGTAGAAGTTTTAGAACAAAACTTTGAATTAATTTTTACTAATGATAAAAGTTTATTAAAATTATCTCCAAAGTTTAAATTAGTAATTTGTAGTGCAGTACCGTGGGTTAAACAGCGAGGAATGTTTGAAAAAACTAAATTAGTATCAATGATTGCGTCTAACAAAATTTCTTGTCCAGAACACGAATTGCGTAAATATGTAATTGATAAATTTAAACATGATATTGATTTATATGGCCGCGGCTATTTAGAAATTGCAGATAAATCATTAGGATTATCTGATTATTACTTTAGCATATGTATGGAAAATCTTACATATAGTAACGGGTATTCAGAAAAAATAACAGATTGCTTTGCAACAGGAACGATCCCAGTATATTATGGAAGTCCTGATATTGGTGAAGTTTTTAATGAAGATGGTATAATTTGGTTAACAGAAGAATTTAAAATAGAAGATCTATCTGCAGAACTATATTGGTCAAAAATAGATGCTATAAAAGATAATTACAATCGAGCCATTAATTTTCCAATAGCTGAAGATTGGATCTATGAAACTTATATAAAATAAATTTGGAATTATAACTAAAAATTAATATAATAATATTATGAAAAAAGCGTTTATAACAGGAATTGGTGGACAAGATGGATCTTACCTAGCAGAATATCTATTAGACTTAGGTTATGAGGTTCATGGAATTATTCGTAGAAACTCAACACCTGAACATCAACAAAGTCGTTTAGATAGTAGTAGATTTAATATGAATGTATACTACGGAGACTTATTAGATCAAGGAAGCATTGAGCATCTATTAGATAAGATTCAACCAGATGAAATTTATAACTTAGCAGCACAATCGCATGTTAGAATAAGTTATGATATTCCTCAGTTTACTGCACAAACAAATGCATTAGGGGTATTAAATGTACTTGAAGCTTGTAGAAGGTCTTGTCCAAATGCTAAGTTCTATCAGGCAAGTAGCTCAGAGATGTTTGGTAGCTCAGTGGATGAAGATGGATTTCAAAGAGAGACAACTCCCATGACTCCAGTATCACCATATGGTTGCACTAAGGTATTTGGATATAACATTGTACGCAACTATCGTAATGCTTATAAGTTACATGCTAGTAATGGTATTCTTTTCAATCACGAATCACCACGAAGAGGTTCAAATTTTGTAACTAACAAAGTAGTTAAGGCAGCCGTATCAATCAAATTAGGATTAGAAGATAAGTTAGAATTAGGTAATATGGATGCTTATAGAGATTGGGGACATTCAAAAGATTACGTTAAGGCAATGCATTTGATCTTACAACAAGATAATCCTGGAGATTGGGTTGTTGCTACAGGTGAGACTAGATCGGTACGTGATATGTGTGAATATGTATTTAGCAGTTTAGGATTAGACTACAAACAATATGTAGTGCAAAATGATAAGTTTTTACGACCTGAAGAGTTACCATATCTTAAAGGAGATTCAACTAGAATGAGAGCATTAGGATGGCAGCCAGATTATACATTTGAAGGAATGATGGATGAAATGGTTGAGCATTGGACAAGTATATTAATTATGCATACTAATGCAAATTTAAAAAATTAAAAATAAAATGAGAATAAGTTTTATAATTCCGTCAAGGAATAATTTAAAGTATTTGCAACAAGCAGTACAATCAATTACAGACTGTTACGGCGATAAACATGATATTGTTTTATTGGATGATGCATCTGACGATGGCACATGGGAATGGATCCAAACTTTAACGGGAGAACATTTTGTTAAGTATAAGAATGACGGCCCAGACCGAGTAGGTCATACAATATTATATGATAAAGGTGTAGAATTATCTAGAACAGAAATCTTTAGTATACTTCATGCCGATATGATTACTACAACCAATCATATTCCAAATTCATTGAAACATATGAAACCAGGTGTAGTTGTAGCCGCAACACGTATTGAACCACCATTACATCCTCCTGGACCAGAAAAACATGTACGTGCATTTGGATTTGAGCCTGACGAGTTCGAACGTGATGCATTTTTAAAAGAAGTGTCGGTTCTAGAACAAACAAACAAAGATAAGCACACAAACGGCATCTTTGCCCCATGGATGATGTATAAATCAGACTTTGAAGCTATAGGGGGACATGATCCTTTATTTGCACCAATGGAATTAGAAGATTCGGATATTTTTAATAGAATGCACTTAGCCGGATACGGATTGATTCAATCTCGTGATTCATTTGTATATCATATGACTTGCAGAGGTAGTAGATTTAAAGATGGTATTGAAATTGAAGCAGAGATACCATTACCGGATGGAACAATTTGGTATAAGCCTAAAGATTCAGAAGAGTACAAAGCATTACGCGCTATTAAATTTCGCGAATGGTGGAGAAAGTGGGGACAAAATGTTCTACATGATGAATTGATGATGCCTAGAATAATACCTAAATATAATATTGCATTCCAAGTTACAAATTGCAATATGACTTTATTACAAACATTGGAGCCATGGTGTGATAGAATCTACATAGATAATGATATGCAGACATTGATTGATTCATACGTTGAAACAGAACAACCAAATACTAGATTTGATTTAACTAAACGTGTATTTTGTATCGGATATAATGATCCTGCAGGAGAAAATGATATAGTTGTTTCAATTGATGGAAACACATTTACACAATTAGATTTTCAATACATA
>Ga0114962_10002503_pt1 | contig 15276 bp, 14 predicted proteins | sample C_130820_MF_Meta_FD_87017 | JGI IMG/M metagenome (GOLD analysis project Ga0114962, IMG submission 87017) | Freshwater microbial communities from Lake Croche, Canada to study carbon cycling - C_130820_MF_MetaG | ecosystem: Environmental > Aquatic > Freshwater > Lake | place: Lake Croche, Canada...
TAAGATGACAGAAGTATAGAAAATGCCAAGTCCTGTTTCTCGAACAGAAATGAGAATAGATTGTTTGATATCCCACGTATGTAATTTTAATTCCTGACGGTATTTGGCTAGGAAGAGAATTGCGTTATCTACTGTTATCCCTAAGGCAATTCCAAATACCAAGAGGGTAGAAGGCTTAAGCGGAATTTGGAAAAAGCCCATAATACCAGCTGTGAATAATAAGGGGATGATGTTTGGAATCATGGAAATCAAAATGATTCTAAACGAACGGAATAAGAAGGCCATTAATAATCCAATGGAAAGAATGGCAAAAATTAAACTTTGTACCAGGTTTACAAATAGGTATTTCGTGCCTTCAGATACTACGACGGAAGTACCTGTAAATGTTAGGTCGTAATACTCATCGTCAATAGCTTGTCTAAGTATATTCTTGAAGTTTGATTTACTTTTGTATGCATCAATTTTAGTAGGATCCATGTCAAACGACGTTTGTAAATCTTGGTTTCCTTTTGAAAGTATCGCTGTTACATTGTTAAAAATCCAAGGGTATTCATATAATAGAGTGTCTATTAAATCTTTTCTGCCTTTAAATGCTTTTTTGAATGTCGCTTCCACTTGGGTTTTTTCAGGATTCAAAATATTATCCACCTTAATTTTCAAAGCATCTACTTTTTTGGAAACTACAAAAGAACCCAAATCTTTCATTTGAAGTCGAATACGAAGGGATGTATTCGTTGTGTCTACCAATTCTTTAATAGACATACTACCACTATTGACATTATTGATGTCTGTTTCGTCAAAGTATTTTTTGAGACGAAGTTTATCGCGGGAAGAGATTAGAGTATAGTGCGTTGAATCATTATCAAAATACGCCATGTTTATCGACTTGATGAAATTGACAATGGATAAACTTTTAGAAAACAGCGTGTCTTTTGCAAATTCTTGCTGGATATGATCTACTTTCTCCAGTGTTTCATTCGAAAATAATCGTCCTTTTTCTTTATAGTTAATTAATATTTCAAAAGGTACAGCACCGCCAAAATTTTTCTCTATGAATTTTAAGTCTAATAAAATTGGGTCATCTTTTGGAAGGTCACTTGTAATATTTCCGGTAGCCACGATTTTGGTCATCCCATATAAACTAATTCCAACTACAATAACAGAAATAATGTACACCCACTTTCTGTATTTGGAAATAATGATAATAATATATTCAATAAATCCTTTAGAATATACCTTATATAGGTGTTTAAGATGTCTTTCTTTTGGTGGATTGGAGTAGGATGCCATGATTGGCAGTATGCAAATCGACAATGCAAAAACTACCATGATATTTATGCTGGAAATAACTCCGAATTGTGCTAGTTTATCCGAACTAGTAAAGGTGCAAAAACCTACAGCAGTTGTTAGATTAGTTAGGAATGTTACGGAACCAATGCGCTTAATCATAGTGAATAATGCACGCATTTTGTTTTGATGTATAACATATTCTTGGTGGTAGCGTGTTACTAAAAATACACAGTTTGGTACTCCTATCACAATCAATAATGGTGGAATTAATGCCATCATGATCGATAATTGGAAATTGAATAAAGCAATACTTCCTAGCGCCCAGATAACGGATACGAATACAACTAAATTACATTGCATGACAATACGGAAGGATCGGAAGAAAATGTATAATAGTAGGGAGGAAGCCAGTATTGAAAGTCCAAGGAAAATATACATCTCATTGACAATGCGTTTTCCGATAACTACTCGCATATGTGGTAAGCCTGCGAAATGGGGTTTCCCAAAGTATTTAGCGTACGATTCTACTAATTCTTCGATTTCAAATACTACTTTTGACTTCTTTTTATCAGCTAAATATTTTTCGTCCATACCAATAAGTAGGAGAGAAACCTTCGTTTTATCGTTATACAGCAATCCATTATATAATGGATTTTGTTTTATTTCATGTCGAATAGAATCGATGGATTTTTCATGAAAGGTAGAATCGGAAAATATCTTCTGTATTTCGAAGCGTTGTTCGGTTTTGTTATTACAAATCTTATATAACGTTGCTTCAGATATAACGCTTTCTACACCGCTTATTTCTAGTATTTTAAACGCTAAATCTTGCCATTTTACAAAGTTCTTTTCGGTATAAAGTGAGTCAGAATGAATAGCAATAGCCAAAGTAGATCCGTCTTCCCCAAATTGTTCTTTGAATTTTAAATAATCTGCTTGTGGTTTACTATCTTTTGGAAGCGTATTTCCATATTTGTTATCTACTTTTAAAGAGGTAGCTGCAAAGTAGCCGAAAAACACAGTGAGTATAATTACAATCGCTATGATAAATAGGCGGTTACGTAAAATTATACTCGCTAATGAATTCCACATTTTAGGTCTTTTTTTTTAACTATCAGCACAATAATACCAATTATTTCTGACTTTGTGGGTACTTTTTTTGTACATTTCACCTTTTTTGACAGATAAATTAATCATATATTAAACGTAAACTAACATCGATGAAATCTAGTTTTATTGTGCTTATAAGCGCTTTTTTCTTCTTTTCTTGCATACATACAAAAAAAGATAATACAAATTTTTATGGTGCTGAAAATAAACTATTCAATTACGTTGGTCGTATAGATTTTTCGGATAAATACGCTCCTCGTTTTTGGGCTCCAGGAGTATATATTCAAGCAAATTTTACAGGTCCTTTTTGTGAGATAGCGCTAAACGACGAAGGATTTTTAAAAGAAGCAACTGAGCATAATTATATTGAAGTAGCGATTGATTCGTTACCAATTCAACGTATACATTTGACTGGAAAAATTAATAAACTAGTTGTTGCTCGCAATTTGAATAAAGGAAAACATACGATAACCATTTGTAAAACTACGGAAACGAAAATAGGATATTTAGAATTCATAGGACTACGTGTGCAAAAATTATTGTCTTTTAAAAAGAAGAAACACCGAATCGAATTTATTGGAGATTCGATGACTTGTGGGAATGGCATGGAAAATGATTCTATTCAATGTGGAGAACGTCATTGGTTTGACCAGCATTGTGCCTATATAAGTTATGGGCCCAGTTTGTCACGTAGGTTACATGCGGATTGGATGTTAACTTCCGTATCTGGTTATGGTATGTCTCGAAGTTGTTGTAATAACGACAAAACGATTCCTGAAATTTATGATTATACAGATTTGTCGCAATGCTCGATTATTTGGGATAAAAAAAAATATCGACCGGATTTAATTTCAATTTGTTTAGGCCAAAATGATGGAAAACAAAAAATAGTATCATTTACTTCTACCTACTTAAAATTCTTGAAAAAAGTACGTAGAGAGAATCCTAAAACAATCATTTTAATCTTGGATAGTCCAATGGCGAAAGAAAGTTTTAAACCATATTTAGATAGTATGTTAACGGAAGTTTTTAATCGATTTAAGGATGACAACACCTACTTGTATTTTTATAAAAGGCGATATGGGAATGGTTGTGTTGGACATCCTAACAAAGTGGAACATGAATTAATGACGGAAGAATTGCATGCGTTTTTACGACCAAAATTGAATTGGAATTAATTTCCAATCCATTTTAGTATCTTTACTATCTAAAATTCCATCAACCATGTCTGAAAAACATACTGATATCAAAGATTTAGGTGAATTTGGCCTAATCGACACGCTAACAAAAAACTTCACTACACACGTTCCTACCACCTTAAAAGGAGTGGGGGATGATGCAGCGGTTATCTCTATTTCCGAAACAGAAGCAATGTTAGTATCTACTGATATGTTGGTGGAAGGAATTCATTTCAATTTGATGTACACGCCTTTAATGCATCTAGGTTATAAATCAGTAGTGGTTAACTTATCGGACATTTATGCGATGAATGGTAAACCAACGCAGATTACAGTTTCGTTTGCAGTGTCCAGTCGTTTTCCATTAGAAGCTTTAGAAGAATTATATGCAGGTATCAAAAAAGCATGTGATTTTTATCAAGTAGACCTGGTAGGTGGGGATACAACTTCTTCATTATCTGGATTGGTAATAAGTATTACAGCGCTAGGAACCGCAAACAAAAAAGACATTGTATACCGAGGTGGTGCGAAAGAATACGATTTAGTAGTAGTCTCTGGTGATCTTGGTGGAGCATACATAGGACTACAATTGTTAGAACGTGAGCGCGAAGTGTTTAAAGCGAATCCAAATATTCAGCCAGATTTAGACGGACACGATTATCTATTAGAACGTCAATTAAAACCAGAAGCGCGTCAGGATGTGATTGCTTTCTTAAAAGAATTGGAAGTAGTACCAACTTCAATGATTGATATTTCAGACGGATTAGCTTCGGAGTTATTTCATATTTGTAAAGCAAGTAATGTTGGATGCACAATTTATGACGATCGTGTTCCTTTAGATGCAAAAACATCCATGGCAGCCATTGAGTTTAATATTGATCCAATTACTGCTGCGTTGAATGGTGGAGAAGATTATGAATTGTTGTTTACCGTAAAACAAGAAGATTACGAAAAAGTAGCTGCGAATCCTAATTTCACCGTGATTGGACACATTACCGATCACGCAAGTGGATTGAATTTAGTGGATAAACATGGTGCTGTTGTTCCAATGCAGGCCCAAGGGTGGAATCATTTTGAATAGTTAAATGGCAAAGCAAAAGAACACCGAAAACAAAAAACTCCATTCGAAGTTGTTAGAACAAAAAAAGAATAAAAAGCAAAGTCAAAAAGAGGCTAATAAAGCACGCATTCGTTTAATGAATCAGATGGCAAATCAAAAGCCTGACTTAGCCTCCGAGTTAACAACTTTAATCCATGATTGAACGAAATCTGAAGCACACATAGAAAAAATAAAAGTAGACCTAGTTTTATTCTATAAATTAGATTTTTGAGGCAGACAAGAAATTAATACCGCAGTATGCTCTAGCATATGAGGATGTTAATTTTGATGTCGAACGAAGAAAAAGCAATTTATAGTTACTCTAGAATAATCCGTTTATCTCTGCATCAATCGCGTTGATAATCTTCCCTAAATCCTCTTGGTTTTCTGGGAAACGGTTGTTGTCAATATCAATAATCAATAATTTTCCTTTATCGTAGGTAGAAATCCAAGCTTCATAACGTTCATTCAATCGTTTCAAATAATCGATACGGATACTTTCTTCGTAATCTCTTCCGCGTAATTGAATTTGGTGAACCAATGTCGGAACACTGGCGCGTAAATAAATCAATAAATCAGGTGCAGAAACAAACGATTCAATTAGGTTGAATAACGAAAAATAATTTTCAAAATCTCGCGTTGTCATTAAGCCCATTGAATGTAAATTAGGTGCAAAGATGAACGCATCTTCATAGATTGTTCTATCTTGAATCACCATCGCATTTGTTTGCTTAATTTCCTGAATTTGCGTAAAACGACTATTTAGATAGTAAATCTGTAAGTTAAAAGACCAACGCTGCATATCTTCATAGAAATCATTTAAATACGGATTTTGCTCTACATCTTCGAAATGTGTTTCCCAACCATAGTGTTTGCCTAACATTTGTGTCAAAGTCGTTTTACCTGCTCCAATATTTCCTGCTACTGCTATATGCATTGTTTATGATTTTAAAATTCTACGAACTTCAAATATAGGAAATCTAACGTGTTCTTTTTTATTTATTAAAAGAAAATTTTGAAAGTTTATTTTTTTCTAGAAAATAGAAATACGCACCTTGTTTTTTGAATTGAAGGATGTCTACACAAGGTAAAGAAAGTGCTATTGGTTCTACTTCTTTTTCACTGTAGGCACGAATTTTGTTTTCGCTTAATACATAAACAACATTTTTCTCAACGCTTATATAAATTCCTGATTGTGTTGGGATAAAGTCGATTAAATTCCCGTAATTATCCAGTTTATATACTCCTTTAGTTTTATCAAATAAATACAAATAGTTACCTTCCTCGATTAATTGAAATACTTCATTAAAACCGAGTAGACTTTTTAGATTTTCAACTTTTACGCTTTGTTGCTTGTTAGTGGAAAGTAATTCTAATTTAGAATTATCTTGGTCATACACCCAAAATTTATTGTTTTGAAACGAAGAAGAAAAAGCTTGAACATAACTCAAGCCATACGTGCTTAAATCAAAGTTTTCTCCTTGAAAAGTCAAACTATTATCTATTATTCCAACTAATTGTTGCTCCTCTGAAAAAAATAAAATTTTCATAGGATTTCGAGCGTCTAATTTCGTTATTTTACCAACAGATTTAATACTTTGGGTGAAAAGTAAATTTCCTTTGAGATCGTATTTTTTAAATTCGTTTGCTTCCGCTACAATTGTATTTCCAAGCTCGTCGACATCCCAAATGGCGTTATGTGTTACGAGAGAGGAGTGAAGAACAAATTGCGTTGATTCTTGCGAAAAGCTAATGAAAATTAAAAATAAAGAGTTTAAAATTAGGAGGATAGTTAGTTTATTCATGATTAAGCAGTTGTAATAATTGTTAACTCCTCCAATATTTTTCGATCATTACTCAATCTTGGCACTTTATTTTGTCCTCCTAACTTTCCTTTACCTTGTAACCATTTGTCAAAGGTTCCATTAGGTAAAATATGTATAATGGGTAATTCCAAAGCTAAATCTTTCGTGCGTTTCGCATCATAGTCTGAGTTGGATTCCCGAAGCTTTTGGTCTAGTAACAATGTAAATTGATCGAGACTAATCGGTGCTTGAACAAATTCAATCAACCATTCGTGTGCTCCTTTGGAATAATTCTTCATGAATTTTGGTCCTACGGTATATTCTTTCAAAATAGCTTTCGTTTCTTTACATGCATAAGCAATTGCTTTTTCAGCATTGTCTACAATAACCTCTTCTCCAAAACAGTTGATGAAACTTTGTGTACGTCCAGTGATTTTAAATTTATAAGGTAGTAGGGAGGTGAATGAAATCGTGTCGCCCAAAATATATCTCCATAAACCACCATTGGTAGAAATAACAATGGCATAATTGGTGTTGAGCTCAACATCCATGAGTGAAATAATATTTTTACTGTCAATACCCTCAAAGGATGACATTGGAATAAATTCATAGAAAATTCCGTAATCTAACATGAGTAACAAATCGTCACTTTCTGGCTTATCTTGGATGCCGAAAAACCCTTCAGAAGCATTATAGGTTTCGATATAATGCATTGAAGGATCGGGAATAAGTCGTTCAAATTCCTTTTTGTATGGCTGAAAACTGACACCACCATGCATAAAAAGTTCCAAGTTAGGCCATACTTCTTTAAGGTTGTTTTTACCAGTGATTTCCAAGATACGATTGCATAACACTAATGTCCAACTTGGTACACCTGCAATGATACATACATCTTCTTTGATGGTTTGTTTTGCCATCTTGTCCAATTTCTTCTCCCAATCATCCATGAGTGCTATTTCACGGGACGGGGTTCTACGAATTTCTGCCCACCAAGGCAGGTTTTTAACGATGATGGCAGATAAATCCCCTAAATAGGAGTTTATTCCAATCGGATTAATCTTAGCGCTTCCACCAATGATGAGGTGTTTGGCATTGTATAGTTTTCTGTTGGGATAGTTTGTGTAATAAAGTGCTAATAAATCTTTTCCTCCTTTATAATGGCAATCAAACAGGGATTCTTTCGTTACTGGAATGAATTTACTTCTATCGGAAGTTGTACCAGAAGATTTTGCAAACCAACTTGTAGTGCCAGGCCATAATAAATGCTTTTCACCAGCTATGAGTTTATCAATATTGGGTTTTAATTCCTCATAGGTTTGTAAAGGAACCGTATTTTTAAATGAAGTATAATCCGAAATACGATTGAAATTATACTTTTCCCCAAATGAAGTAAAGGAAGCACTTTTAAGCATTCGAAAGAAAAGTTCTTCTTGAACTTCTAATGGAAATTTTCGAAATAAATCGATTTGATGTACCCTTTTTTTGATTACCCATGAGAATAAAGCATTAAAAGGCATACAATAAGTACGTTAATTAAAGAAAAGTATGGATTACCCCCAGATGAAAATAGATGCTAAAACACCTAAAACAACGATTGTATAAATAAATCCAACAGCTTGCGTTTCTTTATCGAAAAAATTATCAGGATTTGACATAACTTTTTTATTTTTTTACAAATATAATAAAAAGAGTTAAAAGTCAAAAGTTACGAGTTATAAAGTTTGAATCACTTATGCGCTATCCACTTTAGATGTCCAACTTTCAACTTTGGACATTCAACTAATTACTCCTTAACTTCTGTACGATTCCAGTCGTTGAAAAACCTTCTTCTAAATCGATTACAGAAACTTTGCCTCCATGAGCAATTACAATTTCTGAACCAACGATATGTTTTTTGGAATTTTTATCTTTTTCATTTGGGTCATAATCTGCGCCTTTAACGAGTATGTCTGGAATAAGTAAATTAATCAATTCTTCCGGCGTATCTCCGTTAAATAGTACCACTAAATCTACAAAAGTCAAGGCTGCTAGTAGAGTTAGACGCGCGTGTTCATGATTAATAGGTCGTTCATCTCCTTTACCTTGTCTTCTTACAGAATCATCTGAATTTACACCTACAATTAATCGATTTCCTAAATCCGCTGCTTTTGCTAGGTAGGTGACATGTCCTTTATGTAGGATATCAAAACACCCATTTGTAAAAACGATGGTTTCATCTTTTATTCTCCAAATGCCAATTTTACGTTGTGCTTCTTCAAGAGTAACTATGCGGGATTTTAAAAAATCAATTTTTGACATCTTCTTTGGTGAAGTTTTTAGGTAGAAAAATAAAAGAAAGTAGTCCTAGAATGACTAAAAGTATTGTTTGTGAAGCCCAGATTATCATACCTAAAGCATTTCCGATGGCAAGTGCATTTGGTAATTTATCTTGTAATACGAGTTGTACAACCATTGCAATTAATAACGGGAAAACTCCAAGTCCTCCATTCGTAAAAATTATACCTAAAGAACCTGCAATAAAACCGAGTAAAATTCCACTAAATGGAAAGTCTTTTGTTTCTTCTAAAGCGAAAAATGCGATCCCAAAATATCCAATGTAAGTTACCCAAATAAAAAGCGTGTGTAAGATATATCCGGAAGGGTTTTTTGTTTTAAAAATAGATAAAAGTCCCTCAAAAATGTCTTTGATAAAACCAATGACTTTTTGTCGAAGTGCAGGTTTATATTTCATGATAACAAGTAGGCCTATACTTCCAACGGCTATTAAGCCGTATATGACTAATTTCCAAGGGAAGGCGTTTGGGTCATTAGTTTGTTTTCCGCCAAATTTTACAGATATTTCATGGAAAATCTTAAAAAAATTATCCATACCAAGAAGTGCGGTTAGACCTGCTACAAGTAAAAGCATAACAAAATCCACAGCTCTTTCAGCAATGATAGTTCCAAATGATTTTGTAAATGGTACTCCTTCCGAACGATAAAGCATTGCGGAACGAGAAGCTTCTCCTGCGCGTGGAATTGTTAGATTGATTATATAACCAATCATCAAGGAGTGGTATCGGTTCCAGAAGGATGTTTTATATCCAATTGGTTCAAGCATATATTTCCAGCGATATGCGCGTGAAGCAAATGCAAATATGGAAAGTAGCATAGAAACTATGATCCATTTGTAATCTGCTTTGTCGATCGCTTGATAAAAAATTTCTTTTTCCGTTTTCCCCATTTTAGCAAAAATGCTATACATTACATAGCATCCAAAAGCAAGCGGTAAGACAGTTTTTAAAATTTTTATAAGAATCGATTTCATGGTATTAAACGATCAAGTTCGTTTGTTCGTTTGGAAAAACCAAAGATGGTTTGAATTTCTTTGCTTCTTCAAAATCCATATACCCATAGCCGATGATTATAATTGGGTCATTTACAGCAACTCTTCGAGCAGCTGGTCCGTTTAAACAGATTGTTCCGCTGTTAGCATCTCCTTTAATAACGTAGGTCTCGAAACGCTCTCCATTATTTATGTTTACAATCTGGACTTTTTCCCCTTCAATAATATTTGATGCATCCATTAAGGTTTCATCAATGGTAATACTTCCGATATAATTTAAATCAGCTTGGGTAACGCGTACTCGGTGTATTTTGGATTTTACAACTTCAATCAACATAATTTTTTCTATTGCGACGCAAATTTACAATAAATACTAGGAGATAATCATAAAACGAAAATTATTCTCGGATTTCCATGTTGTCAATCAGTCGGACTTCTCCAGCGTATGCTACAATACACATGCGGGCACTAGCGCACCATTCGTTTCTAAGGTTTTCAAGGGTTGTTGGATTAACAATTTCAACATATTCTAGTTTTAAAGCACTTTTTTGGATGGATTCTTCAGCGATTAATTTTACGTGTGAAGGAGACATTGATGAACTGTTTTTTTGCGCTTCAGTTAGTGTTTTGTAAAGGATTAATGCCTCTTTTTTTTGCGCTTCAGACAGGCGTAAGTTTCTACTACTTAAAGCAAGTCCATTTTCATCCCGATTAGTTTCACAGGGGATTATTTCAATAGGTAACTCAAAGTGGTTTACCATAAATCGAATCACAGAAACTTGTTGAAAGTCTTTAAGCCCAAAATACGCTTTGTTAGGTTTTGTTAGTTGGAAAAGTCGATAAACTACTTGACAAACTCCTTGAAAATGTCCAGGGCGTAAATCACCTTCCATTGTTTGGTCTAAAAAACCAAGGTTAATTCCAGGAAAATGGTAATCATCTGGATAGATATCATTAATTTTTGGGAAAAATACTAAATCACACGCTAACATTTTTAATAAAGCGATGTCCTTTTCCTCCGTTTTAGGATAATTGCTTAAATCCTCTTGATTATTGAATTGTGTAGGATTTACAAAAATAGTAACAATCACAAAATCACTGTTTTTTTTAGCTATTCTAACAAGAGATGCGTGTCCTTCATGAAGGGCTCCCATAGTAGGAACTAGTCCAACAATAGTTTCCGAACTTACTTTATTTTTTAAAGCTGTTTGTAATTCTCCGAGTGAGTAGGCTATAATCACATTGTGTTTGTTAGTATTAGTCAAGGACAAAACTATTCTTTTTTAATAAGATTTGGTATTTTTTTTGTAATTTTGCATACTATATATATTTATACTTCCTATGGAGAAAAAGAGAATACTTTTTGTATCACAAGAAATCACCCCGTTTTTACCAAAAACAGAATTATCGCACACAGCTAGGAAATTACCACAAGGTATTCAAGATGCTGGTAAAGAAATTCGTGTTTTTACTCCGAAATTTGGAAGTATTAATGAACGTAGACACCAATTACACGAAGTAATTCGTTTGTCTGGAATGAATTTAATTATCGATGATAAAGATCACCCTTTAATTATCAAAGTAGCTTCAATTCCAACAGCTAGAATGCAAGTGTATTTTATTGATAATGAAGAGTATTTTAAAAGAAAAAACACAATTACTGAAGAAGATGGAAGTTTATTTGCAGATAACGATGAACGTTCCATGTTTTTCTGTCGAGGAGTACTTGAAACAGTTAAGAAATTAGGATGGCAACCTGACGTAATTCATTGCCATGGATGGATGGCTTCATTAATGCCTCTCTATATAAAAAAGAATTATAATAAAGATCCTCATTTTGCAGATACAAAAGTAGTAGTGAGTTTGTATGATAATGGCTTCCAAACTCCATGGGATAATCGCTTTTCGGAAAAGTTAGCATTTGAAGGTTTTGATACAGATGTAACCGAAGGAGTTAAAGATCCAACCTATTACAATGTTATGCAAACAGTTTTGAAATTCGCGGATGGAGTAACTGTTGGAAGCGAAGTATTAGATGAGAATTCAATAAAATTATTCGATGAAGCGACTTGTATGAAGTTATCTTATTCTTCGGAAGAACAACAAGTGAAGGCTTTGTCAGAATTTTTTGATCGTGTTATTGAAGACGAAGTATTAGCATAAATTGTTTGGTTATTTTGAAACGAATATTTCTTTTACTTTTTTCTGCGGCATTGCTATTGAATTCTTGTAAAAAAGAGATTTCAAGTGGTGGATTTAATTTGGTAAACAATGAGAAGGATGCTTTTGATTGTGATACAATGTATCTTATGGAAGTTGGTTCCGTAAAAGTAGATACAGTTAATACTTCCAATCCTTCTTATTTAATGCTCGGTTCTTATGTGGATCCTGTCTTTGGTAAATACGATGCAGGTTTTTATGCACAAGCTAGAATATCTGCTTTAAAGCCAGATTTTGGGGATTCAACAAAAATTACGGTTGACTCTTTAGTTTTGGGAATGCGATTTTCTGATTATTATGGAAAATTGGATGAGCAAAATTTTGAAGTATATGAATTATCGGAAGATTTAATAGCGAATAAATCCTACAATACTCAATCTTCCATCGCTGTTAAGTCCGATAATTTAGTATTGCAAAGTGAAGGGAAAATAACGCCTAAACCATATGGATATAAGTTTCCTGAAAAATTAGATGACAAAGTAATTGATACTATAAGAGATAACATTCGTTTACAATTAGATACTGATTTAGCATATCGTTTTATAACAGATTCCAAAAATAATCCAGCTAATTTCGCGAAGATGGATGCATTTCTTTCCTATTTTAAAGGTTTGTATGTGAAGGTATCGAATGTAAACCAACAAAGCGAGGAAGGAGGAGTAATGTCATTTGCATATCCTCCAGTTTTAACCATTTATTATAAGCTAGACGGTGTTAGTAAGAAATTTTATTTTGAATTGAATGCGAGTGGGCTTAGATTTAATAATGTAAAATGTGATTATGCTGGTACAGATGTGGAAAAATTAGTCTTGGGTCAGCTTACGGACCAAAAAGATTTTTACGCACAAGCTAATCATGTAAGAGGTACAGTTAATCTAACTACTATTAATGATTTACCAAATAATTCAATCGTCCATTTTGCTAAATTGATTCTACCTGTAGATTATACGAGTACAAACGTATATCGTTTAAGTAGTGAAATATTTGTCTCTATCCCTAATTCTGTATCTGATCCAACATTGAGATATATTACTAGTGGGTATTTAGATACTGCTTATCATGGTTATGTTGTCGATTTAAGAGAGCATATCCAGCAAGTTATTACTGGTAAAAGACTAAATAATTCATTAGTATTCTCTCCTAAGTTTTTTAGTTTAAGTGCGGAAAGAATACATTTCATTGGCCCTAATACGTTAGGAGCTGATAAACCAAGATTGTTAATTAAATATTCAACTTTTTAAATTTCAAGAATATGTGTGGAATTGTAGCTTATATCGGAAAGAAAGAAGCATATCCTGTGTTAATTAAAGGTTTAACACGTTTGGAATACAGAGGGTATGATAGTGCTGGTATCGCTTTGTTAGATGGAGGAGAGCTTAATTTATATAAAAAACAAGGAAAGGTAGCTAATCTAGTTGCGTTTGCAGAAGGTAAAAATATTCATGGTAATGTTGGTATTGGTCACACAAGATGGGCAACCCATGGTGAACCAAATGATATCAATTCACATCCACATTTTTCCATGGATAAGCGAATTGCAGTAATTCACAATGGAATTATTGAGAATTATGATACCTTAAAAAAAGAATTAATAAAAAGAGGGTATATTTTCCAAAGTGAAACAGATACAGAGGTATTGGTTCATTTGATTGACGATATTCAAAAAACAGAAAATACAACACTAGTTGAATCGGTAAGACAAGCATTGCAAAGTGTTGTTGGAGCTTATGCACTAGTTGTTATTTCTGTAGATAATCCAACACAACTTATAGCAGCAAGAAAAAGTAGTCCATTAGTTGTTGGTATTGGAGAGGATAATGAATTTTTCTTAGCTTCTGATGCAACTCCGATTGTTGAGTATACAAATCAAGTTGTTTACTTAAATGATGAAGAAATTGCAGTTGTCGATATTAACGAAGGACTAAGAATCATAAATATAAAGAATCAAGAGAAGACTCCTTATATTCAAGAATTAGAATTGCATTTAGAGTCGCTTGAGAAAGGTGGTTACGAGCATTTTATGATGAAGGAAATCTTTGAACAACCAAGGTCAATACACGATTGTTTCAGAGGTCGCTTAAATGCAGCTGAAGGATTTGTATCTCTTGGAGGTTTTAAAGATTTTGAAAATCGTATTTTAAAAGCAAAACGTATTGTATTTGTAGCATGTGGCACTTCTTGGCATGCTTGTCAAGTTGGAGAATATTTAATTGAAGATTTGGCGCGAATTAACGTAGAAGTTGAATATGCGAGTGAGTTTAGATATCGTAATCCAATTATTGGTGAAGGGGATGTGGTGATTGCTGTTTCTCAATCTGGTGAAACTGCAGATACATTAGCAGCATTGGAAATTGCTAAATCAAGAGGTGCTACAATTTTTGGTATTTGTAATGTTGTAGGTTCTTCGATTTCAAGAATTACAGATGCAGGTTCATATACGCACGCAGGACCAGAAATAGGTGTTGCATCTACAAAAGCATTTACAGCTCAAGTTACAGTCCTTACTTTATTAGCTTTGCGTTTAGCTGCAAAGAAAGATTCTTTAAGTAGAGTTCATTTTAGAACTTTACTTTCAGAATTAGAGGCAATTCCAGAAAAAATCAAACGTATTTTAGAGAAAGATGCCCTTATAAAAGACATTGCATTTCATTATAAAGATTCTGCAAATGCATTATATTTAGGTAGAGGAAGTTCTTTTCCTGTGGCCTTAGAGGGTGCTTTAAAATTAAAAGAAATCTCTTACATTCATGCAGAAGGGTATCCTGCAGCAGAAATGAAACATGGTCCAATTGCATTGATTGATGCAGAGATGCCAGTTTTTGTAATTGCAACCAAGGGTACATCGTATGAAAAAGTAGTTAGTAATATACAGGAAGTTAAAGCAAGAAAAGGAAAAATAGTTGCTATTGTTACAGAAGGTGATAAGCAAGTGAAGGCTATGGCAGATCACGTAATCGAAATTCCAGATACAGATGAGCATTTAGTTCCTTTATTGGCTACCATACCATTACAATTACTTTCGTACCATATTGCTGTTATGCGAGGTTGTAATGTGGATCAACCAAGAAATTTAGCGAAATCAGTTACTGTAGAATAAATAAAATCCAGACTTAAAAGCAAAAAAAGGAGGCTGTCTCAAAACCAATTTGAGCAGCCTCTTTTTTATTTTCTTTAAATTTCCTTAAAAATTCTATTTTCTGTTTTCGGAAGATTCTCACGGAGCAAAAAAGTATTTTAATGTCTAAAACA
>Ga0114962_10002504_pt1 | contig 15273 bp, 16 predicted proteins | sample C_130820_MF_Meta_FD_87017 | JGI IMG/M metagenome (GOLD analysis project Ga0114962, IMG submission 87017) | Freshwater microbial communities from Lake Croche, Canada to study carbon cycling - C_130820_MF_MetaG | ecosystem: Environmental > Aquatic > Freshwater > Lake | place: Lake Croche, Canada...
GATTTTATTTCTATTAAGATAACAGAATCAACTATTAAGAAACTACACTTTACAAATGAAGCAACTATTCTTAGAGAGTTGAAGAAAGTAAACTCTATATCTAAATATATTGAGTTTCTAATGTATCTTGAGGGTGAATTGGTTGAGACCATAGGATCATTAGATATGTCTATGCAAGGGGGACGTGATAAAAAGCAAGATAAAAGGGATCTAAGACTTTCTAAAATACTAGGAAGTGGACCTAATAAGGATGTTAAGTTAATGCAAATAATTGCTGACTTAAAACAGTATCAGCTCAAGATTGAGATTTTCATGAAGGAGTATAATGATAACCCACATAACTGGGTACTTGAAACTTATCAAAACGATAAGACGAACCAAAGAGAGTTATCTCTAGAACCCATTTGGGCAGCTGATTATCTTGATAAGTATGTTTGGTCTCGTTATGATATGGTTATTCTAATGTCTGGTACTATTCTTGATAAAAATATATTCTCGGAGTTAAATGGATTTGATGTAGATAAATCTGTTTACTATTCCGTACCTTCACCGTTTCCCATTGAGAACAGACCAATTTACTACATGCCATTAGGTAAAATGTCCTATACTAAGAAAGAGGAAACATTCAAAAACTATGTATCCTACATTCATAAAATACTAAAGAAGTATGATATGAAGAAGGGTATCATACATACTAACTCATTTGAGTTAGCTAAATGGATTGAGAAAGATGTATCAAATGGTAGATTGTTATTTCATGACTCTTCTAATAGAGATGAACGATTGAGGTATCATTTTGAAACAAATGACCCAACTGTTTTTGTCAGTCCTTCAGTTGGTACCGGTGTATCATTTGATCATGATAGAAGTAGGTTTCAGGTTATTGCAAAAATACCTTATCCTTCCTTGGCTTCACAAAAGAATAAGATGCGTCAAAAGAATAATCCAGATTGGTATTCTTGGAAAACCGTATGTGGATTGATTCAAATGACTGGTAGAAGTGTAAGAAGTAAAACTGACTATGCTGATACAATTATCATTGATAGTTCATTTTCGGATATATTAAGATATAGTTCCCATCTATTACCTTCTTGGCTACAAGAAGCAATCAAAAGGATCGATGTTAAAACAAGTGCATAAAAAAACCACTCTTATGAGTGGTTTTTTTATTAGAAATTTATAACACCTTTTTTATTACGATTCAGTTATTTTAGGTGGTTTATCACCTATACTATAATCCAAATCTATTGGTTCTTTTTTGAAAACTTGTCCTTGCTTTTGTTTCTTTTTACATGTCTGACAACCACAGTTACAATTTTCAATTGTACAGTTACATTCAGCACATGGTTTACCCAAACCAATAGTTTGTGAATCATCAGCTTGGTCACCTAATGTTTTGACCATTTCTTCAGCGGCATGGCTTTCAAAACTTTTTAAGTACCTCATTAGTCTCTAATTCCTTTTTTAATAGCTGCTTGAAGCGCTGGTGGTAATTTAGATTGAGCTTTACTAAGTCCTTTTTTAGGTGCTGCTTTACCACCTTTTTTAGCATCTTTTGCTGCTTTTTTCATAGACTCCTTTTTGTTACCGTCCTTATCTAAATCTAAAAAGTCTGGCTTTGACTTAGCCTTCTTTCTTTCATTCATTTCTTCTTTAGGACATGGACAGTCAGCTTTAGGATATCCACATTCTTGACACATTTCTTCTTCACGACCAAACTCGTCGTTCATTTCTTCTTCACGACCAAATTCTTCTTCGTGAGCAAACGTTTCAAACTTTTTAAGGTGTTTCATATTGTTGTTGTTTTTTATTATATATTATTTTTTAAATTTCAAAAAATCTATCACACGAAGGGCAATGTAAAGTAGGCTTTCCGTCTTTCAAAAAGACTTGTCTCTTACACTGACCGATACATCTCTTTACTTCTCTTTTCTTCTCTGGTCTTGGTTTAGGATCTTTTCTATCACTCTGACCTTCAAATCCCTCAAATGTTTTAATTAATCTCATTAAAATAAAATTTGATTTTTAATATATATTAATATGAGAATATCAAATTTCAACGATTTTATAAATGAGATGTCCGAGACAGATATGCCATTCTATATGTCTCCCATATTAGTATCTGTTATGAAGAAAGTAGATCATCCTATTGCAAAAGACTTTCTTAGAATGCACGATGAGAACTCTATGTCCGATTACACTATGTTAGATACCAATCTAGACGGAACCGATAAAATATCACTTATTCCTTCTAAAATTCTAAGAAGAACGGTATATAATATGTATGACGATGAAGAAGCATTAAAAAGAAGAGTAAGAGTTGCTCCACTAGATCCACATGGTAATATTTGGAAAAAAGGTAGGAATCCATTTGGTGTGGGTAGACTATCAAGATATTTTTTCCCAAATTATAATGATAAAGTTCGTGAGAAATTTGTAACAATGTTTAAATTCGAAAATAGAATAGGTGAGTCAAAGTTTGAAATACTTTCAGGTAATGATATTGGACATAGTTATCAAACATATAGATATAATGGACAATTTGGAATAGAAAATCCTCTATGGAAATCTTGTATGACTAATAAAAGTTACTTTGACATGTATATTAGAAACCCCGAAGTATGTAAGATACTAGTATTACTAGAAGATGAGGTCAATAAAGAAACAGGTGAAGTAAAAGAAAAAATAGCCGGTAGAGCACTTATATGGGAAACCAATCAAGGGAAGTTAATGGATCGTGTTTACTATTGTAGAGAAGAAGATTACTATAAATTCAAAGACTGGGCTATAAAGAATAAATGTATGTTTAAGTCTGAAAATCTTTCCGGAAAAACCGAAATAACAAAAGATGGTAAGCCACAATCATTGAGATTAGAAGTCAAACTAAAAGGTGAAATGGAGGATTATTCTCCATATCCTTATCTGGATACACTATCATATGGACATGATGAAGACGGTAAGGCAGTCTTAACAAACTATTATCCTAAAGTAAAACCAGGATCTATGATTTATAAACTAACAGATGAAGATGGTAGATTTTTTAATGTATAATTTTTATATATAATAATATGGCAAAAGTACTCAAATTTAAGGATCACTCTGAATCTTATAAACAAGCTGAAGAAATAATAGAACGTATAGTAAATCCTATTATAAAAGAGTCATCTACAGATGACTCACATATTAAGAAAATACTTAAAAGTTTCTCTAATGACTTAAAATTCAACTATAAACTTGTTTTTACATTTGGTGCAGGTATCAGAGCTATGTTCCCTATAGTTGAAAATCTTATAAAAAATGGTAATCTTAAAATTGATCTAAATGAGGAGGGAATTGTGCTTCTTTGTTTAGCAGCAGTATCTATCATCTACTTAGAAGAAAGTAAAAACAAAACCGGAGAAGAAAAGCTTGAGTGTCCTGATTGCAAAGGATCTGGTTATGATAGTATAGATTGTGATCTATGTGATGGTGAAGGATGTGACGTGTGTGAAGACGAATCTTGCCCGTCATGTGATGGTAAAGGGTATGTAATGAGTGAAGTAACCAAAAAAGACACGTCAACTATTCTAGAAGAACTTAAATTAAGAGGTATTGGAAATGGTATTGTTAAAAAACTAGTTAAGTGTTTACAAGCTATTCAAAACGTTGTTAAGATTATTTTCAAAAATACATCATATGTCGTAAGTAGTCTAATAGAAATGTTTTCATATACCGCTATATTAATTCCAACTATGAACGCCATATCATGGTGGGTGGGTAATTACAATTTTAATATCGATAGTTTACCTAAAAACTTATTATCATTAGGAGTTGGAGTCTCTGGATTTTTTGCTAAGAATGGATTTAACTACTTAGTAAATAAAATTAAGGATAAATATCATATCTCTATAAACCCAGACTTGGAAAAGCCAACCGCAGTAAGATCTTATGATATAAAAGATGGAGAGAGTGATAATAAAGGAGCTTCCCTAATAAAAGAACAATAGATTTGGATTTCTGAGTAAGAAGGTATATATTAAACTTAAATGGTTCCTACGTATATAACTTAAAAATAAATTCATACACATGACAGTATCTTTAGAAAAGATATTTTTCGGGTATATTATTAGGAATAAACGGTATTTTAGCATTGTAGAGCCATTCTTTTTCAAAAACGCGGAGATTCAATTCGTTTACGGCATTTTAAGGAAATATATGAATAAGAATTCTGATGTGGAAACTCCACACGCAAAACAGATTCTTGAAATGGTCAATCTTGAAGATCAAGATGGATTAATCACTAAAGAAATTCTAAAGTCTATATTAACAGTTAATATGAACGAATACGATGAGCTAAACTTCATCATTCCTAAATTTAATGCTTGGATCTTAAACAATCGACTTAAAAGTGGAACCGTTGATATAATCGATGAGACCCGAAATCTAGACACATTAACGGACTTTGACCAAACCGTTTTAGCTGCTAATAAAATTAGAGAAATCGTAGACCAAATGTCTAAAACAGACTTTGTGAGTGATGATGATATGGGATCAGATTTTGATGACCCTGAGTCACACGTTCAAGACACCGCTCGGTTCAAAGTTCGTTCTGGGTTTGAAACTATAGACCATATGTTAGGTGGGGGATGGGATGTCCAAACACTAAACGTTATCATGGCAGAAACCAATAATGGTAAGTCTCTTTGGATGCAAAACTTTGCAGTAAGAGCAGCTGATATGGGATTTAATGTTCTTTATGTTACTTTAGAGATGAGTGAAAGAAAAGTAATGAAAAGAATAGGAGCTATGAGGTTGAAAATACCGATTAACGACTATGATAATGTAAGTAAAGATACTGAACTGATTAAAAAGAAAATTGCTTCATTAAAGAACACAAGTTCAACTGATCTATTTGAAAAGAAAGTAGGTAAAGTCTATACAAAGTTCTGGGCGGCCGGAACAGCAACTGTAGGTGATATTGATAATTTTATTCAGAAGTTAAAAGAAAAAAAGGGAATAAAGATTGACCTATTGATAGTTGATTATATCACATTAGTTGCTGTCCTTAAAGGAACAGCAGGTGATAATCTTTATACAAAAGGTAAATCATTAGCTGAAGGTTTAAGAGCGATTGGTGCTAAGTTTAAGATGCCGGTTATAACCGGAGTACAAGTAGCAAAAGATGCTTGGAACTCCAATGATATAACATTAGAACAAGTACCAGAATCAAAAGCAATAGCAGAGACAGCAGATACTTTCTTCGCGATCATAAGAACAGAAGAAATGAAAAGACAGAATCTATATAGATTTAAACTTTTAAAACAAAGAGATGGTGATTTCTTAAAGTCACAAGTAAAATTGAATCTAAATTCAATATATCTAACCCTAGAGAATGATACATTTTTAGATTCACATTAAAAATAATAAACACTATGTCAACTAAGAAAAAGAAAGAATTAGATCTAGACGAAGATTTAAACGAAGAACTCACAGAAGATGAAGATTCCAATGATGAGACTGTTGAAGAAGTAGTCGAAGAAGCAACCGATTCAGAAGAATCCATTGATATTTTGGATGATGAAGAAGTTGGAGACATTGTCATCGAAATAGATGATGAAGATTTAAAATTTGATCTTAAAGAAGAAGAACCAGAAGATGTAGTTTTAAGTAAACATACAATACAGGGAAAACACAGCCTTAAATATGATTCTATTTTCAAGGGCAGAAAAGAAACGCCATTAACGGAAGATGATGTTGAAATCAGTTCAAATTTTAATGATAATTTTGAAGTAGATAAGTCTTCAATGTATTGGCATGAGTCAATAGATAACGAAAACTACATCAAGGAGAAAAGATTAAAAGAAAAAGTATATGAGGTTTTACTAGAACACACTGATATTAACTTCCTAAATAATAGGAGAAAGCCTTCAAGAGTGGATTTCAACCATTATTATTTCTTATTACGAAATAATCTCCAAGGGGAGAGTTTTACCAATGTTGAGTTATTTAATGAGTTAGCAGTTTATTTCTCGGATAACTTATTCAATATGTTTAAATTGTTGGATAATAAATGGAGAAATCTAATAATAACTGAGTTACAAGACCATATTGGTAAACAACACTATTCACATGAAATCATTAGTAGAAACATACACATTGGAACTGAAATAGAATTCATGTGGGAAGACACTACAACATGGGCTGGTGAGTTACAAATAACCGGAGTTGTAATAGAAGCTGATTATGAATCATCTTTTTATAAAGTGAACTCCTATGAAAAGATTTATGAAATTAAAATAGATCAAATAACAAAAATATTAAACAATACTAAGTTTAAGTATAACTTAAACAAGTTAAATCACATCGACTTTCTTTAATCAAAATCCTGTTGAAAAACAGGATTTTTTCTTTTATATATACTATATGATAAGGAAATATGAAAACTTTTTAATTGAACAAGACGTAGAAAAATTCTGCAACTTACTTGAGAAAGTAAATGAAATGAAAGAAATGGATGACTTTTTAGAAAGTCTATCTGTTTATCTAGAAGACGTTTTTCAAAAAGGATCAGACTATGTTGCTGACTTCTTAACAAGGGTATTTAAATACTTTACATTTAAAAGAAGTATGATAGTATTTTTACTATTAGTCCTAATGACAAGATGTGGCTGTACCATAGAACAGGTTAATAAATACTTAAATGGAAATGAAACTCAAAAAAGTAAATTGATAGCCGATGTTAAAGCTAAATACCAAGAAGAACAACACAATGTTGAACATTTTCTAAAAGCAATAGCTAATAGAGAATCTGGTGGAGATCCAACTATTGTTAATAGTCTTGGATATAGAGGCAAATACCAGTTTGGAGATATTGCTCTAAAAGAAGTTGGACTAGAAAATAAAGTAGATTTACAGAAGTTCAAAAAGAATCCAAAAATATGGCCAGAAAGTCAACAAGACAAAGCCATGAAGGAACTCCTAATAAAGAATAAACAACACCTAGGTAAATATGTATCTAAGTTCAATGGTAAGAAAATAAAAGGTATAACAGTAACCGAATCTGGTATGTTAGCTGGAGCACACCTTCTTGGACCAAACAATGTTAAGAAGTTCCTTGATTCTAATGGAACTATTGACCCAAAAGACGGATTTGGTACAAGACTAAGTGAATATCTATCCAAGTTCTCTGGATACAAGATGGATATATGATTCCGATCATCTATAAACAATCCACCCTTTAAAAAAATCAAATTTTAAGGTTATTATATACATTACAAAAAAGGTTAAAAACTTTTTTGTTTTTGTTTCTATAAGTATTCTCGGTGGAAGGAAAGTCAAAAAATATTTTTATATTTTTAAACTTTTTAGAAACTGAAAATATAAAACAACACTCCAGTAGTTAATAAGTGAGTTACTTCGATTTTGGTTTGATAACACACTCATTTATAATTTTCTCTGGTCGATTATAACAAAAGGATATGGTGATAATTGAGATACTTCGTACAATTATGACTCAGAAAAACGGGTGAACTCGTCACAGTTCCCTAACCTCGCAAGAGGACAGTGATAAGGATTGTAACCTTACAACAATAACACATCTGACCAATATGATGAAAAAGATTGGGGTTGAAAAATGAAGACCTAAATAACATTTGACATTAGATTTACACCTCTCACTCCAAAAGAGTCATGTGTCAAACATAAATCAACGTGTGACAGCTCAACTAGCTTTTCCTGTCCTTTATTATTTACCGACCAGATTTACGAAAGTGAATCTGGTCTTTTAATTTATTACAATGCCAGGTTGATAGTTCTTAGGCTATTTTAGAACTATCATAAATATTAAAAAAATAAAAAAAATATGTCAAAATTTAATTCTACAGTAGTAAAACCTACAACTAAAACCACTAACCTCGCTGGTGGAGAAGCTTACAAAGCATCCAACGAGTTAGCACTTGTTTCTCTGTTATTGACATCATTCGTTAGTAACCAATTCTATAGAACTGCAGATCAGTCTCTTGAAGAACTGAAGAAACTTATTAAGTCAATGAAGAACAAAGAATTCATTGCTAAATCCGCAATCTTTGCTCGTGATGAATTTGGTATGAGAAGTATCACCCACGCACTTGCTGGAGAACTAGCCTCTGAACTTACTGGTAAGGAATGGGGTAAAACCTTTTACGAAAAAGTTATTACTCGTGTCGACGACATGACTGAAATTATGTCTTACTATTTAGCTAATAAGACCGATAAAAATCATCCAAAGTTTCCAAACTCTTTGAAGAAGGGATTTGCTAAAGCTTTTGATAAGTTCGACGCTTATCAGTTAGCAAAGTATAAGGGTGAGAATAAAGAAGTAAAGCTTGTTGACGTTGTAAACTTGGTTCACCCAGTTCCAACCGAAAGAAACAAGGAAGCTCTTAACTCATTAGTAAATGGTGCTCTTAAAAATACCAAGACTTGGGAATCAATGCTTTCACAAGCAGGTCAGATGGCTCAGGACGAAGATGATTTGTCTAAGCTTAAAGCAGATGCTTGGATGGACTTAGTATCAACTAAGAAAATCGGATATTTTGCAATTTTACGTAACTTACGTAACATCATTAATCAGGCTCCTTCAGCTGTACCAGCAGCATGTGATATGTTGATTGACGAATCATATATCAAAAGATCCAAGGTTTTACCTTTCCGCTTTGCAACCGCATATGAGGAAATATCAAAGATTAACACCGGATCATCTTCTGATGTTAGAAAGGTTTTAACTGCTATAAATCAAGCTCTTGATATATCAGCTTGTAACGTACCTAAGTTTGACGGAGAAACTCTTGTTGTACTTGACGTATCTGGATCAATGAGTGGTAAACCATCTGAAATAGCTTCCCTATTTGGATCTATGATTGCTAAAGCTAATAACTGTGATGTTATGACTTTTGCGAATAATGCTGACTATAAAGTCTATAATCCAATGGATTCTATTCTTTCTATTAGATCAGGATTTAGATTCTCCGGTGGTGGTACTAATTTTAGGTCAATATTCCAAACAGCGAACAAGGCTTACGATAGAGTAATAATTTTAAGTGACATGGCTGGATGGATAGGATACACGACACCCGTTAAAGAATTCAATGAATATAAGAAGAAGTTTAACTGTAATCCTTATGTTTACTCTTGGGATCTACAAGGTTACTCTACATTACAATTCCCAGAATCTAAAGTATTCTGTTTGTCTGGATTCTCCGAAAGAGTATTTGATATAATGAAACTGATGGAAGAAGACAAACAAGCATTGTATAATAGAATTAATTCTATATCTTTGTAATAATAGGTAAATCCTAACCAATCGCTATGACCATCTGGGTTATTGTAAGCTGACGAGCCGACGTTAGGGACTATTATTAAAATACCTCTGATTATTCAGAGGTATTTTTTTTGTATTGAAATTTAGTATTTTCTATTATTAATTTTGTATGAGTTGTATGATGTAAAGTGATACCAAAGTCTTTCATAATCTCATCTGCTAAATACTTATAAATATAACTTAATCTGTATTTAATCTTATAAGTAGAAGGTACTTTTTTGAGTAAGGTTTCAAGAGCAATCGGCACATAGTTTTCCTTAACTTCTCTTTGCCAGTTGTCAATATATTTATACTTTAATAGATAATGAACGAATGTTCTGTAACTCTTATCAATATCTCCCCATATTTTCTCAAATGAATTGAGATACTTTGGTATTGATAAATCTCTCACTTGCTCAACATCATCCTTAAATAGCTCAACATCATGAGAATCCATCGCAACAGATGGGATCATATCCCTTATTGAAATATATTTAAATGAACCACCGAATACGATTTTATCCCAAAAGTCCCTAACATCCCTTGTTGTTGAATATGAATAAACTTCATGTATTACAGAAGACAATACCAATGTTGGTCTGTGGAATCCTTTTATTTCTTCTAGAACCACATTCCAGTCACTTGTAACTACAGCATCATCTCCAAGGTTAGCCCTTGCTTTAGTTAGCATCTTTTCATCAATATCATAAGCAATAAGTTTTATCTCAGGAAATATGTTTTTAACAGAAGCCAACATTTTACCATCAGCACATCCAAAGTCAACAATAACATCTGGGTTTATTCTACTAACAAAGAAAAGTTTATCTGCCATACCCAATACCATTGCATCTATATAGGATTGATGATCCTCGATAGGTATTTCACCTACAGATTCTACAAATTTGTTCCAGTCCAATATCATTATAGAGAAGCTTATTTTCTAATATATATTAAAAAATATAAAGTAAATATGAACTTATCTGAAATAATAAGGGATCTTTTAAATCAACCGAAAAAAATAGATATTAAAAATCTTCCAACACAAGGTGTTTTCTATAAAAAGGATTTTGAGTTAAAAATAAAAAAGGCTGATATGGAAGATATTATTGAATACGAAGTGAATTATGAACCCGAAGATATTTATATAATACTAGACTCCCTAATGAAAATAGTTAGAAAGAATGTTATTCTAAGTAAAGACTATTCATTTAATGATATTAAAAGTGTGGATATGGTCTATATATTTTTAGAAATAGTTAAGTTCACGCTAAATAAATCAATAAAAATACCATTCTATAATGAAAAAATTGCTAAGCCTGATTATATAGAGTTTGATTCGATAAATTTTAACTATTTTGATTTTAGTTCATTTACAGACAGGGATAAAGAAACAGCTGAGATTTTAATTAATGGATATAGATTTTCAATGCCATCTATTGGAGTTGAGAGTTCAGTAACATATTTTATAGCGAGTAAAAAGAATCAAAAGAAGTGGAATAGTTTAAACTACGACTTTACATTTTTTGTAAATAATAAAGGTAGCCTCACTTTTGCTGAGATAGAAAATCTTGTTACTATATTTAATTATGACATAGATGATAAAGAAAGAACTATAATTAAAAACATCAAAGACCAGTTTAAGGATTTGATTGGTTATTCACTTAAGCTAGATGGTGAAGTCATAGAGATAAAATCCAAATTAGATTTGGAGACTATTTGGAAATAGAGACAACATGTCACATGATATATAAGAAATGATTAATCAAATTATATTAGGTGATTGCTTTGAAGTTTTATCTAAAATGGATAAAAATTCAGTAGACCTAATACTAACCGATCCACCATATAATATCTCAAAGAGTTCCAACTTTACAAAAAACTCCAATAATACAAAATTTAACAAAATTAGTATTGACTTTGGTGAATGGGATAAAGAGGAAATTGATTTAGATAAACTTTTTTCAGAATATAAACGGGTCTTAAAGCCAGGTGGAACGATGATTATATTCTATGATGTTTGGAAAGCTGAAAGATTAAAAATAACAGCCGAGGATCATGGTTTTAGACAACCCAGAGTATGTCAATGGATTAAAAAAAATCCAACACCAATAAACTCTAAAGTAAACTACTTATCAAACGCAATCGAGTTTTTCTTCACATTTACAAAAGGAAAAAAACCAACCTTCAACTCATCATATGATAAGGGTATTTATAACTTTCCACTATGTCATGGACACGAAAGAACAAAACATCCAACACAAAAACCAATAGAATTGATAAAATCAATAATAGAGAAACATTCCAATAAAGGAGATATTATCTTAGATACATTTGGTGGTAGTGGAACATTAGCGGAAGCAGCTTTGCTATTAGATAGAAATTATATTCTAATAGAAAGGGATGAGAAATATCACACTATATCGGTTGATAGAATAAACAAAGTAAGTAAAAAATAATAAAATAAAAAAATAACATAGTTATGATTATAGTAAAAAATACTCAACTAAACAACGAAACAGTGGAAGCTCTTAATAACCTAATCGAAATGGATATTAATGCAAAATCTGCTTTTAGACTAATGAGGATTATTAAAGATGTATCTTCATTATTAGAAGATAAGGTCAAAGCAGAAAAAAAGATATTTGATAAGTATTTAGAAAAGGGTCAGGACGGTAATCCAGTACAAGCAAATGATGAAAATGGAAATCCTATCGAGGGAGCATTTAGATTAACTTCACTTGAAGGGTTTAATCAAGAGATGAATGAGTTGATGTCATTTGAGAATAATATACAACATGATACTATTAACTTCGATGATCTAAATCTAGATACAGTTAAGATTAAGGACATAATGAAAATAGATTTTTTATTTAGCTAATGTTATTATCCGGTAGTTTTTCAACATTTGAAAGAATCAATAACAGAGTATATGATGAATCGACATTTCGAAAACACTTAAATGAATTAAGTAGAAGAGTTAAAAAGGAACACAGAATTTATAGAATAAAAAGAATCCTCAACTTATGTTGAGGATTCTTTATTTTGAGTATTTGATTTTTAATATATAAGAAAAAGTTTTATACATTAATGTCAACTTATAGTAATGGTGCAGGATACCCAATCAGCGCGGACAAACTTCAAGATTTGAATTCGGTATTACATGAATTACCAGATAATACCAATCATTATATTAGTCCTAAATTTGTAAGAGATGCTGTCTATACAACTTGGGAAAATGTTATTTTTAAACCAACCACTATTCCAAGCTCTGAAGTTGAGTATATTGGTATAGATCAAACATCTTTTACCGAAAAGATTTTATTAGGTAGAAAACAAGTTAGTACAGGTCAATATGTATTAAGTGATTATCTACTTAATTCCGATGGTGATATATTTTTATATAACACAACAACAGGAACCGACACTACTTTAGTATTCTTAGCAGGAACCGGGTCTAATTTTTATAATGGTGATATTTTTGCACCAAAAATAACATCAAAAGTAGTTAACACCATATCAGATGGTCAATATTTAGATCTAAACATCAGTAATAATACATGGGTAAATTACACAACACCTTATGGTGGTAATATTAATATTGGTAGTGAGTATGGGTTTGTTAATATTAACAATATTAATATACCTACTAAAATACAAAATTCAGTAGCTAGTGTAGGTAATGTATTATCTATTAGTTCAATATCAAGTGGAAATATTTATTTACAGTGGTCTACTGTTACCGGAAGTTCAACTGGTGGAGGTACTGCTTATTATAGTAATAGCACACCAGTACCACAAACAATAGGAGGTATATTAGCTGGATCTACATTTAGTAATGTTAGTGTTCAGGACATGTTAACAAGATTACTATATCCTTATATACCACCAACATTAAGTTTAAGTCTTTCAACTTATTTTGTTGAAATAGGAGCAGCTCCGAGTAACTTAATACTTAACTATACTATAGGAAGAAATGCCACATATAGTTTAGATACACTAGTGACATATGGTGGTATATTAGGTTTACCTTCATATCCTAGTCTACCAAGTATATCATATTTATCATCAGTTACGAGTACATCAAGTGTTTCATTTCCAAACAACGCTGGTGTATTCTCAGGTGCTTATGGATCTAATACATTTACAATGAGTGTTCATGATACAAATGGTGTATACGTCACATCAAGTACTACAGTTAATGTCGTATTACCTTGGTATTGGGGAACCAGTAATATTGGATCAACCACATCAACATTAAGTACAATATTGAGTCGAACATCTTCGATATCTTATGTAGACTTATTGACCCCTTTACTTACAAGTCCAGCAACCCAATCGACAAAAGATAATAACAAATCGTTACCATTTACGGGACAAAATAAATATATTTATTTTGGATACCCAAGTAGTTTTCCTTATCTGGAACAAATATTAGATGGAAGTGGATTTGACATAACTGGTAGTTTTAAAACTTATTCAGTTAGTCTAATCTCACCAAACCCAGGGTATTGGTCAAGATCTTATACGTTTTATATATACACTGGTCCGATTGGATCTACAATAACAACAACAACTTTAGGATCACCTTTTACCGGATATAGTGAGAACTTTAGCTTCTTGTTTGCTACGGCATCATAAAAAAAATAATAAAAGAAATGGCAGGGATACCAATAATAAGTAATTTTGATGTTAACTCATACTCACCCATTGATTCAAGAATGGTTGTAGCGAATGCCGCTACAAGAACGTCTTTATCATATTTATATGAAGGTCTTAAAGTTTATCAAACTGATACAAAAGTAACATGGGTATATAAAGGAACCGGATGGTTTGTAGATGGTAACGGTATTTATGGTGGTAGCGGAAGTCTTATTGGAGACACTTATGTAAGCACTGGTTCAATAGGAACCACATCAGGATCACAATCATACGCTTTTATTCTAACTACTAATACAAGTGGGTTAAATCCTTATCTATCAACGTACTTTAATCGTCACTCACCTGGGTCCGATTGGACTGATGTTGAGGTAACTACATCATTCCAAAATGATATAACAAGTGGCGGGGGTATAAATAAACTCTCTTGGGTTACATATAATGCGTATGATTGGTCAGGATCTAGTCTTAAAGGTAATATTGATTATTATATAAACACAAGCAAGACATTAACAATATCAAAAAACTCCTTGATAATATGGAATCCAACTTACTCAGCTACTATTAAACTAACATCTCTCAACAGTAACTACACATATAATTTACCGAACCAAGGTGGTACATTTGCTATGGTCAGTGACTTATCCAACATCGGGGTGAACTCATTTATTCAAAATGGGAACATATTTGGAGGGACTGCTAATTTGGGTACAAATGATAATCAATCCTTACAATTCAAAACTTACAATGTCACCAGAATGACTATTGGTACAAATGGTAATATTGGCATTGGAACATCTTCAGATCCTAGTTCAACCGGGACAAAATTAATAATAAACGGTGACTCTCACATCTATGGATATCTACAATCCACTTTTATAAAAGATATAACTGGATCAACTGGTTCTTTTGGACAACTTTTATCCGTAACTGGTGGGGGTAATCAATGGATTAACAATGACTTTACTAAAAAGGATTTAATAATATCAAAAAGTAGCAACTTCACGGTAGATGATAGAAATGCCTTTTATAATCTAGGGTCAGGATCCGGTACTATAACGATTCCGACGACATTGAGTAGTGAGTGGCAATATAAAATATGGAACCATAGTGGAAGTACTTGGACATATAGTGCATCAGGGGGAGGGGTGAAGGATTCGTCATATGGGATCATATCAACTATCCCAAATAATACAGTACATGTTTTGCAGGCCTATCAGGCAGGGCCTTACCCATATTTGGTAAAAATAAACTAATCTATCTTTTCAAACCAATAGTTGAAGTAAATAAAGTTATCGTTA
>Ga0114962_10002506_pt1 | contig 15267 bp, 16 predicted proteins | sample C_130820_MF_Meta_FD_87017 | JGI IMG/M metagenome (GOLD analysis project Ga0114962, IMG submission 87017) | Freshwater microbial communities from Lake Croche, Canada to study carbon cycling - C_130820_MF_MetaG | ecosystem: Environmental > Aquatic > Freshwater > Lake | place: Lake Croche, Canada...
ACGATCCTTGCAAGGGAACGCCGTAACCCATTACTGCCCCCATAAAAACTTTGCTGTACATCTAGGGATCGAACCTAGCTCATTTTCCGTTAACAGCGGAACGCATACACCATGCTTGCTCATGTACAGCAAAGTTTTCACTTTGTTTTAAATTGGCGATCCTGCGGGGAATCGAACCCCGATATCCGACTAGACAGGCCGGTATAATAACCACTATATGACAGGACCAAAACTGGCTCCCCAGGGTGGGATCGAACCACCGACACCTTGATTAACAGTCAAGTGCAACTACCGCTGTGCTACTAGGGAATAAACTTTGGCGCCACAGACGGGAATCGAACCCGCCTAAATCGGATAGACAATCCGGTGCCCTACCCAGAGGACTACTGTGGCATTAATTTGGTACTCCGAACGGGTATCGATCCCGCTTCTCCAACTTGAAAGGCTGGTGTCCTAGCCACTAGACGACCGGAGTAAAATATAACAGGATCCGCTTTTTTCCATTAAAAGTAGAATTTTGAGTTTGCTGAAAGGATCCTAAAACTGGTGTAGCGTGATGGAATCGAACCACTTGACAGCCACCCTGCTTAATATGTCTACCGGGTTACAGCCGGCAACAGGGAACACACTACATATTTGGTGGAGGCGGATGGATTCGAACCACCGCGCTTTTTACGGGCCAGATTTACAGTCTGGTGCAATCAACCTCTCTGCCACGCCTCCAAAATTGTTACACACTCTCCGCTATGCGTTTTGACAACCCGTCAAAGGGATTGAAAGAAAATGTGTGTATTAAAGCACTCTACATGGATGAACCCACGTGTCTCCTTGCGGATAGAGAATGCTTTAATACGAACTAATTTTTCATCTCACAAAAGAGACTTCATCCTAGTCGCCGCCCGTTTGCTCCAATGTTTTAAGTGCGGAGCGAGGACCTCGTTTCCTCATATCACACTTTGCGGTCTACGATTGCTCTCGAGCAATCTCGCGCTTTCTAGCGACATTACTGTATACTCTATTACGTTCTACTTTCTCTGCAATCATTCTTTTGAAATCCTGCGGAGTCATAGTGTACTTTTGTATAAAGTCTGTCTCTTGTTGTTTTTTCTTATCTGTTTCTATCATGTTTCCAATTTAAAAAACAAAAAACCCCAGGGTTTTTAATCCTAGGGTCCTTGGAGTGAGCGTGTAATTTGTGTTACACAATGTCCTCCCGGACCCTTAAAATCTCTGGTGTGCGATCATATGATAGACTTCCGCCATTAATCGATAACCAAGAACAGGCTATTACACCTGCCTGTTTGGGCATCGTATTAAATTGTTGATGTCTATTGAACGATTGCATTTTGTTTCTCTTTAAAACCTTTTGTTTTTACATCGACAGCACCATTGCTGCCTATGTGTTAATTATACAGTTATTTAGTTCTCTTGTCAACCTCTTTTTGTTCTTTTGAACAAAAAAAGTTTTGTTAACTACGAAACTTCCTAACCATGCTTCTATTGTACATTTATTTAGTCTCGTTGTCAACCCCTATTTGCATTTTTCTTTGTTGTATTTTTACAACACTTTCTTGCTTGTAGGAATTGCTAACTTATGTCTATTGTACAGTTATTTAGCTCGGGTGTCAACCTCTATTTGTATTTTTACAAAAATATTGTACGTTCGTTGTTGTTGAAGCCGGGCTCGTAGTACATGACAAAGTTTTCAATCCGGCATTCACGAAAGGCCGCAAACACTCTTTCATAGGCCTGCATCTGTGGCATGTCTACGGTTAGGTGGCGCATGTCATCGGGCTTGTCTTTCATGTATCGGTAGATACATTTTGGGTTACATTGTATATGCGACTGTGGAACAATGCGTCGAGACCATTCCATTTCATCAGCCTGTCCCCAAAGTAGATCCTCGTTTAAGGGTTCGGCTAAGAAGTTTTCACGCTTGATACAATAGTAATTGCCGGCAATGGCCATGTACTGTGCAAAGTCAATCATATCGTAGGGAACCATGCAACCTCTGGGTAGCAATGGATGACGATCTATTCTCCATCCATCACCTCGGGCGCCGTTCTTTAATATGTTTTGGTGTACGCAAATATCCCAGTCTGTGCCAAACTTTTCAAACTCTGTCCACCAATCAGGATCAAATACCAAGTAGTCATGTATCACTACACAGATTTCATTCTTAGCATTTCTTACAGCTAAGTTCTTTTTCATATTGATCGGTATGCCTGGCTTACCGGCAACAATGATATGTGCTCGAATATTTTCTTCAAAGGGTATCCAACGAAGTATATCAGTTTCTTGAATAGTTGTAGTGGCACCACCTACAAACACAATTTCATAATTAGGTATGTTTAATGCTACAATACTGTCAATACAGGTTTGTAGTTGTTGATCATCTCGTCCACTGGTAACAACACAAAAAGAAATACTGGTCATTGTATTACCAAACAAAGTTTTTCTGATAGTACTTAACAATTTTCTTCAATTCTTGATCAAAGTTGGCCTTTGGCTTCCATCCTAGATTTTGTAACTTAGTATCATCAATAGAGTAACGAACATCTTGTCCGGGTCTACCCCATGTAAAATCTATATAGTCTTCATACTTGTCTGTGCCTTTGCAAAGTTTGATAATCTTTTTAGCAATGTTGATGTTGCTATCTTCACTGTTACCACTAATGTTAAATATTTCTCCAGTCACACCGCTTTCAACAATGGTAACAATAGCATTAGCTGTGTCAGTGACATGAAGCCATGTGCGTCTGGGAGTGCCGTTTTCGTGCAAAGGAATCTTTCTTCCAATGGTCAAGCTCTTAACAGCCTTAGGAATTAACTTTTCAACATATTGCCCTATGCCGTAGTTATTGGTAGGGCGTACAATGACCCAGGGAATATCGTGTGTTCTTGCCCAAGCACTGATCAACATGTCTGCCGCAGCCTTGGTAGCACTATATGGGTTGCTGGGTTTAAGCATGTCTGTTTCAAAGTGACTGCCTTCAACAATGTCTCCATACACTTCGTCTGTTGAGAAGTGTAGGAATGTGGGTACTTTAAATTTATTCTTGCGTAGGTTCTGTAGTAGAGTATGAACACCGTCAATATTACTCTTTAAGAACACTTCACTGCCTGAGATGGAGTTATCTACATGACTCTCTGCGGCTGTGTTAATAACATAGTCACAGTCTAAGATGTAGTCAATGTCATTGATGTCACTTTTAATATATTTGAATTTAGGATTCTTTTGAAATTCTGGCAAGAACTGTAGGTTTGCCGCATAGGTTTCTTTGTCGACACCTATTACATACCACCCTTTGTCTAAACATGCTCTAGTCACATGTGACCCAATAAATCCCAAACATCCTGTTACGTAAACAACTTTCATTTATAGTTCCTTAATCCTTGTTCTATTCCTATAAGGTTAAACTTGTAGCTAGCCAGTGCATCACTATTGCCAGTTAAGTTATTACCATTACTTCCTTGAATTACTATTTTATTTTTTGGTAATCCTAATTGATCGCACATATAATATGCAAGTTCACTTAATCGATATTTATGGGGGTAAACCATGTTAACATCGGAATGTTGACTTCGCCCTTCAACCATCATATCTAACATTGGTAAAATATCAGGCAAGTACATATAGTCTAAGTACTGGTCATTGCTGATTGTTACCTGTGGATCATTTTTAACCTTTTGAAAAAATCTACGATTACTTTCAGTTTCATGAAATACTCCAAATAATTTCAAATTAAAAAATGAAGGTGTGTCTCGAATAATTCGGGCAACAAGATTCTTGGCATAACCATAGCTAGTACGTGGCAAGTGATGTACGAAGTCATATTCCTTTACCAACGAATTGTTTTTATGTAAATCAAATTCGTAAGCGGTACCTAGATTTACAAATCTTAGATAATGACGACGTTGCAACCATAGGTTGCGAAACATTAATAATCCATCACTGAGGTATATAGGATCAGTACTGCCTAACGTTTCTCTTCCACTTAATGCACAATGCACTACTACATCAACTTCGTTGGCTTCAAACCAACGTTCAACATCTGTTAGGTTAGTAAGATTTAATAACTTACTACCAGGTGCATGTACAGTATGTCCTAGTTCAGATAGATGTTTTACAATGTAGGCCCCAACAAATCCGTTACCACCCGTGACTAAAATCTTCATGCAAGATCCTGTTTGAAATATTCAATAGTTTTAATTAAACCTTGTTCTAGATTAATCTTTGGCTCCCATTTTAGCATAGTTTTAGCCTCTGTAATATCTGGCCTGCGTTGCTTTGGATCATCTTGCGGTAATGTCATTTGTAGTATTTGGCTGTTACTTCCAGTAAGTTCCTTGACCTTATGTGCCAAGTCCCACATGGTAAACTCTCCGGGATTGCCAATATTCACAGGACCAATAAAACAGTCATCATCATGATTCATCATTGCCTGCATTGCATCCAAAAGATCGTCAACATAGCAGAAACTACGAGTTTGCATGCCGTTGCCGTAGATAGTAATGTCTTTGCCTTGCAAGGCTTGAACAATGAAATTACTGACAACTCTGCCATCATTTTGTGCCATTCTTGGGCCATATGTGTTGAAAATACGCACAATTTTAGCCTTAACGTCGTGGACACGATAGTAATCCATGAACAATGTTTCTGCGGCTCGCTTGCCTTCGTCGTAGCAACTACGGATACCTATGGGGTTTACATTACCCCAATACTCTTCCGGCTGTGGATGTACCTTAGGGTCACCATATACTTCGCTGGTACTTGCCTGGAGAATCTTAGCACCTGTTCGTTTAGCCAGCCCCAACATATTATAAGCACCGATAACTGATGTTTTCATTGTTTGTATTGGGTCCCATTGATAGTAAAAAGGACTTGCCGGACAGGCTAAGTTATAAATTTCGTCTACTTCAACATACAATGGGATGCAAATGTCTTGTCGGATAACTTCGAAGTTTTTATAATCAAGAAGGTGTTCAATATTCTTTTTACTGCCTGTAAAGTAGTTGTCCACGCACAGTACATGATGTCCTTCTTTGACCAATCGTTCACATAGATGGCTTCCTAGAAACCCTGCCCCACCTGTGACTAATATTTTTTTAAAATGTTTCATGTTTTGGCAACCAATCTCTAATCTGTTCTGTGGCGTCTTTTACAATTAAGTGACTCCACTTATCTTGATTTTCTACAATAGTTCTAGGAAAGTAATCGTCAATGACTACTTTGCCATAAACTCCTGCATCAGCAGGCGCAATCGGATTTAAAATTTTATCAATGGCTGTGTCGATATCTAAATTTTCTATTAGATGACGTGCTTCAGCATGAGCAAAGTTTTCTAACTTAGACTTGGCCTGACGGTCATCACCTAGATATGAAAAATGCCATCCGGCATGATGTATGGCTAATACGACATCATCTTTAAATTCAATTGGTTGGAAATGATAGTTCCATGCTCGCATACGCAGTTCCTGAGGAGTTGTTAACAACTTCTTAAGAGTAACTGCTGAATTGATATTGTAGCCTGCACCATAGGGCTCGCGCTGTAGGTAATTAATCTTGCCCCAAAATATGGGCTGTCTGCATATCCAGAATGTATGCTGTGTATCATTCCTTAGTATTTCGAATGTAGATGCACGTAGCATTTCATCACAATCTGATACAATGATAATGTCATCCGGATCTGCATCAACTAATCCTCGGGCTAGAGCATTACGCTGAAAGTTTTCTAAGGTCCAAGTATGATTGTCAGTGGGCATATCATCTACTTTGATATGGATAATCTTATCGTGGTATTTTTTATATCTATCCCAGTTTTCTTCTAGGTAATAAATTTTATCAAAGCCTTGATGACTTTTGTTTGATTCTGCAATAACAAAATAATCTACATGATCATAATGTTCATCAAGACGAAGTTCTAATAAATCCAGTTCATTGAAGAACGTAAAGCAATCGTAAATTTTTCTCATTTAATAACCTTGGGCATGTAATAAGGGATCTGTCTTCCCAGTCTTGTTTGCAGGCTCGAGCCCGGCCAATGTACTACTGTGTCACCTGACTCCCACCAAGCACGTTCACCTAACTTGTCTACGCCAAAGCCAGGTTGCCACTGATTGGGCCAGCAGTCGTGTGCATTGAATTTGTATTGTGGTTCTATTTTGATAATAGGTGACCACTCTGGCATACTCGTACTATCAATCATAGCCTGTTGTTCATAGAAGTGATGATTCTGATATTTAGGCCATACTGAAATTAGCCAATTGAGATATGCATTGCCTTCTGGACTATTACGCAAGAAGAAACTTCCAGCATTTAAACCATTGCCATCTGTGCCAATGATAAAGTGATAGTCATTGTCGATTAGGTCTTCAATTTTAGTATTGAAGTTTGTAATTAGTGTGTCAGTTTCCAACCACCAAATCCACTCTACTCCAGGATTGGCATCAAAGTATTCACGGAACAAACGCAGTTTCTCGCCACCTACTTGATTCTTAGGCAATCTAAAATCATCAGTCTTGCAGTGTGCGGCATACCCATGACGTGCTGTGTACTCTAATTTGTTCTTTGTCCAGGTGTAATCTGCCAATGGCTGATAGTCTGGAGTGTGCATTGATATAACAGCGTACATTTTAAATCTTTCTTGTTAAGTTCAAATAGGATGGGTATGGATTGTATAAGAATTCTCTAAATTGAGATTCCAATTCTGCAATGCTATTTGGTTTATAAATTTTTATATTTGGTAATGCGGCAAGTACCTTCTCATCGTCATGTGCCCAATGACTCAATCCATCATGACTATAGTCCATGTCGCGACCACTACCAATCAGTTTAACTGGTACTATTTCTGCATTAACATAATTACGCAAAAATTCAAATGGACGATACAGTAAGAATGAGCTCATACTATAGCATACAGGAATCTTACCTGCTTCTGCAAGTCCAATACCCGCACCAATCATAAGTTGCTCTGCGGCTCCTACATTGTGAAAGCGTTCTGGAAAGGCGTTTTGTATTTGATCAAGAAGACCAAATCCTAGATCAGCAGTAAGCACTTCAATATCATGCTCATTAACCATTTCCGCAAGGAGCAGGGTCATACATTCTTTTCTCATACCTGATAATCTCCTGGTTTCATAACATAGTAGTGTGTCAAAAGACCTTTGGCAAAAGTAAATTCAATTGGATCTGATACTCTTAGATTAATTCTTGGTAAAAATGATTGCAATCTAGTTGATAGATATTCAACATCTAAGTACTCATAGGCACTCATTCCGTTGATGTTAGCGTAGACATGCAAGTTATCTAACTTGGCTGTGTGAATAAAACGCAGACTTTCCCAGATACTACCTTCTGCACATTCACCGTCACTGATCATACAGTAAACATTCTTTGTTCTATCTGCTAGAGCGTGTCCAACAGCAATAGGTAATCCACTACCTAAACTACCTGTACTACAGTATAGTTTGTTTTCTAAATCTTTGCCAGGATGTATTCCATGCTTGTGTAATAACATAACAGGATCAATACCGTATTTTTCTTCAAGTACTACATATAGTGCAAGACCAGCGTGACCATTACTTAGAATGAACACTTCATCCTCTTGTTTCTTTGCGTATATTTCTTCTAGGATAGGTAGTGCAGAAAGACAAGAACTTAAATGGCTCAAGTTTTCCTGGTAACTAATATCAAGAATACGTTTGACTAATTTATTATTCATCTTTGTAAATGTACAATGAATCTTCTCTTAGTTGCTGAGTTGCATAACCTTGGCGTTCAAAGATTTCAACTAGCTTTTGTCTATTAGCACGTAGACTATGAATGCCCTTTACATTCTCATCATCAGTTGCGTGAACTTCGACAAACCAAGAATCAACGATATCTTTAACTGCACCTACAGTTTCATCTGTTAGTGCTGACATTTCACTGCCTTCGATGTCACACTTAACAAAATCTACATGATCTAATTCGAGATCTTTGATCAGTGTTGCTAATGTACGTGCCTGTACTTCGACCTTGGTACCGTATTTGTTAACGCTACTATTCATTGTAGAATTTTCTTCACTGATATAAAAATCAATTGTAGTATCTTCACTGTGTACAGCTACATTGATAGGTTTAATATTATCATAGTCTTTGGTTAGCTCTTCTAAAATATGGAAGTGACTAGGAGTAGGTTCAACAGTATATACTGTTTTAGCTTTATCTTGAATATAAAGACTAAACAATCCAATGTTGCCACCGATGTCAATAACTGTTAGGTCTGTTTCTCCATCAAAGATTGGATCGTAAAATCTATCTGTGTTGATCTGATTTAATACAATATCAGCAAAGTTAGATTTGTTGCTAAAGTGTTCTTCAGCATGTGCGTCTTCAGTAACAATATCAATGATAGCATTGTTGCTGGTTAGTAATTGTCGTTGTAATGTCATAATTTTCCTAGTTATAATTTGCTGTTTTTAAGAAATCTTCGATACCTTGTTCTAGAGTATACGTTGTTTCAAATCCATATTTTTCTTTAGCATAAGTTGTATTACACAACCACACTTCACTTTCAAACTCCTTGGCCATTGAAGGTACTACTTCAACAGGAGCAGTCCTACCAGTAATTTGTTCAAACAAGTTTAACACTTCTTGATTGCTGTACTGTTTGCCTGATCCTAGATTAATGATATCACCTAGTGGTTTGTTGTCTGTGTTGATGATAGTATCTATACCTTTGACGAAATCATTGATATAGATAAAATCATGATAACCATGAAACAACTTCATTGGCTGATTAATCTGAAATGATCTCCAAAGTCTTGGGAATAGTCTATGTGGTTTTTCATACTTACCATATACACTATACGCTCTTGCCACAGTGATGTCAAGTTTATATTGTCTTGCATAGCCCTGACACAATAATGTACCTGCGCCTTTGGTTGCTTGATACATGTCAACTGGATTAATTCTATCTGTTTCAGATGCGGCTTTTGGAATAGGACCATACTCAGAACTAGATCCAATATGTATTAGTTTAGTAGTTGGATAGTCTTTAACATACTCAAGAATGTCATGCAGTAAAATCATATTAGATTTCCACATTAATTCTGGTTTGTATATTTCGGCCGCACAGTGGATTATTAGGTCTGGCTTGAAGTATTCTAATTTAGCACCGGCATCCAAATACCTTTGATATTGATATATTTCGTGGCCTTTGTAGAACTCTAAAAGATTCTTTCCAATGAATCCGTTTACTCCTGTTAAAAATATTTTCATATTGTATTTAATAGGGCTTTAATTCTCAATAAAGATTATTGTAATAGAGATCCAAACATTGTACAATAGCTGATTCAATTTCTTTATCGGTATTACAATGTACATTGAGTTTTTCAACTAGTTGTTTGTATGGATCTGAAGTAAAGCAATAATGTCCTGCTGAATTAATTTTAATTTGGTCTCCACCATTAAGCATCCACTTTTTCCAACGCTTACTATCTAACACTGTGTTAGCAAACTCTGTGCTATCTACATTAAATTGTTGTGCCAAATTTAAAATTGTCTTAGTTTGTATTACGCCTAGCTGTGGCGCAATGTTACAAGCATCAACGCCTGCCTGTTTACGCATTTGTATCTGTTCAGCGGTTAGGTAATCAGCGTTATGTTCTTTGAGTTTTACGTTCTTTGAATGAGCAAAGTCTGCAAGTTCGGTGGCAATGGCTATATCAAAGTCTCCAACCTGTCTATCTTCCATTACTAGACTACCTGTCTGTGCTACTACAAATTCCATGTTAGGGAACTGGCTGGCGAATTTAACATCTTCTTGGTATTTGTTAACGCCAGCGGCTACGCCTACATTTTCTTCAGTTCCAAACTCGAAATGAATCTTTGGATTTAACTTTAAACAAAACTCTATCAGTTGTTCGGCTACACCGTAGACATCGTCGCATCGACTTGTATCAATGTGTATAAGATTAAAACCCATCTCAATATCTTTGGCAATGGTCTTTTTAGTTGCTTCGATTGCAGGCCCAATGTCTAATGATTTCTCAGTATCCAAGAAGTAAGGGCCACAGTGGTCTCTGCACAACCATAGGTAATTGGACATGGTCTTGTATACTCTTTCATAAAGAGCTTCAGTGATCATAACGTATCCACTGTTGGCATCAATTTGATTTCTGCTTGCAATAAGCATTAATGGATGTCCTTGGTTGGAGTAACTTACCAGTGTATCAATAATTTCTGGACTCATTGGTCCAAATCCTAGTTTATGTATCATCTTTTAATTATTCTAAAAATATGCAGGTTGGATTAATATTGGTAAGAATATCTTCTTTGATTTCTTTATTGAAAACTCCGCTTCGAAGAATCACAATTGGACAATCGATTCCTTTTAAAATGCTAGGACTATTAACCATTAGGTCAGTACCATACAATCTTTTTCCCTGTTTTGCTTTGCTGTTGTCTAATATAGCAGTTATACTTGATCTATCTAGACCAAATGCTAGCAAGTATTGACTAAACACATGAGCACCAAACAAGTATGCAGACCCTTGTTTAATCTTATCATTGATATCCTTGACTAATTCTATGTGATAATCAATGTAAGCATTGAATAATTTTTTATTTTCTTCATATAATTCAGGGCACGGAATATCCACAGCTGATCCACGCTTGATAGCAGAGTAAAATATGCTGTGATCTACGTTGTAATATTTCACTTCAAGGATATCATAGCCATGACTTTGTAACCACCACATAACATATTCCTCTATACAAAAATATGTATGTTCAAAGTTCAGTGTATTAGTAAAACATTGTTGCATATGGCTCTTCAAACTAGGTATGCTAAAACACAATTTAGTACCGTTGGGTAATTTACCCAGAGCTTTGAAGAAGTTCTCGGGATTATACACATGCTCTAAGACATGACTGTGTACAATCATATCTATATTAGCAGGGATAGGTGTGTCGTCGGTAAAGAAACCTTTTTGCATTTTAGCTTTTAGACCCTGGACTGGAATAGGATTCGGTTCCAGAATAGTCCAATCAATGCTGGGGTTATGTTCGGCACAGTATTCGCTGAGTATTCCGTGAGCGCCACCAATCTCAAACACACGTTTTGGATTATGTTGATTAATAAAATCACTTAATGCTCTGTGATGATCTAGCCACCCTTGTCCCGTTGTACCAGGATTGTGTTCTGTTTGATATACTACTTCGAGAGGTAGTACATGTTTTAGCTGTATCATTCCAGAGGCAGGACTGATATACCAGTCCATGTTAGCAGTCAAGTCCTGATCAACAGGTTGTGTCACAGATCCCATGAACACAGGAAACTGTTTAAATGTATATAGATGCTCTAAATCATCTGAACCAGATACAATGTCTTGTGACCGTACTAAACTGTTCATGTGTTCTTACTAAAATAAAACTGAGATAACGCAATTAAAAATTTATCAAATGGTGCTTCATGCAAAGGAGCCATGTTAAGATAAATTATAGGTACTAGTGTAGTAACCTTACGCCAATCTAAGCCTCGACTGACTACCCAACTTCTTAATAATTCCTCGTAGTGTTCGGCATTCTCTACACTAGGCACACGTAGTCTAGCATAATCGTTGTTTTCAACATATACCAAATCTTGATTTTTTACTGAGCGATAATTTAAACGAATACCACCTAACATTTTAGCTAGATCGTAGTACATGTCTCCGTACATTTTTCCTGCAAAGTCTGTACGCCAATCTATGGCTGTAAATTTGTCAGTTAAAGGATCATAGATAGTGTTATCAAAATGTAGGTCACCGTGTATGTAAGTCCATTTAGTGGTTGACACTAACCAGTCCCAGTTAATTCTACTTAGATATGTATCTATAGTATCAACTTCTTTGCGGTTAATAATACAGCACTCACTCCAGTCACTGTACTTAACACGGAATTGATTAACTCGTTCAATGGTCTTTGTGTGATAGAATTTACGACATGCCTCTAGGTCAATGTCATCAGGGTATGGAATCCATATATTAGACTCACACCAATCTAACATCTTCCTAAAGAGTTCCGAAGTTAATTGATTATAAACAATGTCTCCCTGCGCCCAATCATGTACTAAGAAGTTGCCCTTTGATTTAAGTCCTGTAGGCATACACAATTGATTAGCATTGGCTCGGTCTACTCGACTGATCACATGTTTTTCATCTGTAAAATATTTTACAACTTTATTGTTGTCATGATAGAACAGTTCGTTGGGTTTGGTAAAACTATTCTCGGGCAAGTCTTTGGTAAGCTCCTGCCACTTCTCATAGGTACCAAAGTCTAACCAAGTGCGTACAGTATATGCTTCAATTGGCAAGCCGTCAAATCCTTCAGGAGTTTCTTTGGCATTACGTGCAATTAAATTGTTTAAGTACTCGTCATCCTTACAGTACATCAATCCAATGAATGCATCTACCGCGGAACTGCTAAAGTCCCTGTTATGCACTTCAACAATCTGTGTTCCGTCTCTACGTACCCAACAGTAGTCAGTGGCTAGTTTACTATCGACTGGATAAACACCAATCCAGTTGTGGTCTAATTTATTTTGCCATGTAAATTCAAACAATGTATCACAGGCAACCCATAGGAACCCACCTTGAATGTGTTCTTTACAATGTTGTATGGTAGTTGCTGGACCTGTATTACTTTCGGAATAATCGGGAATGTCTACAAACACAACATCTTTATCATCATGTACAAGACTAACATAGTCTTTGACTTGTTGGCCCAGATGACCACAAGCAATAACAAACTTAGTGTTGGAATCAAACTTGTCTATGATATGACTAATCAATGGTTTGTCGCTGTAGGGGATCAGCGACTTATTAACCATTCTACTAAATGGTCCCATTCTGCGACCATACCCTGCGGCTAAAATTAAAACTGTTAGTTTATTTGTGTTCATTGTCAATCTTACCATGCTCCCGTTTGCTGTCATCTTGCAATCTAATGACATCATCTAATTCTGTTGTACTTGATTCTATGTATAATAGATCAGTTATAGCTATCATTCTATGAATAGTACCAGGCGGTGTATGAAACACCGAGTTAGGACCAATTACAGTTTTAGTAATGTTATTAAAAATAGTGTCCATTTCAAATTCTGAATACCCACCTGCAAGATATTTTTCACAATTAAAAAACTCACTGTAGGATAACAGTATACCTTGCCCAGATAACACAATGATGCTTTCGCTTTTGTATCTGTGTACCTGCAAGCTGGTCCTATTACCTTCTTTGAGTAGTAACTGCTTTAACACAAATGGATAAACTTCGCCCCCTGGCTGTATCCATTTTTCCCAACCCCAGGGTTTGGTCACCGTTTTTACATTTTCAAGCTCAACAATTTCTATCATACAAACAGACTCATAAATCCATCAACCTTGTCACCAATGTAGGCAATCTGTTCTGGAGTAATAACAGGACTAGTACCATGGAAGAATGTGTTACGCATTACCATAGTTGCTACTGGGAAGTTATCTCTAGCATCAATAGGACTCATTAAATGACTGTAAGCAGGTTGCAACATGATATTGCCTGCAAAGTAAGGTCGAGTTTGAATTAAGTTTTCCTCTAAATAATCTACGATGTCACTGCGTTCAAATGGTGCACCTTCTCTGATCGTCAAAGGAAATGCAAACCAACTTGGGTCTGCCTTGTCTCGAGCTCGGGGTAAGTGGAAGAATTCTTCATACTTTTCATAGATGGCAAAAAGTAATTTGTAATTCCTTCTGCGTAACGCATGGATTTCATCTAGTTTGTCTAATTGAATTAATCCCATAGCACCTTGAATTTCAATGGGCTTTAAATTAAATCCAATTTCGTCGTATACATACTTGTGATCAAAGATTACACCTGGCATCTCTGGAATCCATTCTTGGAATCTCTTACCACAGCTACCACATTTAAGTTTGTTAGCCTCTGGTCCTACACAATAGCAACCACGACCCCACTCACGGAAGCTACGTAGAATAACTTCTTGTTCATAGGTCTTGCAAGCAACAAAACCGCCTTCGCCCATGGTCATATGATGTGCGGGATAGAAACTACATGACGACATCAATCCGTGACTGCCTAGCGGCTTGCCGTCGTATGTTGAACCTAGTGCATCACAGCAATCTTCTAACAAGATAAGATTGTGCTTGTCTACTAGTTGCATCAATCTATCCATGTCAGGACTATTGCCTAAAACGTGAGCAAATGTAATTACACGGATATCTGGATTAGCTTCGAGTACTCTTTCAACTTCATCTACATTAAGATTTAGTGTGTCAATTTCAATGTCTACAAATACTGGAACGAACCCAACCTGCAATGTAGGATTCAATGTTGTAGGAAAGCCTGCGATAGGCATTAGTACTTTAGTACCCTTGGGCAAATTGTAACCACGCTTGCTAGTAAGGCTACTCATCATTAACAAATTAGCACTTGAACCAGAGTTAGTTAATACACCATTTGGCTTATTAAATTGCTTGGGAAATTCACGTTCAAATTTTAAACTTTTATCTCCCATTACCAGCCAACCACCTAATAGGCTTTCAGCCGCAGACACATACTCGTCTGCTGAAAAATGTGGACCTGCATAGTTAACAAAGTCCTTGCCTGCAACCCAAGTTTTATTGGCCTGCTTTTGTTCGATATATACTCTAATTTGATCTAAGATTTCTTTCATGTTTTCTCTTATGGTGTAATGTGTCTAACTAAGCCCAAGAACTGTTGGCACAATTCTTTCTTGGGCAAACCGCTGCCTGCAAAGTGGATTAAAAAGTCTCCAGGTTCCCACTGACCACAGTTGCCTGTCTTGTCAATGTCACTGTGGTAGATATTCCAGTACAGTTGTCTATACAAGAAACTATTAAAAGTCTTTTGCGGAACAAATTTAAACAAGTGTCCGTATGTGGGCATACTATCAATCATAGCCTGTTGTTCCCACCACATATGATCTTGATACTTTTCAACCTGTGTCCATAAGTATGCAAAGTACGCTCTGCTTTCTGGACTGTTCTTGAGCGTAAAGCTGTCGGCATTAATGTCGTTAATGTCCTTGGCCATGATAATGTGATAGTCTTCATCAATAAAACTTTCTAGTTTAATGTAGAAATTAGTTATCAATGTATCAGCCCCTGCCCAATATAGCCAATCATATTCAGGATGCTCATTCATAACATCAAGCATGAACTTAATTTTTTCATAACTAGGACAATATGTAAAGCCTTTTGTTTTAATATGATATGGATAGCCCC
>Ga0114962_10002509_pt1 | contig 15263 bp, 8 predicted proteins | sample C_130820_MF_Meta_FD_87017 | JGI IMG/M metagenome (GOLD analysis project Ga0114962, IMG submission 87017) | Freshwater microbial communities from Lake Croche, Canada to study carbon cycling - C_130820_MF_MetaG | ecosystem: Environmental > Aquatic > Freshwater > Lake | place: Lake Croche, Canada...
ACCGCCAGTTTGTCCGACTTGGCGACCAATTTGCAGTCCCAGCTTCAATCCATAGAAGGAACAACAGACCTCACAGTGTCTGTCAATGGGACTTCTTTGTCATTCAATTCATCCAGTAACCGATTGATCAGCAATGTTGGCTTGTCCACCAATGCAGTGCTGACCGTTGGAAAACCGTTAGGTGCCAATTTGGGGGGAACACAAAGCGCTTTGTTGACCGGCGTGAGTTTTGGCACAAGACCCAAGCCTACAGATTTTGGATCTTTGACCGTAACAATTGGTGGTGTAACACAAACAATCACTCCCAATTTGTCCGACACCTCAATGTCTGGATTGGCTGCCGCATTGACGACACAGCTCAACACTGCATTTGGCAATGCAAATCCAACCATTACCGTTACACAGTCAGGAGCAGCAGGCAACGCACTGCAAATTACCTCTACTTCAGGTGCAGTTTCTTATGCCAGTTTGACGACAGCAACATCAGGCCCAGCTGGCGCGTCAGGGGGGACTTTTTCAAATGGCACTATTTCAAATATTGCGTTTGGAGCCAATCCTTCAACATCAGATTTTCAAGTATTTGACATGAGCATTGGCGGTAAACCCCTCACGGTGTATCCCTCTCCAGCCTCTGCCAATTTGACAAGTTTGGCAGCCGACTTGCAAGCACAGCTCAATGCAAAAGATAAAATATTGAACAACGGCTCAGGTTCGGATATTGTGGTGACAACTGACGGAGTGAGCTCTATCAGCGTGACCTCCAAAAGTGGCTTGTCCATAGTGGGGCCTGAGCTCACTGAGTTTGCTGCAACCCCCGCCGGTCTTGCCCAAGCCATCAATGCAAAAAGTGCAGGTGTCAGCGCACAAGTGATCAATAATGGATCGACTGATCCAAGTGTTCCCCCTTATCAATTGTTGTTGTCAGGCGGAATTGGAGCCTCCAACTCATTCTCTTTGTCGACAGATAACATCGTCAACCTGGGCGTTACAACCGGGACTGCAAGTTACATTGCTGGCTCTGGTGCAACCCTTTCTAGCGCGACTTTGACTGGGGTAAGCTTTGGCAGTACCCCTAAAACTACAGATTTTAAATCCTTGGCCATTTCGATCAACGGAACGACCAATACCTTGAATTTAAACCCAAGTACGGCAACTCCAGCTGATTTGGTTTCTAATATTCAGTCACAATTGAACCTCTTATACCCAGGCCCTGGGCTCACAGTAGCCATGAGCAATGGCTCGTTGTCAATTACCGCAACAGGTAGTCAACAAATCACCAACTTGAGCTTGAACGCAAGCTCTCCGTTTTCATTGAGCAACATCACCAATGCATCAAATGCAAACTTGGTGGTGGACGGCGTGTCTTATACGCGGACCTCCAATTCGATCAATGATATCGTGATAGGTATGACGATTGGTGTAAATACGACGACGGCAGCTGCAGCAACGGTGAACCTTACAAGAGATACCAGCGCATTGGTCACCAATATCAACAGCATGGTTTCCGCATATAACGATGCCATGAGTGTCTTGAATGCCGTTTCTGACCCCAAGTCTACGCTAGCTACATATGGAGGTAGTTTGGTTGGCAATTCCACAGTGATGATGCTCAAGCACAAGTTGAGCTCCATGATGCTTGGTGAGTCTTCTACTCCAGGGGCGTCGATTGGTGCACTTTGGCAACTGGGTATCTCTATTGACGCCTCAGGAGTCATGTCTGCAACATCGACGACGTTGACATCTGCATTGAATAACAATTTCAATGATGTTGTGAAAATGTTCACGGGCAATCACGACAACTCCTTTGGCTTGAATCCAAATTCACCCAGTGGACTTGCGGGTGATGCTGTGAAGCAATTGACGTCTTTGCTGTCCGCAACTGGCCCCATCACGACACAAAGCAATGATTTAACCTCGCAAAATCAGACCTTTCAAATTGATTTGTCAAATCTGCAAACACGAATGGATGCATTGCTGACACGCTATCAAAAAGAATTTGCCGCAATGAACAGTTTTGTGGGTTCCGTCAACGCACAAAAGACAAGTTTAAAAGCCTCCTTTGACGGTATGATGTCCATGTATACCAATAAATAGTCACACCGAAATCAATAAAAGCACGTATTTTTTATAAATGCTGCTCGTTACACTTATTACATTAGTTTACATTTAAGTTTGAGCAATCTTTGACGATTGTTCTCCCAAGAGTCCATTTTATTCAAAGTGGATTGATTGCTTTTTTAAAGCAAGCTTATCAGGGAGAACCAGTCGTGTCTGAACAAATACAAAGATTAAGCGCCAATTTGGCCAATTTACCCACTGTTGTTGCGACACCTGTGCCTGGTTCGCAAAGTGTGCCACATGCATTGACCATGTTGAATGAAATAGGGGTGAATCACTCTGTCGTCATGGCATTGCCAGAAGTCAATATACAAATTAATACTGAGCAGCAACATCTCAACCTCCAAAGAACATTGGAGCAACTCAACCAAGAGATGCGTGATGGTGGTCGAAACTTAAACTTTACCATTGACAACACCATGCAAGCGCCCATTGTTGTGGTCAAAAATAGTGATACAGGTGAAATCATTCGCCAGTTCCCCAATGCTGCCGTTGTCAGCGTTGCCCACAATCTGCAACAAATGCGTGGTTTATTCCAAGATGTCTTGGTTTAACAGTAACGTTTCTATATTTCCTTAAAGTTTATATTCATTAAGACGAATCAGTTGCATCAGGAAATCATTTTCGACTTCTTGTTTCTTTAACCTGTGATGTATTTATAGGAGAACATCATGCCAATTGCGATCAATACCAATTTGAATGCTTTATTTGCACAAGCCGCAGATACAACCGCCTCCAAGTCACAATCGCTAGCAATGCAGCGTTTGTCAACAGGCCTACGAATCAACAGCGCAAAAGATGATGCCGCTGGCTTGGCAATTTCTAATCGTATGACTTCAACCATCAAGGGTTTGAGCATGGCGATCCGCAATGCAAATGATGGCATCAACATGGCCCAAACTGCCGATGGTGCGTTGAGCCAAACAACTTCAATTTTGCAGCGTATGCGTGAGTTGGCGGTTCAAGCCTCCAATGCCAGCAATTCAGCTGACAACCGTGCTTCAATGCAGCAAGAGGTTTCTCAGTTGAAGACCCAGATTGATCAGATCGCTAAAACAACCAACTTCAATGACATCAATTTGTTGGATGGATCTGCTACCAAGTTGGACCTTCAAATTGGTGCCAATCAAGGTCAGACCATGACCATGAATTTTGACTCTGCTCAAACCAAAGACATTGGTGTTGGTTCAATTGCAACTTTGACTTCAAATGCAAGCTCCACTGTTTCAAAAATGGTGTCTGGCGATTTGACAATCAATGGTGTTCAAGTCGGTGCATCTTTGGCCACTAGCGATAATGTTTCTTACGAAACAACTTCTGGTGACAGAGCAAGCAGTGCGATCGCAAAAGCAGCTGCAATCAATGCAGTTTCGGCTCAGTCAGGAGTGACTGCAACTGTAAACGCAACATCGGTCAATGGTTCAACCATGACTGTTCAAGCCTCAACAGGAACCATCACCATCAATGGTGTCACGACAGCAAGTTTTGCTACATCTGGAACAGATGCTGGCATTTCAAGACAAACGGTCGTGGGTGCGATCAATAACATCTCCAGTCAAACAGGCGTTACCGCCATTGATACTGGCGATATGATTCACGGTGTTCAGTTGTTTGCAAAAGACGGTCGTAACATCACTTTGACTTCAACGTTGGCAACAGCTTCTACAGGTTTGGGCAACTCAACTGCTACTACCTATACAGGCACATACACCTTGGCCAGTGCAACCAATTCGCCCATCACATTGGGTAGTGGTATTGGCAACAATATTGCCAATTCTGGTCTGACCATTGGTACTTATGCTGCCAACACTTCACAAGTAGTGACAACAACGCGTGCAACAACTGCCGCAGCACCAGCCGCTGGTACTACAGGTCTCCTGGATGGCAGTAGTTTGAAGCTCAATGGTGTGGTGATCGGTGCTGCTTTGGCCTCTGATGATATGTCATCTGATACTTCATCAGCCGGCTCTACAAAGGCAGCCAGTGCTATTGCGATTGCTGCTGCAATCAACAAGAGTACAGGTTTGACGGGTGTCTCAGCTGTTGCTCAAGCCAACACCATTGTTGGAACAACATTTGGCGCTGCAACATTCACGGCGATCAAGTTAAACGGTGTCACGATTAACTCGAACAACATGACCAACTACACCAGAGCTGATGTGGCCAATTTGGTCAATCGTTATACTGGTCAAACGGGTGTGTCAGCCGCTGACAATGGGAAAGGTATTACTTACACTGCTGCAGATGGTCGCAACATTGAGATGGCTGTAGTTGCCACAACAAGTACAAATGCCAAAACCATTGGATTGAACGCCAATGTGGTTGTCGGTGCAACTGCTACGACTACCTCTGCTGTGACCACCTATGCACAAGTTGCATTGCAATCTTCCAATCAATTTACTGTTCAAAGTGGAACCAGTGGTGATGCCAACCTCAATAAGTTGGGCTTTACTGTTGGAACATTTGGTGGATCCAATGCTGGTTTGAAGATCAAGGACATTGATATTTCAACCCAGGCTGGTGCTCAAAGTGCTTTGAACTCCATTGATGCGGCTATCAAGACAGTTTCTGCCAATCAGTCACGGGCTGGTGCGTTCTTGAATCGCTTGGATGCAGTGGTCAGCAATTTGACGACACAAAACACCAACATGACCGCTTCACGAAGCAGCATCTTGGACACAGACTACTCGACAGAGACAACAAATCTGGCCAAGTCACAGATCATTTCACAAGCTGCAACAGCCATGTTGGCTCAAGCAAATCAATCTGCACAGTCAGTATTGTCCTTGTTGAAGTAATTGTGTCGATACACCATGACTTTGGGGTCATGGTGGCAGGTTAAAGAAAAATAGAACCGTCAAGTGTCAAACTTGACGGTTCTACTGTTAGAGTTCACAGTTAGGCATAAATTTGCCGAATAATATCTTTAAAAATAATTATATAAAGCTATTTTTAATAAAATTAATACTTACAAATACCTATTTTTATATTTTTTGCCGGTGGTGTAACTTAACCATTGGTCATTATGGCGTTTATTTGCCACTTCCAGATCTGGCGGAAAAGGCAACATGATCGGAAGCTTCAATTTCATTTGAATTTTCCTCGCAATCAAGTTTAAATTACACCAATTCTTTTTGTAAAGATTGGTTTTTTATCATTAATAGAAAATTGAATTTTCTCAATTTTCTATTTTAAAACAATGATCAAATTGTTTTAAATAGATTTAAATAATTAATTTATATTAAAATATATATACTTTATAGTTATATTAATTGTTTCCCCAAGTCTTGGATTGCTCAAATCAATTGAGCAATAAGTTGGCATCTCTTTTGCTTTAAGTGTCATGTCAGAGCCATTGCATTGTGCAATGGACGGCAATTCGACACCTCTTAGGAGCCAAGACATGTCCCTTATTCAAGAATTGATGGACCAAGCAGCAACTGGCAGCTTGATCAACGCACAAAGTTTTAAACGATTCAGTCCTGCCGAAATCAGGGAGTCAATTCAAACATTGGTTGCAACTGAGCAAACCGATTTGGCACACGCTTTAGGTGATGCTGGTTTGAGCTTGCATCCCCATTCTGAAGACATGTTGGCGATCAATGGATTGTTGGCAATTATGCGCCAAGATTGGCCTATGGGTGTTGAGTTGTTGACAGAGTTAAAAGAGATTCAAGGTATTAAAACCCAGCCCTTCACTTACGTAATGCTGGTCAGAGCATTGCGTTGTAATTTGGACCCAGCTCAAGCCATTGCGGTGGTGAATGAGGGCTTAAGTTTCTACCCTGAGCAAGTGGAACTCATTGCAGAAAGTCTTGACTTGGCAGAGTACAACGATGCCATGTCAGTTTCGAACTTTGCTCATTAAGATGGCTTTTTAAGTGAACGGCAAGTGGCAAACGGTTGCCAAGATCAAACAAATGATTGCCGATCTCAATGAAAAACATCTAAAAATTTACTTTTCATTAATTGGCACTTATTTTGCTTAGTTTACTTAAATTAAATCGATCTATTTAGATCAGGAGATTAATAAATGGCCGTCATTAACACAAACATCAATGCGCTATATTCGCAAATGGCTTTGTCTACGAACAGTAGAAATCAAACCATCGCGATGCAGGAGTTATCCACTGGTAAGAGAATCAACTCTGCTAGAGATGACGCTGCAGGCATGGCGATATCAAACCGCATGACAAGCCAAATTAGAGGCTTGAATCAAGCGGTGAGAAATGCAAATGATGCCATCAATCTCATCCAAACAACCGATGGAGCAACAACTCAAATCACGAACATGCTTCAACGCATGCGTGAATTGGCTGTTCAAGCATCGAACGATACCAACATGGATTCTCAAAAGAGTTTCTTAGATATCGAGTTTCAACAGTTGAAAAAACAAATTGTTCAAATTTCAAACAATACCACTTGGAATGGATTTCCTATTCTGAATGGTTCAGCTGGCGAACGTGTTGGTATTAAGCCTGTTTATAAAACAGTATCTTCAATCAATTTACAAGTAGATCCACCATTTAGTACAGGCACTTTTGGCAAAGGCTTGTCCACAACCAATGCAAGTGCTACCAATATGACCACTACTGGTGTGTTTGCTTTGGCAGGTGGTTTACAGGTCAAGATGAGTGGAGCAGGCACAGTTGCTTCTTCCGTTTTCACCATGCTCGATGGAACCCAAGTCGATTTAACGGCAGCTACAAGCGTCAATGGAAATCAACTTACCATCAATCCTGCCAATTTAAGTGCTGCAGTGAAAGCTTCAGGTGGTGCCAATTTATTTTATAACAACAATTCTATTACGGTCTCGCAGACTGGTGTGAATGGTGCGCTGAATATCGCTGCAAACGACACATTGAAATTGAGTTCAACTTTCCAAACATTAAATCCCTTGCAAGCCAATGATGTGCTGATCAATGGTGTTACAGTTGGAGCTTCATATACAACAAGTGACACAGTTTCCCTGTCATCAAACTCGGCTGCAAGCTCTATAGCAAAAGCCGCCGCCATCAATTTGGTTTCAGCGCAAACTGGTGTCAGCGCTACTGTCAATCCAAATTTGATGTCTGGTGCTGCAATGTCACCATCGAGTGTTTCGGTATCGGGAAGTATTACCATCAATGGTTTTACCACGCCTAGTATTGCATCAGTAACGAACAATACACGTCAATCACGTGCACAAACTGCTCAGGCGATCAATTTCATATCGCAATACACTGGTGTCAAGGCCATTGATACAGGCAGTGACGCTCAAGGCGTGACCCTTGTTGCCGACGACGGAAGAAACATTCAAATTTCGTTCAACACGTTGGCCTCAAATAAGGATTTTGCAGCAGCCAATGGTGTCAAGCAGGGTATTCAAGCTGGCTCATTTTCATTGGAAAGTGCTGTTACATCTCCTGTCAGTATTACAACCTCCAGCACTGGTAACATAGGTAATTCTGGGTTACAGGTGGCAAATTACACCAGCCAAATCAATTCATCTTTAGCAACAAATCCGAGAATGTTGGTTGCTGCACCTGTGAATACTGGCAACGCTACCAGCACAGTGGCCGTTCCAGGTGGGACTTCATCCATTAATGTTCTGGGTATCAGTTATGGAGCCAATCCTTCTGTGACTGGAATCATTGGCGCCTCAATTACTGTTGGTGGAAAGCAGCTAACTGTTCCAAACTTATCTGGTCCGTATGCTCCAGCAACTGCTGATTTGAATGGACTTCAACTCGCTTTGCAAAATGCATTGCAACAAGCTGACGGCGCAACAACGCTCACTGTGGCGAATAATGCTGGTACATTGACCATCTCAGATACGGCAGGTCGATCGATCACCAACTTCACACTTATACCCAATCAAAATACACTCCCTAAACTCATGGGATCCAATGATCTGGTTATTGATGGATTTAGTGTTCCTGGAACAACATCGATTACCGACACTGTTAGTAATACACAAAGTGGAAGTAGCTTGACGCAATGCAGTGGTATTGCAATCGCGGCAGCAATCAATTCAGTCACGAATCAAACTGGAGTCACTGCCACGGCAACACCGGTCATCATCAATGGCGCGAAATTGGATTCAACTTCGACCTATGGATCAACCACGCCTCTTTACATCAATGGAAAAGCAATTTTGGTTGATATGTCGTCGTCAGATCAGAATACGCGACTGAACAGTGAGGTGGCAGCAATCAATGCACAAATCGGTATCACTGGAGTCGGCGCGGCAATCGATGCCAACGGTGGAGTATCTTTGACTGCAGCGGACGGGCGAAATGTGTCGGTGTGGTTTGACAATACTATTGTGCCAGTGACAGGAACAGCCAATCTCAACGCTTCAAGCTTTGGTTTGGGTAAGATTAATTCTGTCGATACGACGGTCCCAGCGGATGGTATAACTGCTTATGCCGGTGCGGGTGCTAACTTCACAGGTGCCTATACAACTTACGGTGGTGTAACATTGTCTTCAACAAAGGCAATTTCAATTACCCCAGGAACCAATGGTTACGGGCCAAACAGTAATTTCACAGCTTTAGGCTTTCAAGAGGGAACTTTTGGTGGCTTGGTCAATGCTGCTGATGCCAAGATGAATCCTCCTAGAGTTGGACGTTTGAGCTTCCAAGTCGGTGCGGATGCCAACCAAACGGTTTCTATCGATCTGGCTGATTTTGGCTCAAAAGGACCAATTACAAGTTTAATTACTTGGGATTCTGATATGGCTGCATTGCCACCTGGAACTCAGCTCAATCTACCTACAGGTCCCCAAGTACTCAATGGTGTATCCATGGGAAATACGTTGCCCAAAACCAATCCATTTGGCTCTTTCCAGGTGTCCATAGCTGGCGTACAGAAAACGATTAATTTGACTCCAACCGATACAAATTTGGTTGCATTGGCAGCTGACATTCAAAATCAGATCAACTCCAACTCGGGAAATACTGATTTATCGGTGACAGTGCAGGGAAATAATTTAAGATTTGCTTCTGCAAGTGGCTCCACAATTGTGAATCCTGTTCTACTGCCTATTCAAAATGCGCCAGATGGTGTCTATGCTGGTCAATTGGGACAGCAAGATCCAAACGGTAACCCCATTATCAATGGTCAGCCAATGACACGTAGTTTTATTGGATCCAAGCAAGGCGCCAATGACGTGCTGGCTAAACTTGATAACGTGATGGCGGCAGTTGACGCAACTCGTGCGACGATGGGTGCGGTCATGAATCGATTGGACTATGTTGTCAATAACTTGACCAATGTATCGATGAATTTGACAGCTTCTGATAGTGCGATTGCAGATGCCGATTATGCTGCTGCATCAACACAATTGTCCAAGACCTCAATCATGCAACAAGCTGCAACTGCCGTATTGGCCCAGGCCAACACAAGTCAGCAATCCGTGTTGAAGTTGCTTCAAGGTTAATGATGCTTAAAAGATGACAGTAAATACTGATTTTGAGCAACTTGAATCAATATTAGCTTGATAAGATATCTCATGAATATTCAACAAGCAAATCATGAGGTCGCAAACTGCTGGCAATGTACTCATTTCGCTGTCAGTTGGGATATCAAAAGACCTTATAGCTGTAGGCTCATGGGGTTTAAATCTCGGGTTTTACCTTGCTTTGAAGTTTTTAATGCTGATGGGAAGCCCTGTCAGTGCTTTCAGCAAAAAAATGGTCCGGCGAGTTCATTAAAATCCACGACAACCCAATCGATCATTCCAAAGGCCAAGTCTTTATTGGATACTAGTACCGTGAGTTTTTTGGTTTAACCCGAATGAAGTTATGTCGGTAAGTCGACAGAGTCTTAAAAAATAGAACTTTGATATTATTTATTATATAATAATTAAATATAAATAATCTAAAATAGCGTTGGCACAAGGATTGCTAATTAGTCTTACCTCAATTAAAGGCTGATTATTGTGAATGCTACATCCTTAAACGTAACAAACGCTGTATGGCTCGATCCATTCAAGCCACTTGACGAAAATGAACGCACTCAGTTGCAATTGGCTGGGATCAATTTGACCGCGGTCAACACATTGGGTGAACTCAATGCAGCTCTTCGTCACGCACATCTTTTAATAATTCGTTTGGCAGAAAGTGCAGAACTCCTGCAGGAAGTTTTGACCTTGGTTTCTCAACTTGGTCATAGTATCCCTGTATTGTGCAGAGTTGATCGGCGCAAAATGGATGTTGTTGTCCAGGCGATGCGTTTGGGTGCTTTGCATGTGTTGCCAACCGATGAATGGGATTCAAAGGTGTGGGCAACAGCCGTACAAGGTTTAACGATCATTGATAATAAAGTAAAAAGTTACGTTTTTGTAGATCCAGTTAGTCAACATTTATTAGGATTGGCTCAGCGTGTTGCACAAACGGAAGTGACAGCTTTGCTGGTAGGTCCGACTGGTGCAGGTAAGGAGGTGCTTGCAAGAGTGATTCATGAGACGTCACCAAGGTCAAAGGGTCCATTCATCGCTATCAATTGCGCGGCAATGCCAGAACACCTGATTGAAGATATGCTTTTCGGGCATGAAAAGGGTGCTTTTACTGGAGCGCAAAAGGAGCACAAAGGTGTATTTGAACAAGCTCAAGGTGGAACTGTATTCTTAGATGAAATCGGAGAGATGCCAATTCATTTGCAAGCCAAACTTTTAAGAGTACTGCAAGAGAAAAAATTGAATCGTTTAGGTGGTGAAGTATCAATTGATTTGGATATTAGATTGGTAGCTGCAACCAACAAGGATTTGAAAAAAGCCATCGAGGAAAGAGAATTTAGGGAAGATTTGTATTTTAGGATTAGCACATTCAAGTTAAAAATATCCCCTTTAACAAAGCGCCCAGGTGACATTCTTCCCTTGGTCATGCAATCTTTGGCGAGACATTCTAAAGATAAAGTTCCATATACATTGACACCAGAGGTGCAAAGCATGCTGGTTCAGTATCCCTGGCCAGGTAATGTACGGGAACTTGAAAACGTAGTTCAAAGGGCTCTTGTATTATGCAACGGTAAAACAATAACGTTAGCCCAACTCATGTTTGATGAAGCGCAGAATCAAGAGCTTGTGATCAATCCAGATGCACCACTCATCAACGCAGAAGGACAATTGGCATCGATTTCTGTCAATACGCAAGATCACAGCCAAGAGCATGAAACACAAATTATGGCAAAAGCTCACATTAGCCAATTCGAATCCGAATCGGGTGAAACAAAAACGGATGCAGCATTAAAAACATTTCATGTTGACTTTGCAACCTCAGTGAACAAAATGAGCAATGGTTATGGGGTGACAGGTAACAACTCTGCATCCAACGAAAGAGTTGGAAACTACAGCTTTAATATCGATCACGGATATATAGAAAAATCGAACGGATTTGTTGAAAATATTAAACAAAATGCTCAAATGTCAGCTGCATCAGATGATGCAATCAATTTGTCACAAGCAGTAAAAAGCAGCGAACATCAAGTGATTTTGGCTGCTTTACAGTCAACGCAAAGTCGTACAGAAGCAGCTCAAAAGCTTGGTATCAGTCCGCGAACGCTGAGATACAAACTCGCTCAACTTCGCGAGCGTGGAATGTCAGTAGCTTACTCCGAATAATTGGAGGAAAAAATGATTGATGCCACCTCAGCTTCATCGATTCAGTCCATGATGGAAACCATCAGGGCTTATCAATCTCAGAGTCGAATTACACCACCTGAGGTTGGTGAGTCAGCGTTTGCCAAGGTTTTGACTTCACAAAGTGAATTGACCAAAGTCAACGTCAAAGGTCCTAGCTTTTCTGATTCAGTGAAAGAATTGGTGAGCAAGGTCAATGACGCAGATAACAAAGCAGAAGCTTTGGGTGACGCGTATCAAAGAGGTGAGGACGTACCTTTAACAGATGTTGTTTTGAGTATGCAAAAAGCCTCACTATCTTTTGAGGCAACATTGCAAGTACGCAATAAGGTCCTCAAAGCTTACGAAGATATCATGAACATGCCTGTTTAAGACTGAAAGAATATTATGGCAACAGCTAGTGCAACTCTTAATTCACCAATGGCAGGAGCAGAGGGTAATAACCCCTCTCAAGCAATGACATCGCCTTCTCTTCCAGGACCGAAAGCTCCTCCAGGATCGAGCATGTTGAGCCCTAGCGATTTGGCAAGGAGCGTTGGTAATCAAGTCTTGAATGATCCAATGGGGATGATTAAAGACATGGTACGCCAACCAACGGTTAAGAAACTATTACCCTTATTTGTAATAATGTTTGTGATCGCTGCGTTTGGGTTGGCCTCTATGTCGATGAAGGCAACACCCATGAAGCCATTGACAATGATGCTTTCAGATGCAGATAAGCAAGTGGCTTTAGAGGCTCTTAAAGCTGCAGAATTCAAACCGGAAATAAATATGGGTTCCGGACAAATCATGGTGCCAGAAAATAAGTACCAAGAAGCAAAATTATTAATAGCTTCAAAAGGGTTGCCAAGAACAGAAGCTCAAGGAATTGATGGCCTTAAAGATATGCCAGCAATGACCACCAGTCAGTTTATGGAGCAAGTAAGATATAACAATGCCATGGAGCAAGAGCTTTCAAGAAGTATCTCGCAAATCTCAGGTATCCGATCCGCTCGTGTACACCTGGCTTCGCCAAAACAAAGTATGTTTGTTCGGGATAGAGTGCCTACAAAGGCCTCAGTTGTAATTACACGTGCACCTGGTAAATCAATATCATCAGCCAACGTACAAGCCATCATTCAACTGGTTGCATCGAGTGTGCCGTATCTCGCGCCAGAAAATGTGTCAGTTGTTGATAATTTTGGAAGCTTGATGAATGAGATGTTGGTCGAGCAGCCTTTGGGATTAACTTCTGCTCAGTTGCAACAAAAACAACAAATGGAAGATTTGTACAGAACACGATTGATCCAATTATTGGCACCTATTGTAGGAGAAGCCAACGTAAGCGCTCAAGTCAGCATGTCTTTGGACTTTAATCAGCAAGAAATAACAACTGAAGATTTTGATCAAAAAGAAAAGGGACCTAAAACACGCTCAGAGTTGTATGTAGAAGATAGGGCTACTTTTAAAGATGCTGTAGGTATTCCTGGATCATTGTCAAATACACCTCCCAATCCCCCACAAAATCCATCAGCAACACCCGATACTTCTGCTGATATCAGTAAAGGACAAACTGAAAAAGGAATTCAAACGATCGCAAGAAGTACAAAAAATTATGAATTAGATCGCTCAGTTCGACACGTGAAAAGTGCGATGGGAACCGTTCAAAAAATTGGCGTGGGTGTGTTGATCAACGAAAGACCCATACCCGCTGGTATGAAAGTGGAAAAGCCTGCAGATGGTGCTGCTCCCATGACGACCATTCCTTATACCCAAGAGGAATTGGATCGATTGAATCAGCTGGTCAAAGGTGCTGTAGGCTTTAGCGAAGAGCGAGGCGATGTAGTGACTGTAATTTCTACACATTTTGAACCACAAATTGACCCTGATGCAGTCCCCTGGTACAAAGACGAGACAGTAGCCGGCGTAGCCAATAGCACGGTGATTGCCGTACTATTCCTGCTCTTTTTAGTGGTTGTCGTACGTCCCATGGTCAAGAAGTTGACTACCCCAGCATTTGATGCTGCAGCCATGGCGGCATCAGCTGCCGAGGCGGCTGCTAGAGAAGCTGCAGCTGCTGAAAAAATCAAGTCTGAACGAATTGCTGAGGCAGTCGCAGCAGCAGCTGCTAAAGTTGTTGCCGATAGAGCAGCAGCTGAAGATGCCGCAGAAAAGGAAAGAGTGCGCTTACTAGAAGAAGCTCGATTGAATGCAGAAGCAGAAACTGAAGCTCGCTTGAAAAAGGAGGCTGAAGAGGCTGAAAAACTCAAGGCGGCAGAGGAAGGTCTAAGTGAAGAAGTCGAAATGGAAGAAGGTGAGACCTTGGAAGAAATAAAGGCCAGAATGTCAGTCCACAAGCCCAAAAAACCAACAATTTCAGCCGATATGCTCGATACAGCCAACACCTATGATGATAAAGTGGCTTTGATCCGAATGATCGTCTCTGAAGAAAATACCAGAGCCAGGATGGCAAGTGTGCTCAAAAATATGATTCGAACATAATTCGATTGAAATTGAATAGGCTAAAAGTGAACACATCTCATAAAGAACTTGTAACTGGAGCTAGAAATGGCTGAGAAAATGAATGCGACGTCGCAAGCAAACTGGTCGCCAGCTCTTCGAGAAGAGATGGCTGCGATGACCTCAACTCAAAGGGCGGCAGTTTTGATGCTTCTATTGGGTGAAGATCAAGCTGCGGACATTGTCAAATATCTAAATCCAAAAGAAGTGCAAGCCTTGGGAGCAGCCATGGTTGCTGCGGCAGAGCTATCACAAGAGGCCGTTAATGTGGTTTTGGATGAATTTGTCGACTTACTGAAAAAACAAACCAGTTTAAGTTTGGGTAATACTGATTATGTTGAAAATGTGATGAAAAAAGCATTGGGAGACAGTAAAGCCGCTTCAGTACTTAATCGCATCATGCCCAATCAAGCCACCAAAGGTTTGGATATTTTAAGCTGGATGGATGCAAGATCAATTGCAGACATGATCCGTACTGAGCATCCACAAGTGATTGCCATTATTTTATCTATTCTTGAGTCGAATGTTTCTGCTGATGTGCTGTTGTATTTGCCACCAGATATCAGACCAGAAGTCATTCAACGAGTTGCTAGTTTGGATACTGTTCAACCTTCTGCCATGGCTGAATTGGAAACCATCATGCTGGCCCAATTCTCCAAAAATTCGTCAGCAAAATCATCGAGTTTCGGTGGTGTTGAAGCCGCAGCCAAAATCATGAATTTGACAAAAACCGGCCTAGAAGCGGAAATTATGAATGGATTGTCTGAAATTGATTACGACTTGATGCAAAAAATTCAAGATTGTATGTTTACATTTGATAATTTGGCAACTGTGGACAATAAAGGAATTCAAGTGCTCATGCGCAATGTGGAGCCAGATCAATTGATGGTGGCTTTGAAAGGTGCAGCTGATGACGTTAAAGAACGCTTCCTCAGTAATATGTCGGAGCGCGCACGTGGAATGTTTGTAGATGACATGGAGGCCCGAGGTCCTGTTCGTATTGCTGATGTGGAGGACGCACAGA
>Ga0114962_10002515_pt1 | contig 15225 bp, 11 predicted proteins | sample C_130820_MF_Meta_FD_87017 | JGI IMG/M metagenome (GOLD analysis project Ga0114962, IMG submission 87017) | Freshwater microbial communities from Lake Croche, Canada to study carbon cycling - C_130820_MF_MetaG | ecosystem: Environmental > Aquatic > Freshwater > Lake | place: Lake Croche, Canada...
CGTCCTAAATGGTTGACTAAATAATTAGATTTTAATTTAGGAGGGCTCACCTTATAAATTTTAGAAATCCGTTCAAATAGTATTTTTGAAGCTATATTTTCACTAGAAATAATAAATCTTTGATTTTCTGATTTTGGATTTTCTGCAAGTTTAATAAACATTTTAGCTACATCATCTGCATAAACATAGCCATTTGATCCAGAAGGATAAAAAGGAAATCCCCTTTTTATAGTATTTATTATTTTTAAGGAACCCTTGGTAAAATCCCCGTAGCCCAAAATGATTGAAGGATTGATGACTCTAACTATTAATCCTTCCGCCTGTCCTCTCCATACCTCCATTTCCCCTAAATATTTCGATTTTCCATAGTTTGATGCATTTTCTGGAATAGCATTAAAATCCTTTTCTGTGACTAATCTCATTGATGAAATTTGTTGTCCTCTAGGAAAAACAGCAACGCTGCTTACATGGTTAAAAAATTTAATATTTAGCTCTATGGAAAGATTTATCAACTTTGCAGTGTTATCCACATTGACTTCAAAAAGTGACTTAATGTCCTTTTGTAAGAAACTTACTTTACCAGCACAATGGAAGACAGATTCACATCCTAAAAGAGCTTCATTTAGTGCCGCATCATCCCCAAAATCACCTCTAATAAATTGAATATCTGATAGTTGCAAAGATTTACCATTTTGGTAATTTAAAAATCCAAACACATCTTTTAACTCATCTAACCGAGCACTTGGTCTAATGTAGGCAACCACCTGATAGTTATCTAATAACAGATTCCAACATAAATAACTACCTAATAAACCAGTTGAACCAGTGACAAAAACTTTCAAATAAAATTTGCTTAATATCAATTCAAAAGTAAAGTATATTTTTGAATTGAAATTATATCTATCAATATATTTAACCCAAAAATTCTCTAAAATCTAAAATGAAAATTTCTGACCATTTTGTGAAAGTAGGATTAGATGAAATCAATTATCGTCATGAATTTGAAGACGGTTCATGGTTTCAACATTACAAGGATAACGAGAGCCAAAATCAAGATTCCTTAGAATCCAAAAAAATTGCACTTATCGGTATAGATGATGGGAATTTTGGCAAAATTGAAGCCAATAATATCCGAACCTTTCTATTTAGTCTAAAAAACACAGACTATGCTGATAAAGTAATCGATTTAGGTAATTTTCATTTTGACTACTCTTTAAAAGCATATCAATCTTTAGGATATGTATTATCAGAAATTATCAATTTGAATATTATACCGATCATTTTAAATGGTAGGAATCAAATCTGTTTTAGTCAATATCTGGCCTTTGGATATCTTAAAAAATACTTCAACCTAGTTACAATCGATAATAGAATTGATTTTAATTTGAAGGAATCAGATGAACTAAATCACAGAAACTATTTGCAAAAAATCTTTTTACAGGAACCCTCTTACCTGTTCCATTATAGTAATGTAGGACATCAAATCTATTTTGAAGAAACCAGCACCCTTACTTTTTTAGAGAATTTACACTTTGATTTATATCGACTAGGGCAACTAAGACAAGATTTAAATGAAAGCGAACCAGTTTTAAGGAGTGCAAACTGTGTTTCTTTTGATATCAATTCAATAAGACAAGCAGATAGCCCTGGAGTGACATTTCCATCTCCTAACGGTTTTTACAACGAGGAGGCTTGTCAACTCACAAGGTTTGCTGGAAATAGTCCTAAAGTACAAACAATTGGATTTTATGAATATGATGCAACCTTGGACCATAACCATCAAACTGCTCATCAAATTGCTCAGATGATTTGGTTTTTTGTAGATGGGGCATTGAATCGCTATTTGGAAAATCCTTTAGAGGATAAGGAAAGTTTTGTTAAATTTATAACACACTCTAACACTGGAGGCTCATCAATAGTATTTTATAAATCAAAAAGAACAAATAAATGGTGGATGGAAGTACCAATCCACAATAATGCAAATTCGACCTCTGCAAATAATCAACACCTCATACCTTGCTCATACAACGATTACTTAATTGCTACTCGAGAGGAAATCCCTGATAGATGGTGGAAAACTATGAAGAAATTTAGTTAATACTACTAATTATTCCCTTGTAAGATAATAGTATACTTAACATAATCTTTTATTAAATCATGACTCAAATCAGAATAGTTGATACTAATCTTTTGATTGAAAATATTTTTAAGATTTCCTTCGTTATAAAAATTGCCTAATTGAGCCATCATCTGATTTTTAATAGCTTTATATCTAATATTTGATTTTGAAACCACTGTTTTTGCACCCTTTTTTTTGATCGATTCTTCTAAATGAATTTGAATAAAACATGTCAAGCTATTCAACTTACAAAAATTGAAAAGTTCATCATTTAAAAAATAAAACGATTTATCTAAAGTAGTGCCCTTTTTTCTTGGATTTATTATGCTTTTAGCAGGCTCAATGGGATAGTAAAACTCCATCCTATCGGCAAATAAAAAAGATTCCATTCTGCTATCAGTCTTAGCAATAGAATCACAATACCAACTTTTTAAGGAATAAAATTTAGCCCTCTGAATAAGGTATGCTTTTTCAGAAATACTCAGATTCGTTTGAATCTTGTTTAAGGCTGAATCCTTTAATGATTGATTCAAGGTTAAACTATTGAGCTTCTCCTCTAAATACTCCTTCTGACCTTGATTATAGTCTAGAAGGTAATTTTTTGTGCTTTCCAAAGATCTATATCTTATACCTATCCTTAATGTATCCTTTTTAAGTAATTCTAAGGAATCACTTAAAGCGTCATTTTCCGTCATTAAGTTATGAATCTTAAGTTCATTTTCTAAGGATTTGTGAGTTGAGCAACTCAATAAACAAAAGAATGGAAATATAACCAGTGCACATACATTTTTTATTAATTTCATTTTGACTTAGTAAAGCTTTAAACTAAAAAGCAAAACTAAGCCAATGAAATAATAATGATGTTAACACCTTTTAAACATTGGGTTAATGTTTTAAAACATCACCACTTCCCTGATTGCTGTAATAGGAATGTTAATCCCGCCTTTAAGTGAAATATGGTCTCCAGCGGAAGCCCATACTGTAGTTTCTACTGTAAAAGTTTGGTCATCAGCATCAAAGATGATTTGAACTTTCCCTTTGTAGTTATTACCCATTTGCATTGCCGCATCTAAATCCTTTTGTCTTTTTTCAATCTCCATTGAGTCAATAAGTACATCTTCGTTAGGGAATCTCAAATCTTGGATTTCTTCTTTTTCAATTAATACGCCTCGTGTCATCTTTTTATTTTGATATTTTTAATATAACAATAATGCAAACTAAAATAATTTCCTTGATATAAAAGTTAATTCTATGTGAATTTATAAATTGACCTTTGCATTCAGAATGAAAGTCTTAGTCATTGGAGGTGGGGCGGCAGGTTTTTTTGGTGCAATACAAACAAAACTTACCAATTCCTTAGCAGATGTAATAATTGTTGAAAAAACGGGGAAAGTCCTACAAAAAGTTTTGGTCAGTGGTGGTGGAAGATGTAATGTTACTCATAACTGTCTTGATAATAAAAAACTAATTGAAAACTATCCTAGAGGCCACAAAGAGCTTTATTCTGTTTTTCATCAATTTTCAGTAAAGGACACAATTACCTTTTTTGAAAGCAGAGGAGTTCCACTAAAAACTGAGGAAGATGGCAGAATGTTTCCTACAAGCGATAACTCAGAGTCTATTGCTGATTGCCTGTATCAAGAGACCAATAGACAAAAAATCAAGATTCAACTAAATACAAATATTTACCAAATCACTCAAAAATCGAATGAAAGTTTTCACGTTTGGTTTAACGAACAGGACAATCCTGCCCACTTTGATAAGATTATATTAGCTCAAGGCGGAATCCAGAATGCAAAATCTATAGAATATCTTCATAGCCTAAATTTAATATTCGTACCCTCCTACCCCTCCATATTTACATTCAAAGTTTCTGATAAATCGATTTTTGATTTAGCAGGAACATCCTGTAAAGTGAGTTGTGGATTGGTTGGAAATAAATTTATAAGCCAAGGACCTTTATTATTTACGCACTGGGGTTTTAGTGGCCCTGCAATATTAAAACTTTCTGCTTGGGAAGCCAAGACATTACTTGATTGCAACTATCAACATAACTTTTTTATTCAATGGATGGATGAAAAATTAGAAGCAATCAAATCGCAACTGTTAGAACTTAAAAAAGGACATCCGCTAAAGGAAATAGGTAATAGTAAAATCTCACAAGACTTTAGTACAAGGTTATGGGAATACCTTATCCAAAGGGCAGGAATTGAGGTTTATAAACGCAATTCAGAAATAACAAATAAACTCCTGAACAAATTAGCAGAAATTCTTTATAGGGACATTTACCCTATTTCCGGCAAAGGTGTTTTCAAAGAAGAATTTGTCCAAGCAGGAGGAATTGACCTGAAAACAGTAAATATGAAAACAATGGAATCCAAAATTGTTCCAAACCTTTTCTTTTGCGGTGAAATACTCAATATTGATGGCATCACTGGAGGATTCAATTTCCAAGCGGCTTGGTCAACAGGATATTTGGCAGGATTGGGAGCAGGGGAATAATTCAATATAATTTGTTATTTTAATTATAACCTATTGACCTTATTCAATAGCCTTAAAACACAATACTATTATTCTATAAACAAAAAAAGCCTGTCTAAAAATCAATATAGACAGGCTTTTAAGGTTTCTATAAATCGTTACTTAATATTTCCTACCATATCTCCAGGAATAACCCAAGCATCAAATTGTTCCGCTGTTAAGAGGTTAAGATCTAAAGCAGCTTGTTTTAGGGTCAGTCCTTCTTTATGTGCTTTTTTAGCAATTTTTGCAGCATTATCATAGCCTATATGAGTATTCAATGCTGTAACTAACATTAAACTATTGTCCAAATGCATTTTGATTCTATCATAATTAGGCGTAATTCCTACGGCACAATGTTCATTAAAGGAGGCACATGTATCGCCAATTAGTCTGGCAGAGTTAAGCACATTAAAAATCATCATTGGTTTAAATACGTTCAATTCAAAATGACCATTTGCACCTCCAACTGAAACCGCCACATCATTTCCTATCACCTGAGCACATGCCATAGTCATTGCTTCAGATTGAGTAGGGTTAACTTTTCCTGGCATGATGGATGACCCTGGTTCATTTTCCGGAATAAGAATTTCTCCAATTCCTGATCTTGGTCCACTAGATAACATTCTGATATCATTTGCAATTTTCATCAAGCTCACCGCTGTTCTTTTTAGTGCACCAGATAGTTCTACCAAGGCATCATGAGCAGCTAATGATTCAAATTTATTTTCAGCACAAACAAAAGGAAATCCAGTTTCCTTGGCAATAAATTCTACAGTTTTAGCATCAAAACCGACAGGAGCATTTAATCCTGTACCAACTGCAGTACCTCCAATTCCCAACTCAGATACGGATACTAAAGCATTTTCTATAGCTCTTATGCTGTTTTTCAATTGGATTACATATCCACTAAATTCTTGCCCTAAGGTTATTGGAGTAGCATCCATAAAATGGGTTCTTCCAATTTTAACAACCTGCATAAATTCCTCTGATTTTGCTTTTAAAGTTGCTTGAAGTATTTTTATTTTAGGAATAGTTTGAGTCACCACGTATTTATATGCAGCAATATGCATAGCAGTAGGGAAGGTATCATTAGATGATTGAGATTTATTTACATCATCATTTGGGTGTAAAACTTTTTTCTCATCTGTTAATTGACCACCATTTAGTACATGACCTCTATTGGCAATAACCTCATTAACATTCATGTTGGTTTGTGTCCCAGAACCTGTTTGCCATACAACCAAAGGGAATTGGTCATTCAACTTTCCTCCAACGATTTCGTCAGCAACTTTTGCAATTAAATCCGCCTTTTCTTGGGCTAAAACGCCTAAAGAAGCATTAGCCAAAGCAGCCGATTTCTTAAGGATGGCCATACCTTCTACCACTTCATGAGGCATAGTATTTCCGCCTATTTTAAAGTTTTGAATGGATCTTTGTGTTTGAGCAGCCCAATATTTATCCGAAGGAACTTCAATATTTCCCATGGAATCTTTCTCAATTCTGTATTCTGACATAATATTTATATATAATGGGCAAAGTTAAATCAAGTCCCAATCTTATTCAAAATACTTAGATTTGACTTCTTATTTAAAATAAAATGATGTTGAGATTTTTTTACTTGATGATTGGTTTTATAACGTTTGGGATTAGTACACTAAATGCTGAGGTAGATAGCCTAAGGATATCCAACAAATCCATCATTATGGAAGATTTTAAATTTTTCCCTTCTGATGTATGTAAGTATTATTATCCAAAACCTAGTAGGATAACAACCAATCAATGTGAAAACATTATGGCTGTTACAACATTTGGTGGACTATTCTTGTTAACTGATTCAAAAATTCAGTCGCAAATAAGTAGTTTAAACCACTCCACAGAAATGGAACGAGCGGCTAAATACATTGAACCATTCGGAAATTATTACCTTTTTATCCCTACTGGATTTTTAGGCCTTTATGGACTTATTGGTCATCAACCAAGGCAAATAAATGCCTCTTTCGGAGTTTCAGAATCAATCGTTCTAAGTTCATTAAGTACTTTTGGACTTAAATTACTTTTTGAAAGGGAGAGGCCTTATCAATCAAGTAATCAATTTGCATTTCATGGTCCAGTTGGCAAATGGGATTTCAAATCCTTTCCTAGTGGTCATACAGAGGCAATATTCAGTTTTGTGGCATTTCTTTCTACCTACTATCCAGAAAAAAAATGGATAAAATATATCGGTTATCCCTTAGGGATATTAACTGGATTTAGCCGTGTTTATTCAAATGACCACTGGATGAGTGATGTTTTTGTAGGTGCTGCAATAGGAACAGCCACAGGAGTATACTTAGGAAAGAAACGTCGAAATCGTTATTTAACTACTTTTGGGAAGAAATAACGGTATCCTTTTTTTTCTCTTGATATTTACGTCCAAACAGGCTAAAATGCACATATCTGAAAGGACGCAGTCTTAAATCTTCAACCAATAGGTTCAAATTTTTAGAACTTTCCTCTAAATTATTATACATTTTTTTATTGGTGACCAACTGCCCAATTGTGCCTTCTCCTTTTTCAATCTTGGAAATCATATTACTTAAATCACTAACAGACTTTTGAGCCATCAACAATGTTGATTTTATATTAGCTGCTTTTAAGGAATCAGATATATTACTAAAATTGTCTATCATTTTTGTAATAGACCCTTCATGATTTTTTAAGGTAGTAGTAATAGAAGCTACATTGTTCATAATTTTATTTATTACCTCTGATTGCTTACTAGTCAAATCGTCCACTACTAAAGTGGCGTGATTAATATGGTCTAAAGCTCCATTAATAGAGGTAAAGGAATGCCTTAAATTTTTTCTTGTGGATTCATTAAAGATTCCGTTAATAGCATTTATAGTAGTATCTACAGAGCTCATTAGGTGTCCAACTTTTTCTGTTAAAGGATCTATTGCTGAGCCAACCTTGTCAAATATCCCAAGCCTTAAAGTTCCTTTTAATGAATCACCTGATTCAAAGGATTTCAGATTACCAAATGGCATTAACTCAATAGCCATTGCACCTAAAATATCTTTAGCAAATATTTCCGCTAATGACGATTTTGGAATGTCAATATCCTTACGAACATGAAATTTCACTTCAATTTTATTTATAGGTTCATTAATCATCCTAATGTCATCAATACGTCCTACTTGGAACCCATACATCATTACTGGACTTGCTTTTGTTAGTCCTTCAATTTTAGGATATTTTGCATAAAGTGTTTTATCCCCACCAAAAATAGCACTACCTTTTAAGAAGTTAATACCAAAAAAACATATTAAAATGGCCAGAATTGCAATGATTCCTACTTTTATTTCCTTACTCACTTATTTAATTTTCTAATTCTTTTTTATATTGGCTAAAAGCCTTAAATATTCCGTCAGCTACCTCTAATTGTCCTTTAGCTGAACTTAGAAATATCCTTTCGGAATCATTACTCAGAAATCCAGTTTCAATTAAGACACTTGGCATAGTTGTTTTCCATAAAACAATAAATCCAGCTTGACGTACCCCTAAACTCCTCCTTGAAGTATTGGATTTAAAGGATGACTCCACAAATGTCGCAAACTTTATGCTTTGTTTAATATTTACATCCTGAAATGTTGTAAATATGATGTTGGTTTCTGGTTTTTGTGGATCAAACCCACCATATTTAGCATTGTAATTGTCCTCAAGTAAAACCACCGCATTCTCCCTTTTAGATACCGATAAATTTTCTTCTGTTTTATGCATACCGATGGTATAGGTTTCAGTTCCATAAAATCTCTTAATCGGATTGGCATTGACATGGATGCTGATAAAAAAATTTGCCTTATTTTTATTAGCTATTTCCGCCCTTTCGTTTAGAGGAATAAATTTATCTGTGCTTCTAGTTAAAATGACTTTGATGTTTTTAAATTGGCTTTCAATCTTTTTTTCAAGTTCTAGCGCAATTGCTAATGTGATGTCTTTTTCCTTTTTACCTGCATACTGACATCCAGGATCATGACCACCATGACCAGCATCTATAACAATCACTTTAATCCTAGTGGATCCGAATGCTAAATTATTATTAAATATAATAATAGCTCCAACTAATATGCCATAAATAACGTCTTTTAGTTTTATTTTAAATGGTATTACCACCCACATATGGATACTTGGCAAATTTGATATAGTTCCAAAGGTGCAAAATACGTTAATTTTACAGCAAAATCGATTTAAAAGTTACTTTACTTTTTTGAGTAAGCGTCCTAATATATTAATAATCAACAATTTTGTCTTAATTTTATCCTTAATGGTTACTTTAAGGGTATCAGCTCAATCCAGCAAAATCAAGGATTCGATTCCAAGCAAGGATACACTTTCAATTAAATCAAATCCTAAAGATTCAACCATTAAAAAAAATGATTCCGCTTTTATCAATATTAGTCCCGATGCAATCAAAGATGAAATCAAATACAAAGCAAAGGACTCCGTAGTCTTTTTGGTAAACAACAAAAAAATCTATTTATATGGGAATGCACAGGTTAATTATCAAGATATTGAGATGAAGGCCGAACGTATCACCGTTGATTATGTAACCAATATAGTCACTGCTGATGGGGTATTGGATTCTAATGATGTTTTAACCGGAACACCCGATTTTAAGGAGAAAGACCAATCATATAAGGCTCAATCTATAAGATATAACTTTAAAACCAAAAAAGGGCGAATCACCGAACTTAAAACTAAACAAGGAGATGGAAATGTAATTGTAGAACAGGGTAAAATCCTTAAGGATGACAGCACAAACATCATTTTTGCCAAGGATGCAAAATATACTACATGCGACGCCCCAGAACCTCATTATTACATCCAGGCCACTAAAATGAAGCTTATCCCAAAGGATAAAGTTATTTCAGGTCCAGCGATTCTTCATATCGAAAAAGTACCTCTGCCACTAATTCTTCCTTTTGGATTTTTTCCAGCCTCAAGTAGAAGGTCAAGTGGATTGATATTCCCTCAATATGGTAATGACGCTTATTTAGGTGGATATTATTTACGGGAACTCGGCTACTATTTTGGTTTGTCAGATTACTATGATTTAAGACTAACCACTGATATATATTCCTCTGGGGGATTTGGATTTAAAGCATTAACCAATTATGCCTATATGTATCATTTTAATGGAAACCTTGCCATAGGAATTTCTAGATTAAAAGTTGGATTAGAGGACACCAAAGAAAGATCTATTCAAAGCCTTTATTCTATAGTCTGGAACCACTCGCAAGATGGAAAAGCTCACCCAGGAACAAGTTTTTCTGCAAGCGTTAATATTAGCAGTGCAAAAAACAATAGAATAAATGAGCGTGCCTTAACCAATAGGTTAAACTCCAATCTTAACTCCTCTATTAGTTTCAGTAAAAAATTTAGAAATACTCCGTTTACCTTTAATGGCGCTATGCGTCATAGTCAAACTTCTGATGGACATGTAAATATGTCTTTACCAGATGGGGGATTTTATATGAACTCCATAAATCCTTTTAAATCCAAAGATGCAAATCCAAATGACCCTAAATGGTATCAACAAATTCAATTTAGCTACAATAACAACTTTACCAATCAAGTTTCTGTAGCAGATTCTACTTTGTTAAAATCCTCTACTTATAAAAATCCTTCTATTTTTAGATATGGGACTAAACAATCTTCTGGTCTCAATACATCATTCAAAATATTAAAATATCTTTCCTTAACACCATCTATTAGCTATAACGGTTATCTTAACTTCAATAGACTAGATTACGCCTATAATCCACTTACTAAAAAAGTGGAAAGCCAAAATAAAAGGGGGGCTTACTATTCCAATGATTACAGTTTTGCCTTAAACGCAAGTACAATGATTTATGGAACGGTAAACGTAAAAAACAGCCGATTATTAGCAGTAAGACATGTATTAACCCCCTCAATTTCTTACTCTTATACACCAGATTTTAGAAAGTTTAATGGGTATTTCACACAAATAGGGGTGGATACCCCAGGAAGGTCCTCTGACTATAAAAAATACTATGACCGTTTTGCAAATGGTGTATTAGGTCATCCAAGTGGTGCAGGTGTATTTTCTGGGTTGACTTTCAATCTAGGAAATGTGTTAGCCTTAAAACTTAAAAATCCAAAGGATACTGCCCATCCTACCAGAAAGGTCAATATTTTAGAAGGTTTTAATATTTCTACTAGATATAATTTTGTTGCAGACACAAACAAATTAAGCGTTATTAATTTTTCTGGGAATACTCGATTAAACGCATTCACAAACATCAATTTTGGAGCCATATTTGACCCCTATTATTTTAAAGGTCCAGATAAAACCAGATATTTTGAAATAGACAAAACTGGAAAAGTAGGTTCTTGGACCAGTTCTAATATAACTATTAGCATGTCCTTGAATCCTGCTGCTGAAAAAGCTAAGGAGGCAAAAGCTAAAAAAGACCCTAGGATTGGATACTTTTATCCGGGTCAATATGTAGATGAAAGTATTAAATTGAATGGGTCAATCAATTACACCTTATATCATCAAAAAATATATAGCCAGGCTAAAAAGGCAATAATAGATACGATCACCACCAATAGCCTTGGTTTAGGCGGAGCGCTGCAAATTACCAAAACTTGGAGGGTTGAGTCAACCTTAAACTTTGACGTCAGGAAACTTAACCTTACTGCCTCTGCCTTCAATTTTACAAAAGACCTACATTGCTGGGAAATGAAATTCCAATGGATTCCATTTGGACAGTTTACCTCCTATTATTTCCAAATTTATATTAAGTCAACTATGCTTAAAGATTTAAAGTATGATAAGCGTAGAAGTTTCAATAACTATTAGGTAAACCTTTGGAATTCTAAAGGATATTTTATCTTCTAAATAACCTGATTGCTATAATTAACAATAAACAGTGTTTCGACTTTTTTATTAGACCATGTATTTGAGTGTCAAATAGACAAAATCAGCAGAAGGAGTCAGAGAATTAAGAGTTGGCGCTTTGGTTGTTGACATTAAATTAATTTGGTAAGGAGCAATTATTCATTTTGCAACAACGCCAATTTTACCTAGTAACTCTGCTCCACCGAAAAGAAAACCGAATCGGTAGGCTTAAAACAAAAAAACCCGTCCTCATTATCATGAGGACGGGTTTTTCTTTTCAAGGCAGTAAATTTATTTTGATATGTATAATCTATGTGATGATTTTGTTCCTCTATTAGAAATGAGGTTCAAAATGTAAAGTCCTGATTTGAATACATCAGAATTTGTAATATCTATCGATTGGATTTTTTCAGTTCCTGATAAAGTAGTGGTAAAGATAAGTTTACCATTCATATCCATAATTTGAACTGTGGCTTTCAATTTATTATTACAAGCAATGTAAATATAATCACTTACAGGATTTGGGTAAATGCTAATCAAGTTATCATCGGAGTAAACTGTACCTATTGAAGTAGTAAAGCTATTTCTTTTAGGTTTTCCATTAGTAACTTTAATTTTTATGTAAGGTTTAGCAATATTATTGGTATTGTTAACGTCTGTAAATAATGCACTTCCAGGTTTTGCTTTACCTGAAGGCCAAATTATTATAATATGTGTAGAATCAGCACCAAACAACTTATCACTGATATAGATTGTCTTCTTAACGAGAATGCTTTCCCCTGGACGTATGTTATACGTAATGGCTCCATTCGAATCTAAGGCGATAGATGTTTGAGGAGATGATGTATTAAAATCAGATTCCGTTAATCCAACAAAAGCATGCAATGCCAACGGTCCATTAAACATCTGAGGGCCATTATTTTTAACCCAAACATACAAATTATAGGTTGATCCAACCTTCAATGTTGCCCCTCCTGTAGCTAAGGAGTCTTTAAATTCTAAATCATATTGTTGAGCCTTTACAGCTCCTGCTGTAAAAAACAACAATGCAATCAATCCGAGCAGTTTCTTCATAGGGATATTTCTTTACAAATAAAGTTTACTTTACAATAATACTTTAACTACAAATATACGTAATTTTCCAAAATTATGGATACTTTGTTTAAGATAATAAAATCTTTTAAGAAAGAAGAGGTTAGAAGCTTTAAACTTTCTGCTCAAAAATATGATTTGGATGGGGAAACCAAAGCTATCCAGATGTTTGACATGGTTAGAGCAAATATAGATTTGTTAGAAAGGACAGAGGATGAATCAAGTTTAGTGAATAATCTTTTCCCTACTTCAAACGATAACTTAAATGCGTATTATAGGCTGAAAAATAGATTAAAGAAGGATTTAGAAAAAGCACTATTGTCTTTAAACCATGATATTGATGAAAAAATATCCTTAATGAACCTTATCAATCTTGCAAATATATTCACATATAAATCGGAATATGAATTGGCAATACAGTACCTGAAAAAAGCAGAGAAAATCGCAGAAAAAGCTGAAATGTATGATTTATTAGATATCGTTTATAATGAAATTCTACAACTCAGTCACGAGTTTACCTCCATAGACCCTTTACAATATGTTGAAAAGGTTGCCTCTAATCAAAAAATGAGGGACTTGGCTGCCAAGGCGGATCATACAATTGCTGTACTAAAATATAAACTAAAACAGACTAATTTCACAAGGTCCGGGTCTGAATTATTGATAGAATTAGATTCAATTGTAAATGGACTAAATATTGAAAATCAAGAATTTAATTCACCTAAACTAACCCTTAGGATTCATATAACTTTAAGAGATGCACTTCTTCTTAGAAATGATTTTGCTGGATTAGAAGAGTACCTAATAAAATCATTAAAAGAATTCGAATCCACAAACTTTTTTAATAAAGCAAACCATCCAAGTAAGATCAATTTGATTACTTGGATAATCAATGCCTTAATGATAAATAAAAAATTTGAAGAGTCTTTCAAATATTCAGAAATTCTTTACTCAGAATTACAGAAATATAACAAATTGTTCTACGACCAATATAGCTGGACATATTATCAGAGTAGAATTACAATTTTGATGTCATCTTGCCAAATAGATCAAGCTATGAAGCTTTTAGAAGAAATAAAAGAACTTCCTCAGCACAAGGGAGTTCCTTTTTACGATTTTGCCATTTTAGGAAATTTAAGCCTCTGTTACTTTCTAAAACAGAAACTAAGTCCAGCTATAAAAACATTAAATGAACTCTTGACAAAAGAAAAGTTCGTCAAGCATTCTACAGAACAACAGTTTTCTCTTTTAATCTTAGAAGCGATATTTCACTTTGAAAATAAAAATTTTGATTACTCCGAGTACAAAATCTCAGAACTCCGGTCAAAATTTAAGGTATTATTAAAACGTCCTGAATTCTCTCAGGATAAAGAATTTCTAAAGATTTTTAGCCAAATTATTCAAAAACCATTAGGTATTAAAGATGAACAAATTAAAAAATCAATTTTGGAGTTTATAAGTCAATACCCTCAAATCTTAATCGGTTCTTCTAAGTACGTAGAATACAACCTTTGGTTAGGCAGTTTAATTAAAGGACAACCATACCTATCCACTTTAGAAGAAAGTTTAGGAATTAGTTAATTAACAATTTCTTAAAAAATGAATCATTTAACTTTAATTTTGCAGTTAGTATGACTACCCAAGTTTCAGAAATAAAAAAGACGGCACTCTATGATGTTCATGTGGCTCTAGGAGCTAAAATAATTCCATTTGCAGGATATGATATGCCTGTATCTTACTCAGGAATAACAGATGAACACAATACTGTAAGAAATTCAGTTGGTGTATTTGATGTAAGCCACATGGGAGAGTTTTTTGTAGAAGGCCTTCAAGCATTTGATTTGATTCAATATGTAACAACAAATGACGTATCGAAGCTATTTCCTGGTAGAGTCCAATATTCATGTTTGCCTAATATTTCAGGAGGTATAGTAGATGATTTACTAGTCTATAAAATCACTGATACTAAATACATGCTGGTAGTCAATGCTAGTAATATTGAAAAAGATTGGAGTTGGATTAATAGTTATGCTGAGGCATTTGATTGTAAACTAACTAATGTTTCAGATGAGTATTCATTATTAGCTATCCAAGGTCCAAAAGCCTGTGAAGCAATGCAACCACTTACAACTGTTGATGTTATCAATATGCCTTATTATCATTTTGAATTAGGTCAATTTGCTGGTTTTGATGAGGTTTTTATTTCTGCAACTGGATATACTGGTTCTGGAGGATTAGAAATCTACATTAAAAATGAACATGCGGTTGAATTATGGCATAAAGTGTTTGAAGCTGGTGCTTCATTTGGAATCAAGCCAGCAGGATTAGGCGCGCGTGATACATTAAGATTAGAAAAAGGATTTTGTCTATACGGAAATGATATTAATGACCAAACAAGTCCTATAGAAGCTGGATTAGGATGGATTACAAAATTTGATAAGGATTTTGTTAATAAGGACTATATCCAAAATCAAAAACTTAATGGGACTGTTATCAAACTTGTAGGTTTGGAAATTTTAGACCGTATTCCTGGCCGTCAGCATGATTTAATTTTGGACGAGGAAGGAAATCAAATAGGAGAGATTAC
>Ga0114962_10002516_pt1 | contig 15225 bp, 10 predicted proteins | sample C_130820_MF_Meta_FD_87017 | JGI IMG/M metagenome (GOLD analysis project Ga0114962, IMG submission 87017) | Freshwater microbial communities from Lake Croche, Canada to study carbon cycling - C_130820_MF_MetaG | ecosystem: Environmental > Aquatic > Freshwater > Lake | place: Lake Croche, Canada...
AGCAAGGTCGTCGCTCCCTAGGACGACAGCAAGGTCGTCGCTCCCTAGGACGACAGCAAGGTCGTCGCTTCCTAGGACGACAGTAAGGTCGTCGCTCCCTAGGACGACAGTAAGGTCGTCGCTCCCTAGGACGACAGCAAGGTCGTCGCTCCCTAGGACGACAGTAAGGTCGTCGCTCCCTGGGACGACAGTAAGGTCGTCGCTCCCTAGGACGACAGCAAGGTCGTCGCTCCCTAATGCCGCATCTGAGCCAAGTTAGTCGGGAGGATCAAGAGATTTGGGGCGGCGGGGGACGGCACAGCGCGCAAATCCTGCTTTTCACATCACCGATTTTACCTGATTGACGGCTTGGGCTTGTCAAATAGTGACGGAGTGCCTATTGGTGCTGCGGTCGCCGTTGGCGGCCACCGCGTCTGATTTCTAACCTGCCATGAATGCCATTATCGCCAGCCTCACCGCCATTTGGACCTCCTCGATTGGGAAAAAACTCATAGTTGCCTTGACCGGAGTGTTTCTGGTGTTGTTTCTCGCCGGTCATTTGGTGGGCAATCTGCTGGTGTTCGTCGGCCGCGAGGCATTCAACGATTACGCGTATTTGCTTCATCACATGCTCCACGGTGCAGGCATCTGGCTGTTCCGGGTGCTGATGATAGGGGCACTGACGCTGCATGTGGCGGCCACCATTAGCCTGGCCCTGCAGAACCGTGCCGCCCGCAAACCCTACGAATGCCAAGCGGTCATTCAGGCCTCCCTGTCGTCGCGCACAATGGTGTGGTCGGGTCTGACCATACTGGCATTTTTCATCTATCACATGCTGCATTTCACCATGCGGGTCGGCAATCAATACGACACGCTGCCACGCTACAAGGAAACCGTGAAGAATAACGGCGAGCCGCTCGTCCGCCACGATAGCTGGCAAATGGTGATTGATGGCTTCAGTAATGGCTGGGTCACCTTGTTTTATGTCATCGCCATGACCTTGCTGTGCAGCCACCTGAGCCACGGGGTCGCCTCGACTTTTCAGACCCTCGGGCTGCGCTTCAAGAAAAGTGAAGGGATTCTGCGCGGCTTGTCGCTGGGCTACGCTGTGATCATTTGGCTCGGCTTCATCTCGATTCCTCTCGCCATCTTCTTCGGCTTCGGCAAGGCCTAATTCAATCCTCAATTTCCCCCCCCCACACCTATGATCCTCGACAGCAAAACCCCATCCGGTCCGCTTGAACAGAAATGGTCTAAGCATAAGATGGACTCGAAGCTCATCAATCCGGCTAACAAACGGAGATTCTCCGTCATCATCGTCGGCTCCGGCCTGGCCGGTGCTGCCGCAGCCGCCTCGTTGGCCGAGATGGGCTATCAGGTGAAATGCTTTTGCTATCAGGACAGCCCGCGCCGCGCGCACTCGATTGCCGCCCAGGGCGGGATCAATGCCACGAAGAACTATCAGAATGATGGCGACTCGGTGCGGCGCTTGTTTTACGACACGATCAAGGGTGGGGACTTTCGGGCCCGCGAAGGCAACGTGTATCGACTCGCAGAGGTATCCAACTCGATCATCGACCAATGCGTCGCGCAAGGAGTGCCGTTTGCCCGCGAATACGGTGGATTGCTAGACAATCGTTCCTTCGGTGGTTCGCAGGTATCGCGGACGTTTTATGCGCGGGGCCAGACCGGCCAGCAATTGCTCATCGGTTGCTATCAAGGGTTGGAGAAGGAAATTCACAAAGGTGGGGTGACGATGTATCCGCGCAGCGAGATGTTGGACGTGGTGCTCGTCGATGGTCACGCCAAGGGGATTGTGGTGCGAGATTTGGCCACGGGTGCCATCACCAGCCACGCTGCGGACGCGGTGATTTTGGCCAGCGGTGGCTACGGCAACGTATTTTTCCTTTCGACCAATGCGATGGGCAGCAACGTCACTGCCGCGTGGCGGGCGGCGCGGCGCGGGGCCTTGTTTGCCAACCCATGCTTCACCCAGATTCATCCGACGTGCATTCCGGTGAGCGGTGATTATCAGTCGAAGCTCACCCTCATGTCCGAGTCGCTGCGCAACGACGGCCGCATCTGGGTGCCAAAATGCCAGGAAGTGGCGATGAAACTGCAGAAAAAGCAGCTCAATGCGTCTGACGTGGCGGAGGATGACCGCGACTACTTTCTGGAGCGCAAGTATCCGTCGTTCGGCAACCTGTCGCCGCGCGACATTTCCTCCCGGGCCGCCAAGGAAGCTTGCGACGAAGGCCGCGGCATTGCGCCCACCGGGCTCGGGGTTTATCTGGATTTCCGGGATGCCACCAAGCGGCTCGGGGAGAGCACGATCCGCTCGCGCTACGGCAACTTGTTCCAGATGTATGAGAAAATCACCGGCGAGGATCCCTACAGTCTGCCGATGATGATCTATCCGGCCGTCCACTACACGATGGGCGGCTTGTGGGTGGATTACAACCTCATGTCCAACATTCCCGGCCTACACGTGCTCGGCGAGGCAAATTTCTCCGACCACGGAGCCAACCGCCTCGGGGCGTCGGCGCTGATGCAAGGTTTGGCCGACGGTTATTTCGTCATCCCCACCACGATTGCCAACTATCTGGTGACGCAGAAGCCGGGCAGCATCACCACCGCGATGCCCGAGTTTAAGCAGACCGAAGTGGAAGTGCGCGAGCGCACGTCCAAAATGCTGGCCATCCAAGGCCGCCGCACGGTCGATTCCTTCCACCGCGAACTGGGCATAATCATGTGGGATCATTGCGGCATGGCCCGCTCCCGCGAAGGACTCACCGAAGCACTGGAAAAAATCCCGGCTATCCGCGAGGAGTTCTGGAAAAACGTGCGCATCCCCGGGTCCGGCGAAAATGTCAATATGGAACTCCAAAAGGCCGGACGCGTCGCCGACTTTCTAGAATTTGCCGAAGTGATGTGTTACGATGCCCGCGACCGCGAGGAATCCTGCGGTGGTCATTTCCGGGTCGAACACCAATTTTTCGACAAGGACCCCGAGGTGATAGCCGGCAACACCCAACCCGGTGAGGCCAAACGCGATGACGCTAATTTCTCCCATGTTTCGGCCTGGGAATACAAGGGCCCGGACGCAGCTCCTGTGCTGCACAAGGAGCCACTTACCTTTGATGACGTCCATGTGTCCATCCGCAGCTACGCGTGATGGATTTCACCGAGATTGACCGCGAGGATTTCCGCAACCTGCTGGGGGAGTTAGGAGACACCCGGATGCCTTTCGGCAAATTTGGGAGCAAGAGCTATCCGCCGAGCGGGGTGCCGATTATCGACCTGCCGCCGGAGTATCTGGAGTGGTTCAAGGAGCGTGGGTTTCCCAAAGGTCGGCTCGGTGAGTTGATGGCGCAGGTATGCGAAATCAAGGCGGTGGGCATGGACAGCGTATTTGATCCGCTGCGCCGCGCCGCCGGCGGACGTTTCCTGCTCCACCACCAGCGCCCGAAGTCGCGGCGCTTCGAGTAGCCGGGCGATGAGCATGAGTCGCTCAAGAATCCGCCTATTCGATACTAACTTGGCCCGGCTGCGGCATGGTAGGGAGCGACGACCTTGCTGTCGTCGTGCGGAAGCAACGCCCATGAACCGAGCCTTAGGCACTTATGCAAGGGCCGCGCTTCCGCAACCACCACAAAATGTGGTGGCTCCTTAGCGCCCAGGTTACTCGGACGCTTGAGGCGCCTGGACTGGGAGGGGACGGTGGGTGCGGGGTTTTTTCGCGAAAAAAACTCACATTTTCTGACACTGGTGGATTGACAAGCGGGAAAGTGTAGCTAGGCTGCGCGTCCGTACGGACCTACCGGCGGTTATCCAACTCTTCACCTACAGGCATCAGCCATGAGCAAACGCACCTATCAGCCATCCAAGCGCACACGCAAACAACAATTCGGTTTCCGTGCCCGCATGGCGTCCAAATCCGGCCGCGACATTCTGCGCCGCCGCCGCCAAAAAGGCCGTAAGCGCCTCATTCCCAAGGGCGTGGAGATTCAATTCAAACGCCACACGCAGCAGCATTCCTGAGCGCCCGCTCAGCTGCCGCCACGGATGCCCCTTGCATCCCCGTCATGCGCCTCCCGCGGAAATGCAGCATCACCCGGCGGGCGGATTTCGCTCGCGTCAAGACGCTCGGCCAAGCCAAGGCCGGGCGCTTCGTGGTCGTCAGCACCCTCGCCGATGCCTCGCTGGAGTCGTTGCGCACCGGGTTTATCACCACGCGTCGCAGCGGCAAGGCCCACGATCGGGTCCTGCTGCGCCGGCATTTCCGGGTATTGGTGCAAGCGCACGCGCCGGACTTTGCGGATATGCGGCGCTACCTCATCACCATTGCGCGGCCCGGCGCCTCGCAGGCGAGCTTCGCCGAGCTCAAGGCCGATTGGTTCAAACAGGTCAAGCGTCTCGGTCTCTTTCCCCGTCCTGCGCAAACCACGTGATCTGTCACTTGCTCACCGCCGCCATCCGCATCGCCATCCGCTTTTACCAGCGCGTGCTCAATCCCATGCTCAAAGTGGCCGCTGGCCCCGCCGCCGGTTGCCGGTTCACCCCGACTTGTTCTAACTTTTTCCTCGAGGTTGTGGTCATTCACGGCCCGCTGCGGGGGTCGTGGCTTGGCATTTGCCGGATTTTTCGCTGTCATCCATGGGGTGCTTGCGGTTATGACCCGGTGCCGCCGCTGCCAGGCACTGCAGGGGCCCCCGCTGCCGATTCACATCATGGTTCTCACCTTCATCACTAATCCCATTTCCCTCCTCACTTATGTATGACCGAAAAACTTGGGTTGTCCTAGCTGTCTGCGGCTCGTTGTTAGCCGTCGGCATGGTTCAATCCAGCAAGAATGCCCAATCCAAGGCGAGCCAGGAAAAAGCTCGCCTGGAAGCCATGCCACCGGCGCAGCCCGCGCCGGGAGCCGCCCCAGCCGCCGTGGCGGTCAGCCCCGGTCTGGTTGTCGATCCGCCGCCGCCGCCCTTGGATGAGGAATTTGTCACGCTGGCGACCGACAAGGTATTGTTCACTTTTTCCAATGTCGGCGGGGGGATCAAGTTTGCTGATTTCAAAACCGAGTTTCAGGTGGGTAGCAAATCTCATTTGGTGCGGATCAATGAGCGGGGTGGGGGGCCCATCGGCGGGCTCGCGGGCGGCGACGAAACCTTGGAGAACCTCAGTTATACCCATCTCGAGGCAGAATCGATTGCCGGACAAAAGGTCGTTTATGCCGCCACGCTCGCTGATGGCCTGCGGGTCACTAAGACCTACAGCCTCGTGCCCCCTGGCGAAGCGGGCGCTGCCTATCTGCTGGATTTCGAGCTCAGTTGCGAGAATACCGCAGCCGGCCCGCTCAACCTGCAAAAATACAGCATCTACGCCGGCGAGGCGGCTCCTCTCTATCAAGCCGAAATGCCGGACTGGACCGGGATGTTGTGGCTCGAAAACAATTCGATGAACTTTACCAAGGCATCGAGTTTCAAAGGCGGGATGTTCTCCACAGAGACGTCTATCTTCAACAGTCCGGCGGGCAAGAAAATCCAATATGCGGGGGTGACCGATCAGTTTTTTGCCACCGTGATTCGGCCGAAAGAGCCGCTTGAGACGACGGTTTGGGCGAAGCCGTACCAAATCAAACTCAAGGATGATGCGCCGCCGCTCAAAGCGATTCGGGCGGGGCTGCGCTTGCCTGAGGGTACACTTGAAGCGAAGGCCAAGAAAGTCATCGCCTGCCGCATCTTTATCGGCCCAAAAAACAACAAGCTCCTCCAAGCCATGGGCAATGGTTGGGGTGAGTTGATGCAGTACGGCTGGTTCTGGCCGGTCTCCGTCACCCTCAACCGCACCCTTAATTTCTTCCATTCCTGCCTCGATGGTGTTGCCAAGAAATGGTCCTGGGGACTGGCCATTATTTTCCTCACCATCGTGGTGCGTATGGTCATTTGGCCCTTGCACGCCAAGTCCACCCGCACCATGAAGCGAATGAGTAAGCTGCAACCGGAAATGGCCAAGCTGAAGGAGAAATTTGCCGAGGATCCCGGCAAGCTCAACACCGAGACGATGGGGCTGTATCGGAAGTATGGGATCAACCCGCTGGGCGGCTGCCTGCCGATGTTCATTCAAATTCCGATCTTTTTTGGGTTTTACAAGATGCTGCAATACGCGGTGGAGCTGCGAGGCCAGGGGTTTTTGTGGGTGCCGGATCTGTCCCAACCGGACACCTGCGCGGTGCTGGCGGGCGTGCCTATCAATATTTTACCGGTGGTGATGGCCATCTCCAGTTTTTTTCAAATCCGGATGACGCCCAAGACCGGCGACGCGATGCAGCAGCGGATCATCATGTTCATGCCCTTCATGTTCTTATTTTTCTGCTATAACTTCGCCTCCGCCCTCGCCCTCTATTGGACGACCCAGAATATCTTCTCCATCGGCCAAACCTGGCTGATGAGCCGCATTCCCGAACCCGAACTCAAACCTCGCAAGGACGCCGGTAAAAAATCCTGGGTCCAACGCATGGCCGAACAACAGGCTGCCGCCCAAAAACAACGCCAGCAGGGCGGCTCCCAATCCACGCCCGAGACCCAGAAAAAGCGTCCCCCCCGCACCGGCGGTTAGGCCTCGCCCAAGCGATGATGCTTTCCAGGTGAAACTCGAAGCGGCTATACAGGCGAGTCTAAAGCGTCTATACCTCACCCCATGAACCCGACGCCCGACATCCGCTGGAAGCAACGCTTGCAAAACTTTGACCGCGCTTTCGTGCTGCTTCGCGATGCAATGGAGAACGGGCCAGCCGCGCTCAATCAGTTGGAGAAGGAAGGCGTCATCCAGCGCTTCGAATACTGCTTCGAACTCGCTTGGAAAACACTGAAAGACTACCTCGAAGAGGGCGGCTTCGTGTTTGTCACCGTGACACCGCGCCAGGTATTGAAAGACGCTTATGCGTCAAAGATTCTCGACGATGGACAGGTCTGGATCGACATGCTCGACCACCGCAATCTGCTTTCCCACACGTACAGCCCGCTTGTCTTTGAGAAGGCGGTTGAAGCCATCCACACGCGCTATCTCGCTGGCATCGAGCATCTCCACGACTTCATGCAACGGGAGGCGATGAAATGAAGACGCCGTCCCTAACGCCCGCGGAACTTGACCTGGTGCGTTCTGTCTTTCTGCTACATCCCGAGGTGAAGAGCGCCACGCTCTTCGGCTCACGCGCCAAGGGCACCCACAGCGACCGCTCGGATGTGGACCTGGTGGTAGCAGGCGAGGTGGAACCGCTCCGTGCCGAGGCGATCGCGTCCGAGTTGGACGAGTTGCCGTTGCCTTACCGGTTTGACGTGCAATCCTTGGCTTACATCCAACACCGGCCACTGTTAGAGCATATCGAGCGGGTGGGGATTCTCATCTATCCGGCCACCTGTTAGCGAGGCGAAAAGTGGCAGCTTCCGGGATGGCTATCTCAAGGCCTAAGCGGGCCGATCATGCCGCCCTCGACGAACTCGGCCACGCAAGACGTCTTATGGCTCGTGCGCTTGCCGCAGGCCAGCTGGTTTGCCCAGCGCACGACGCTCCGCACCAAGGGGGCCGGGTCCCAGTGGAAGTGGGAAATGGCAGGCTCAAACCAGTCGAATAGTGGATCGGGATCATCGCAGATGAGGGAAACATGCTCTGGTGCCACGATGCCGCGTTGGGCGAGGTGCTGCTGTGCGGCGGCGAAAAGTAGCGGCTCGCTGATGATCAGTGCGGTCGGTGGGGTGTGCCGAAACAGCGAGTCAAGACAGCGATGGAAGCCCACCCGGGAGTCGGGCCAATCCGGCAGGTGGTAGGCTCCGGCTTGGATCCCTTGCCTGCCGAGTTCGTCGAGAAACATCTGCTCCATCTCCCCTGGTTTGGGCTTGCGCCGCTCCTCGCGCACCAGCATCACGATGCGCCGGTGACCCAGCGCCGCCAATCGTCGCACGGCGGTGAGCATGGCCTGGGTCTTTTGCACACCGGCGGCGGCGATGGGCAGGTGGGTGTGTCGCCGGAAAAAGGCGAAAACCGGCAATGACTGATCCGCAAACCATTCCAACACGCCATGCGAACCGCTGTAAACCACCCAACCGTCCGCCGGATTCGCCTTCACGAAGCGCGCCACCTTGTCGGGATTCATGCCCAATTGATGCAGATCATTGGCCGCAAACTCCGGTTGGTGCCCGGCTTCAATCAGCTGATGCCGCAGATCGACGATGTGCGAGAAGCTTCGCTCGGCTTTCTCGTAAAGCAGAAGCTGGATTCTCAACCCGACTGGGGCGCGGCCTGTCGGCGGCAAGATCCGGCAGCGCCGCCTCGCCCCTTGCCCGAGCAACAGCCCTTCGTGCTCCAACTGAGCCACCGCCGCCACCACCGACTTCGGGCTCACCCCCAGTTCTTTCGCCAGTCGATGCACCCCGGGCAGCGTCTCGCCCAGTGCCCCGGCCTGGATCTCTCTGCGCAAATACTCCGCAAGTTGCTCGATGGCGGTGAGGGAACGAAAGGGGTTCATGACCCACAAATCTGTGACCCATCGGGATACAGATGTCGAGAGTTAATTGTTTTGCTGGCCGCAAATTACTTGCTAGGAATTTCGCTCATTGCGCGACAATCCACGCAATTGAATTAAAAAAACTGCCAAGCAACCCGATTAAACACCCCATCGTCTGAACCTCATGAACCCCATTAAAAACACCAGAGATCACCCAGGATATCTCGCCCGCGCTTTGCCGCTGGCGGTAGCCTCGGACATTCCCAACGTCATCACCCCGCGCAAGTCACTCCGCGGCGTGCTCAGCTCCCTCGCCCTGGCGGTGGGCGCTGCATTGCTAGCGGGATCTGCGCAGGCGGCCACACTCACTTGGAACCTGGGAGGCGGCGGCAATTGGGATGCGGCCACCGCCAACTGGACCGGGGCTGCCACGACCTTCCTTTCCGATGGGTCGCAGGACGTGATCTTCAACAACACGGCGGGCGGCGCGATCGCCATTTCGGCCAGCATGCAGCCGAACTCCACGACCGTGAGTGCCGCCAGCGGCATCTATACTTTTAACGGCGGAGCTATCACCGGACCGGGGGGGCTAACCAAGTCCGGCGCCGGTCAGCTGACGATGAACACCGCCAACAACACATTCACCGGCAAGACGAGTATCCAGGGAGGCACGCTACTGACCGGCGGGGCTGCCTACCTCTCGAACGCTGGCTCTCCCGGCGTGTTTGGTTCAGCCACCGGCGCCAACGCCACCATCGACCTCTACAACGGTGTGACCCTGCGGAGTGATGGTAGCTCCCCACGGGTCAACCAAGCCACCGACCGTCCTTTGAACCTAGCAGGCACCGGCGCCGGAACGGTGACGATAAGATACAATGACAACGACGCTGGCCTGACGTTCGGTGCTGTGACCGCCACCGGGACGGGCGCGAAGACGCTCGCATTATTCACAGGCAATAATGGGAGTGGGGATCGTGAGGCCATTAATTTCACCGGAGCAATCGCCGATTCCTCCGACAGCAGCCCAACTTCTCTGAATGTTACTTTCAACTCGCAGAGTTCGAATTGGGTCAGCCTCAGTGCTGTCAATACCTTCACCGGTCCTATCACCCTCGCGCAAACCAATAGCACGGCCAGTGGCATCCTGGTGATCGGTGGCCTGAGGACTGCCGGAAACCCGAGTGTGAACACGATCGGCACGGGGAAGCTGGGCAATGGAAATTACCCGGGAGCCATTACCCTCGGAGCGAGAACCGTCCTCGAGTACGACAGCAGCACCCCGCAAACCTTGGCAGGCGTGATTTCCGGTGCTGGCGCCCTAACCCTGACGGGTAGCGGCACAGTGACCCTCTCTGGCCTCAACACTTACAGCGGCAATACCACCGTCACGAGCGGTCGCACGCTGGTCCTCGACACGGCTGGCAGGTTGAACTTTGCCGTCACGAATAGCTCTGCCACCAAGGTCACTGGTTCGGGAACCGCCACGTTGAATGGCGCGTTCACCATCGACACCACGGGGGTGACTGCTTTTGTCGGTTCCTGGACCTTGGTGGATGTCGCCAACAAGACCTACGGTGGCAATTTTGGCCTCACCGGTTACACCCAGTCCGGCACCGTCTTCACGAAAGTGGATGGGATCAAAACCTGGACCTTCGACACGTCAAGCGGGGTGCTCAGCGTCAGCTCCAAGGCACTTATCACGTCCTTTGGCACTCCTGGCCATACCGGTGTTATCGACCAGGGCGCGAAGACAATCACCATGGACGCTCCGTATGGGACGGATTTGGCGACCCTCACGCCGACCTTCGTAACGAGCTCAGGGACCTGCAACCAGACCAGCGGCTCCTCGCCGTCACCGACCTTCGCCGTTGCCAATCCGGCAACTTACACCGTCACCGACGCGTCAGCCTCGGTGACCAACTCCTATTCGGTCACGGTCACCGTCGCCCCGCTGCCCCCTGGCGGCGTGGGTGGCGGCTTGAACGCGTGGTATGATGCCTCGGTGGGTGTGACCACCAGCGCGAGTACGGTCACGGCTTGGAAAGATCAATCGGGTAATGGTTATCATGCCACGCTCGGAGCCGGCACCCCGCAGCTCGGAACCTCCCAGATCAACGGCCGGTCGGCGGTTTTCTTCCGCGGCGGCAACAACTATCTGAACATCAACTACAATATCGTACCCCAACAGGAGTACATCGTCTTCCGGTCGGGCCGGTACGCCTATGACCCCGGCAACCCGAACCTTTGGGGTGGCGACTGGGGTGGCCCGTTCGGTCAACAGAACGACAATGGCTGGATGTTAGAGAGTGGCACCAAGAAAATGTGGAGTGACGGGGGCCACCTTCCCCTGGCGGTGTCGCAGAACGGCACGAGCATCGTGCAAAACAACGCCAACGGCAACCCGTATGGTATGGCCAATGTTGCCGACTACATGATTCTGAAGGTCAATCCCAAGAATTACGGCAGCGCCTATGGCCGGATCGGACGTCCAAACAACTCTTGGGGCAACGGCTATATGGACGTGGCTGAGGTCATTGTCTATAACCGTGTACTGAGCAGCGACGAAGAGAATGCGGTCGGCTATTACCTGGCGACCAAATACGGGGTGACCACGGCCTATGTGGCACCTCCGGCACCGAAACAAATCGCCAGTTTCAGCTTCCCGAGCTATGGTGTCGCCACCATTGCTGGCACCAATATCACCATGAGCGTGCCGGGCGGCACGGATCTGCACCTATCGCCAACCTACACCTATCTAGGGCAGTCCTGCAGTCCCGCTTCCGGTTCGCAGCAGGACTTTAGCGTTCCGGTGCACTATATCGTCACCGCCACGGATAGCAGCACCACAGACTATACCGTGACGGTTAGCTACGCACCCTGGATCAATGTCAACATTGACAACACGGCCCGGGCGGGGCTGGTCGGCCCTGCTGGCGGCCTCGGCGACACATGGAATACTTTCACATCAGTCTCCGCAAGCGCCTTGCTCAACAATGCCGGCGCGGCTACTGGGGTAGGCTATACCTCCGGTGGATCGTCTTGGGGCGGCCCGGATTCATGGGGCAGCCCTGCTATCGTAATGCTCACTCAGGGCTTGCGTAACCTTGATGTGGGTGTGGCTAACTCCCAATACTTGACTATCAGCAACCTACCTAACAGGAGATACAATGTCTTTATCGCCTCCGAGAATAATTCAGATGCGGGGGCCAGTTCTGGCGTGTGGTCGACGAGCAACACGACGACTACCGTGGGAGGCCAGAGTGTTAGCGATACGGCTGGCGTCAACGGCAGCACGTGGGTGCAGGGAGTCAACTACGTGTTGTTTGAAAACGTGGTGCCCAATGGTAGCGGCAATATTACCCTCAGCGGACACAGCGTTCCCACCACTCAGCATTCTGATGCGCGGTTGCCTCTCAACGGCTTCCAATTGGTGGATGCTGGCCCCGTCTCCAACGCGACGCTCACCGGAGCCGCGACAGCCGCGGCCTTCACGACCACTTACGGCACGGCCTCAGCAGCCCAGACGTTTGCGATTGGTGGGTCCAGTCTGACGGCCAATATCACTGCCACCGCACCGACGGGCTTTGAAGTGTCCAGTGATGGATCCAGCTACGGCTCAACGGCTACCTTCACCCGGACCGGCGGTAGCGCGAGCGGAACCCTCTCCTTGCGCCTCTCGGCCACCGCTGCGGTGTCCGGCAGCTACGATGGCCAGAATATCGTGCTTTCCAGTACCGGTGCCACTTCGGTGAACGTGACCACCGCCGCCAGCGGCAACTCGGTGAGCCCGGCCGCTCAGAACTACACCAGCTGGGCCAGCACTAACAGCATGACCGGCGGACCGACCCATGTCGGCCAGGACGGTCTCTCCAACTTGCTCGTCTATGCCCTCAACCTCAAGACCAACGGCGGCAACGGCTCACCCGGCACTCTAACTGGCCACTTGCTCAGCTTCGCCAAGCGTGCGGACGCGGTCACCAACAATGATGTCACCTACGCCATCCAAATCTCCGCCGACCTCGGGGTGGCCGACCCATGGACCACCACCACCACCGGGGTGACGGAAACCACGTCCGCCATCGCCATCGACATGTCCACCATGGGCGGCGCCAAACACTTCGCCCGCCTCATCGTCACCCAGAAGCGATGAGAGGGTAGGGGGATTTTGGCGCTTTCCGCCAGAGATTGGATCATCGATTGGGCCTGCCGCGTTGCGCGGCAGGCCTTTTCGCTGTGTAGGGGCTCCGCTCCATGCTTCAGCCACCCGAGTCACTTGGCCCCGATGCGGTTAGGGAGCGACGACCTTACTGTCGTCGTGGGGAGCGACGACCTTACTGTCGTCGTGCGGGAGCGACGACCTTACTGTCGTCGTGCGGGAGCGACGACCTTACTGTCGTCGTGCGGAAGTAACGCCCATGAACCGAGCCTTCGGCACTCATTCATGGGCCGCTCTTCCGCTTCCACCACAGGAATGTGGTGGCTCCTTAGCCCGTGAGTCGGGAGGATAACCGCCGCTACAACGCCGCGCATTGGCTAGCGGCGGTCACAGACCGCGGCCAATGTGAACATGCCGAACTTCGCATCGCGAAACCATTGCATGCTCTCATCGCGCTGTTACGTTGCCTCATGGGCCTGAGGCACCTACGATAGATCCGCTGCCCGCACCCCACTAGTGGCTAGCAACGCCGCCAAGCATTTTCTAATAACTTGTGTGTTAATCAGATGTTTTTTGGTATGTCTCGCGTCACTTCTTTAAACTGCGCAAGACCGGCTGCGTGGTCGCCGCCTCGATTGACTTGATAGCCGTTTCCACCGATGCCACCCGCTGCTTGTTGGGCTCCACAGGGAAGGTGTTGTTATTTACTTGGTTGTTGAAGAATACGACGAGCTCCTTGAGTTGGGGCACCGCGCTGCGGGCGGCCTTGCCAAATTTTACGACCTCTTTGAGGATCTCCCCGGTGCGGCGCCTGCTGCCGTGTCCACCCTGGCTCTTGGCAAATATGATGCCCGCAGCGATGCTCTCGACGTAATTATATTTCGCCAAGGCCTTGAAGGCGCCCATGCGGATTTCGTTAGAGAACATCCGGTCCGCCGGGCTCATGGTTTTCACTGCGGCTACGAGGTCGGGTGCCAGCGCCTGCACATCTTCCAGACTGAGGTTGTTTTCAAAATAGCCGCGCAGGTGCCAGCCGGCCATGCCGTCAGGATTGTTAGCTATGGCGCGGATCGCAGGGTAGACCAATTTTGGATCGCTGGTTTTGACGCTCTGGGCCAGAGGTCCGTCGAACAAGGCGACGGCGAGCTGGCCCTGGGCAATCTGGATCGGATCGGCCCAGTCGATTGGCTGCTGCGGTGCGGCGGTATTGGCCGTGGCTAGCAGAATATTGGGCAGCACGGGTTTGGCCAGGGCGTTGACGAGTTTGATAGCTTGAGCGGCCTTGTAGCGCAGCCAGCGGTCATGATGTGAGAGCAGGCGCACAAACACCGGTAGCGCCACGACGCTCTTCATGTAGCCGAGTGTCTCGCAGGCACCCTGGGCAACATGCACATCTGTACCTTCTGCCATTTTGATTAATTCCGGCTCCATTGTCTTAGCTGCTGGCCGTTTGGCGAGTTCCTCAGCCGCCCAGCCGCGCGCCACCGGTGACCAATCGCTGAAGGCCGCCACCAATTGTTCGGGTGTCATTTGCAGGCGGTCTAGGTCGAAGCGGCCGGAGGTCATGGCAGCCGCGACCTCCTGCTGGGTGAGAGAGTTGGCAGGATTGGCGTCCTTGCCGGTGATGTAGAGGTTTTTCAAGGCCATCGAATACGTAAGCACATAGGTGGCCGTTGGGCTCAGGCCAGCGTAACTACTTTTTCCGTAGTAGGTATTGTCCTCGGTCGAGCCGGGGCCATATTGTTCGCCACCATCATAGGTGAACGAGCCATCGCAGCGGCGCACTAGGTCGAGGTGGGTGGAAGCCTCCCGGAAGAAAGCCGAGGCCGCGGCGGGGCCGCCGATATGGGCGCCCAAGGCACCCCACAGGTAACTGAACCCTTGGCCGGTGTGGCCGCCTTCGCGGTTCTTATAGCCGGCGGTGGCCATCTTGGCAAAAAACTTGGCTTCCTCGGGCCGGTTCCCTTGCATCGCATAGTACACTGCGGTCATCGCACTCTTGCCATTGTTATCATGAAACGCATACGGCTCGTGCTCGCCGTAGGGAATGGTCCCCTTGTCGACGTAGTAGGCGAAAAATTTTGAACCCCGCGCGATGGCTGGATCGATCTCCGCATCCGTAATGCCACATTTTTTACCCATCACGATAGCCAGGTTGGCCACTAGGCCAGCCTGGTTGACCGGGCCGTAGGGTGGGATGGATCCATGCAGCTTGCCATCAGCAGTGCGATCGGAGAAGCCATGACCAAAGGTGCCATACATCCCTTGGCCTTTAGCTGTGGCAAGGGTAATTTCGCGGATGGCGTGCAGGACATCCTGATCGCCGGTGCGCAGGAAATACTCGGTCAGAAACAAATTGCGGTAGCCACTCTCCCAGGTGTCCAAGCCGCCTCTCGACAGGTCCAGGGTGGTTGGCCCCATCTTGTGAGCAAACTCCTTGATCTTTGGCAGATCGTCGGGATTGTCAGCGGCTAACAAAGCCAGCCCGGTGATCGCGCCAGCCCAGTTTTCACTCAACGGTTCCTGTTCTAGCAGCTTACAGGCCTCGGCGAAAATCTTCTGCGACTTCGGGCAGTTGTACGGCGCGGTG
>Ga0114962_10002518_pt1 | contig 15223 bp, 13 predicted proteins | sample C_130820_MF_Meta_FD_87017 | JGI IMG/M metagenome (GOLD analysis project Ga0114962, IMG submission 87017) | Freshwater microbial communities from Lake Croche, Canada to study carbon cycling - C_130820_MF_MetaG | ecosystem: Environmental > Aquatic > Freshwater > Lake | place: Lake Croche, Canada...
AGCATTGGGATGCTGGACTCTTCCCATTCTCACTTCCATTAATAATTTGTCTTCGGCAAAAATAGAGGCCTCACGACTCCAGTCTGTTTGAGACGCATTGGAGGGCATCCAATAGACACCATCATCGCTGAAGAGATCAATGAATCCTTGCCATGACTTTGCATCCAAGAGAGCCGCTTGTTTAAAGAGCAGGTGCTCAACGTCTTGTTGAATTGCCCAGTCTACTTTTTGAGCTGTGGGTATATAACCACTTGCAGGAAGACGTCCTCGACCCATATGGTCTGGAGCGATGGATTCTGCACCAGTCATGGACTGAACTGCTTCGATCACAACGCCAGTGCCCAAGGCTTCTTTAACAACGGTTTTGTTCATTTTTAGTACCTCAAAATTGTGCTTCAAGCCGCTTTGAATGCGGGCGTTAAATAATTGGCCCATGCTTTGAACTGGCTGCGCATAACAACCTCAGAAGTTCCATTGTTAGAGTAAAGGACACCGTTTTTTTCAGTATCTTGGCCGTAGTTTCTGTGAAAACTGACCCATTGGCCTCCCTTGGACTCTAGACCGAGTTGCCCCTTGGTCCAGTTCTCTAAATCGTCAGCGTTGATCATGGTGGCAGGTGAATTGACCAAGTTGTAATACCAAAGAGCGCGCTGGTAAATGGGCTCAGGTGCACCTTTGAGCCTGAAGTGCCAAATCTCAGAAACTGTCTTGTTGGGCGCAACGGGACGCAAACAGCGCAATTGTTGCAATGGAGACTGGACTGACAGATAAGGGTAGATCAATACATGGTGAATACTTCTAGAGAGATATTCCTCTGCCTTTTCAGGGCCGTAAGCCTGTTTGAGCAAATTTTCGTATTCGACTGTGTCTGGGTCTGTGGGTCTTAGGCCCATGTAGGCTTTTAAAATGCCATGACCGTTGGGGAAATTGACAGTTTGTACAGAGTCCCATTGATCAAAGCTTGAAGCAAAGGTTGAGAGGTAGTGGAAAAACAAAGGAGCTGAGCCCTTTTCAGACTTCAAACGCTGTTCAACTCTTCTGGCCGAAACGCCCGTTGACTGATGGGTCACGGAAGGGTGCAATGCATCGAGTTGGTTCTCCATGAAGAACTTCCAGTTGGAGTGTTGAACAACTCGGTGACAAACAGGCACCGCCTCGACTTCACCCAGAGGGGATCGATCACACATGTCATCAAAGGCCACCTTGGCTTCGCCAAGGAAATCCAATAGGGTGGGGCCTGTTGACTTCAAACTGGCAAACACGAAGCCTCTGTAGGAATCCACCCGCTCAGCCGCCACCATGCTCGCCATCGGATCATCGGCTGTTAATTTTGTGCCGTCATAGCCCTTCATCAATGGAATGGCTCTGACTTTTCCATCCAAATGGAAGGTCCATGCGTGGTATGAGCAAACAAAGGCGTTGCCTGTATTGCCACTTTGATTCCCGCACAACTCAACGCCTCGGTGTGGGCAGCGGTTATAGAGTACGTTGACGCCTCCCGTTTTATCTCTCACCATGATCATGGGCTGACGGCCAATGTCAAATGTGAAGTAGTCCCCAGTGTTTTTGACCTGTGATTCGTGTCCACAATACACCCAAGCCGATTCAAAGATGTGTTCCATCTCGAGGTCAAAGAGATGCTGATCGGTGTAGACGCTTTTATGGACTCGGTCAGGTTGTACGAGTTGGTCTAATCCAAGTGTTTGCATGCTGTCTCCTGTTGAATGGGCATGAAGAGAAGTTGAGAGTGAGAATCAATTCTGATGGAAAAGGAATCATATTAAATTTTCATGGAAAAAATTCAAAAAATTCAATTCTTTTCAGAATTTACGCTTTGTAATGTACTATTTACGTTGGGTATCATCAAGAACTTGAATTTGAACTGTAAATTCATGAGCTTGAATTGATGACTCAAAATGCAACCAATTCAAATCAACGCAAGAACTCTTGTCAGTTGTTGGGGCTGCAGTTACACACCCAAGTATCTGCTCCACAAGCTGGTGTCAGCCGATAGAGCTGACGAAGAGCCCATCCAAGCCACTTGACCTCTTTCTAAGATCACGTGGCGATCGGCAATTTCAATCAAGCGGTTCACATATTTATCCACCACAATCAGACTTTGACCCCGTTGCCTTAAGAGTTTCAAGCAAGACCAAATTTCCTCTCTGATCAATGGGGCCAGGCCTTCTGTGGCTTCATCCAAAATCAGTAGCTTGGGGTTGGTCACCAGCGCTCGGCCAATGGCCAGCATTTGTTGCTCACCCCCTGAGAGTTGGGCGCCCAAATTGCGTTGCCTTTCCTTGAGCCTGGGAAATAATTCAAAAACGCTGTGCGCATCCCATTGCTCTTGAGCATTGTTTCTGTTTGCGGTGAAAACCGTTAGATGTTCAAGAACGGTTAAGTTTGGAAACACTTGTCTCCCCTCTGGGACCACAGCCAAGCCAAGTCTCGCAATCTTATCTGGGCTGAGCCCGTTGATGGCTAGTCCGTTGAATCTGATCTCCCCTGATTTGATGTTTTTAAGGCCCAGCAAACTTTTGATGAGGGTGGTCTTGCCCATACCATTTCGACCAAGCAAGCCTATGGTCTCGCCAGAGTTGATTTTCAAATCAATGCCAAAAATAACTTGGCTTTGACCGTAAAAAGATTGGATGTCTTTTGCGTGAAGAAGAGATTGGGTCATGTGTGTTCATCCCCAAGGTATGCGATTTTGACCTGTGGGTCTGAGCGTATTTCTTCAGGGCTGCCCGTCGCAATCAAAGCGCCATTGACCAGCACCGAAATTCGATCGGCCAGTCTAAAAACTGTGTCCATGTCATGTTCGATTAAAAATATTGAGGCGTTCAATCTTAATTTTTCAATCAAGGAGATGATCAACTCGGACTCTTGTGGGCCTGTACCTGCCATGGGTTCGTCCAGCAAAAGCAATTGAGGGTGTGTTGCGTAGGCCACGCCCAGTTCCAAAATACGTTGCTCGGCATGGGAGAGATCTGCAGCCAGCACATTGGATTTACCGGACAAGCCAATGAGATGCAAAATGTCTAGCGCCTCTTCTCTAAGTTGTAGGTCTTTGTTGATATTGCTCCAAAAAGAAAAGCTGCTGCCTTGTCTGGCTTGGACAGACAAGGCCACATTGTCCAAGCAGGAAAAGGACTTGAAGAGCCGAGTGATTTGGTAAGAGCGCACAACCCCTTTTTTGACACGCTCATCAATGCGTTGAGCAGTGATATTTTCACCTCTGAAGAAGACCTCGCCAGAGTCGGACGCAATTTGCCCCGAAAGCTGACCAACCAGCGTTGTTTTACCAGCACCATTGGGGCCAATCAGCGCATGGATTTCATTGGCCTTGACAATGAGGCTTACATCTTGTGTGGCCACCAATTGTCCATAGCGTTTGATGAGATGGCGAGCTTCAAAAAGAGGGGGGCTGCTCATGGCTTGATTGTCTTGACTTTTGGCACTTGGTCACGGCCTTTGGATCGAGCGCTCCAAAGAGCTGAGAATGAGGCCAAACCTTTGGGCGCCATCAAAATCACGGCCAAAAGGATCCAGCCCACAAAAAACTGCCAGTGCAAGGTGTATTCGGAGATCACGCTCTCTAGCGTTAAGAGTAGCAAAGCCCCCCACAATCCCCCCGATAATGTGCCCACTCCACCTAAAATGACCATCACCATCAGTGTGCCCGATTGCGTCCAGTGGAGCAAATTGGGACTCACGTACTTTTGTTGGTTGACCATCAAGGCACCTGCCAACCCACCCAGCGCACCTGCAATCACAAAGATCGCAAGCTTGTATTTGAAGGCGTGAATGCCAATTGAGTCTACGCGCACATCATCGTCTTTGATGGCTTTGATGACTTGTCCAAATTTGGAGTTCATGATCCGGTGAATGAGATACAAACTCAAGATGAGAAAAATGAGTACCAAAAAGTACAAGTGCACATCACTTTTTTGACTGAGTTGAATTCCAAAATCCAAGCGACTTTTGATACTCAAGCCCTCATCGCCCCCAAACGCTTTGATGGAGTTGCTGAGGTAATAGAGCATTTGAGCAAAGGCCAAGGTGATCATGATGAAGTAAACGCCTTTGGTTCTGAGGCAAATGAAACCCATCAACAAAGCCAAAAAGGCACAAAGTAAAACTGAAAATGAAATGTCTACCCAGGCATTGACTTGTCCTTGACTGATCAAGATTCCTACTGCATAAGCACCAATGCCCATATAAGCTGCATGACCAAAGGAAACCAAGCCTGCATAACCCAATATCAAATTCAAGCTACAAGCGGCAATGCCATAAATCATCATCTTGGTCAGGCTTCCCAAGTAATAGTCAAGCCCGATTTTGTCCAGCAAAAAGGGCATGGCCAAAGCCAGAATCAAAATGGCGAGAACCCCCAGAGTTTGTGCCAGTGGGACGGGGTTTGGAGACGATTGATGGGGATGAAGGGACATCTTGTGCGGCTTCAAAGGTTAAGGCATCGATCAAACATTGGACTCTAGGTTCTTTGATTGAAAAGTCCTTGTGGACGCACGAATAAAACGCCAGCCATCAACACATAGACCAAAATTGACGCCACCGCGGGACCCGCAGCGCCGGCCCACTGAGGAGGTAAAAATTCTCTGAACATAAAGGGCAACAGGCTTCGTCCCATGGTGTCTACACAGCCCACCAAGAGGGATCCAACAAAGGCACCCCACACCGACCCAATGCCCCCAATCACGATGACCACAAACGCCAAAATGAGTATATTTTCTCCCATGCCCACTTGGACGGCCAAGAGGGGGGCCAGCATGGCGCCAGCCACTGCGCAAAGTGCTGCACCAAGGCCAAAAACGGCAGTAAAGAGAATGTCAATGTTGATGCCCATGGCCAGTGCCATTTCTCGGTTGGATGCGCCTGCTCTGACCCAGGCCCCCATCTTGGTGCGCGTGACGACGAGATAAAGAAATAGTGCGATCAAGAGACCAGTGGCGATGATCACCAATCGATAACTTGAGTACATCAGTCCAGGAATAATCTCAATCGGACCAGACAAATAATCGGGTGAAGACAAGGGCAAGTCAGTGCCCCAAATCATTTTGACCGATTCATTCAAAATCAATATCAAAGCAAAGGTCGCCAATACTTGGGACATGTGGTCGCGCGCATACAAGCTTTTGAGCAGGGTCTTTTCGAGTAGCATTCCAAAGATTGAGGTCAGGATGACTGCAAGAAAGACACTCAAAAAAAATGATTGTGTAAGCTGAACAAGCCACGCCGTCAAAAAGGCGCCAATCATATAAAGTGCACCATGGGCCAAGTTGATCATGTCCATGATGCCAAAGACCAAGGTCAAGCCTGATGCAAGTAAAAATAGCATGAGGCCAAACTGCAGGCCGTTCAAGGCCTGCTCTAATATCAATATTCCAGACATTGGAAAATGAGCAAGGTTACCCGATGAAAGCTCAAAAAGCCTTGATCACTTCATCTTGCAATCTTGGACGTAGGCGTCTGCGTGACGGGTCATGATCGGTTGACCGATGATTTTGTTCACCAAACGGCCTTGTTCATCTTTGACCACTTCACGGACGTAGTAGTTTTGAATGGGGTAGTGGTTGGTGTTGAATTTAAATTCGCCACGCACAGATGAGAATTTGGCCTCTGTGAGGTTCTTTCTGACCAAATCTTTGTCGCTCAAGTTGCCGTTGCTGGCCTTCACCGCCGCATCAATCAGCATCGCTGTGTCATAGCCTTGTGATGCATACAATGTGGGTAAGCGCTTGTATTCTTTTTCAAACTCAGCCACAAATTTTTTATTGGCAGCATTGGGTAAATCTAGACCCCAATGTGAAGTATCGAAGACCCCTAGCATGTCTGCGCCTACCCCACGAATGATGTCTTGATCCGCACCAAATCCGGGCACAATGAGTTTGGTTTCTTTGGACAAGCCAGCAGCCATGAACTGCTTGATGAAGTTCACGCCCATGCCGCCTGGTAAGAAAATATATAAAATTTCAGGTTTTGCGGCCCTGATCTCAGCCAATTCGGCAGCGTAATCCAGTTGGCCCAACTTTGTATAGACCTCATTGACAACCTTGCCTTTGTAAAAACGCTTAAAGCCCGCCAAGGAGTCTTGTCCCGCTTGGTAGTTGGGTGCTAATAAGTAGGCTGATTTGAATCCCTTGTTGGTTGCGTATTGACCTGCTGCTTCATGGTAAGCATCGTTGGGCCAAGCAACAGCAAAGAAATTGGGGCTGCAGTCCTTGCCTGCCATGGGCGAGGGTGCTGCGTTGGGGCTCAGATAGAATGTGTTGCTTTCCACTGTTTCAGGCAAAGCGGCAAGCATGATGTTGGAGAAGACCACGCCTGTTAAGAAATCAACCTTGTCACGTTTGACCATTTTTTCAAACTGCTCTTTTGCAACATCAGGCTTGAATTGGTCATCGCTGATAATCACTTCGGCAGGTAAACCACCCAATTTGCCACCATTGAGTTTGACAGCCAGTTGAAATGCGTCCCTAATGTCCACACCCAATGCGGCCGATGGACCTGATAAGGTGCTGACAAAGCCGACTTTGACTTTGTCTGCCGCATGAAGCATGGGCATCGTCAACATCTGACATGCACCAATGACGCTTAAAGCTAAAACTTTTTTAAATTTCATGAAAACTCCTGGAAAATCTCAATGATTCAAGGGGGATTTTGAACAAATTACAAAGCCTAACATTCAAGGGTTTACCCTTTGGTGAAATGCTCGATGGAATGTTGAACGTTTCTTGGTCAAAGAAATCTTCCAAAATAAAAGAATCTTCAATCAAGTAAACATCATATATCATTTGGCATCTGGGATTGTTTGTGATGGCGTCTTTTTATTGGGAAATTGAATCGATGGCTTTCATTTTGATGGGATTTTATTTATGGCTGAGCGGTCCTTTGCTGAAGAAGTAAAAAAGCTAAGGCTCAAGGAGGGTGAAGTCTTCAGCGGTGAAGGGATTTTGGCGGTGACTAAAGCATTGCTGGAGTCGGGCGTATCGTATGTCGCTGGCTACCAAGGTGCACCCATTTCCCATTTGATGGATGTTTTGGCCGACGCCAATGACATCTTGCAAGAACATGGCATTCGCTTTGAAAATAGCGCAAGCGAGGCCACGGCAGCGGCCAGCTTGGCTGCAAGCGTGAATTATCCAGTGCGTGGGGCCATCACCTTCAAATCAACCGTGGGGACCAACGTTGCCTCAGATGCTTTGGCCAATTTGGCCTCTGGTGGCGTCAAGGGGGGGGCGTTGATCATCGTGGGTGAGGACTACGGTGAGGGCTCATCCATCATGCAAGAGCGCAGTCATGCTTTTGCAATGAAATCTCAAATATGGCTTTTAGATCCCCGCCCAAACTTGCCCAGCATGGTCAGTGCTGTCAAGATGGGTTTTGAGTTGTCAGAAGCCAGCTCAACACCAGTCATGCTTGAGTTGCGCATCAGGGCGTGTCATGTGCATGGGTTTTTCACAGCCCAAGACAATCAGCGAGCAAAGTTCACTTTACGCCAGGCCATGGAGACTCCCCAAAGGGACGTCAGCCGAATAGTTCTGCCCCCAGCATCCTATTCGCATGAACAAGAAAAAATAAAAGACCGTTGGCCCAAAGCTGTGAAATTTATTCAAGACAATGGTCTGAACGAGTTTTTTTCTGAAGATGCAGACGATATTGGTATTATTGTTCAAGGCGGTCTTTACAACACCTTGGTCAGGTCACTTGAAAGACTTGGTTTGGCCGATATTTACGGTCAAACAAAGGTTCCTTTGTATGTGATGAATGTGACTTACCCCTTGGTGAACGATGAAATCGTTCGCTTTTGCAAAGGTAAAAAACAGGTGCTGATGGTCGAAGAGGGGCAGCCCAATTTCATTGAGCAAAATTTGAGCATGATTTTGCGCCAATTCAATTCTTCGACAGTCCTTCACGGCAAGGACTTTCTGCCCATGGCAGGAGAGTACACCAACACTGTGGTCTTTGATGGCCTTCGGACCTTCTTTAAATCCAATGGAAAAAAATTTTTACCATTCAACGAAGGTCAAATCGTCGAGGAGGTGTCATCCTCAGCCATTGCGCCTCTCGTTCATGCTCGTCCTCCAGGGTTTTGTACTGGCTGCCCTGAGCGCCCCATTTTTACAGCCATGAAATTAATGGAGCGGGAACTGGGCGAGCATCACATCAGTGCAGACATTGGATGTCACTTATTTTCCATCTTGCCGCCTTTCAATTTAGGCAATACAACGATGGGTTACGGATTGGGAGCAGCTGGCTCCGCAGCATTGAATGTCACATCGAGCAAACGAGCAATTTCCATCATGGGGGATGGAGGCTTTTGGCACAATGGGCTCACTTCAGGCATCGCCAACGCAGTCTTCAATAAAAGTGACAATTTGACGGTTGTGGTGGATAACAGTTACACCTCTGCCACTGGTGGACAAGATATATTGTCGTCTAAAGCTCTGAATGAAAATCGCAGTACAGGTCACACAATTGAAAAGGCAGTCAGGGGCGTTGGAGTGCAATGGGTCAGAACTGTACATGACACCTATGATATTGCAACCATGAAGCAACTGCTGAAAGAAGCCTTGAGCACCAAGCAGGACGGCCCCAAGGTTTTGATTGCGCAGTCAGAGTGCATGCTCAATAAGCAAAGACGTGAAAAACCTCTATTCAAAGCCGCAGAGAAAAAGGGAGTTCGTGTCGTGCGTGAGAAATTTGGCGTTGATCACGACACGTGTACTGGCGACCATTCTTGCATCAGACTTTCCGGCTGCCCCTCATTGTCGATCAAAGAAAATCCTGATCCTTTGCGTCTTGAACCAGTTGCAACTGTACTTGACAGTTGCGTGGGCTGCGGCGTTTGTGGTGAAGCTTCTCATGCAGCTGTGCTTTGCCCGTCCTTCTATAAAGCTCAAATCATCTCCAACCCTTCACGTTTGGATCGGTGGATGAACTCCTTGCGTCAATGGTTGATTGAAAAAATTCAAGAAAAAATGATCAAACGCCAAAGGGCTTACCATTTTTGAAAACTGATGAATACACAACCCTATAAAATCGCCATTCTTGCCATGGGTGGAGAAGGTGGTGGCGTACTGGCGGATTGGATCGTTCAATTGGGTGAGTCCAATGGCTTTGTTGCTCAAACCACGTCTGTGCCTGGAGTCGCTCAACGAACAGGTGCGACGATTTATTACGTTGAGCTCTTTGATCAAAGGCAATCCACGAATCCAAAGCATTTACCCGTTTTGTCATTGATGCCCATGCCTGGTGATGTCGATATTGTGTTGGCTTCAGAGCTGATGGAGGCGGGCAGGGCAGTTGTGAGAGGTCTAGTGACGCCGAAAAGAACAACACTCATTGCATCCACACACCGTGTATATGCAATGAGTGAAAAATCACACATGGGCGATGGGCGAGTTGATGCCAGTCAACTCCTGAATGAATCATCCAAAATGGCCAAACGCTTTATAGGCTTTGACATGGAAAAAGTTGCACAAGAGAGTCAAAGTGTGATCAGTGCAGTCTTATTTGGCTCGCTTGCAGCGTCAAAAACACTGCCATTTATCAAAGAGCAATTTGAAGAAACCATCCGACGTGGGGGTGTAGGTGTAGTTCAAAGCATTAAAGCATTTACACAATCGTACACTTTGAGTCTAGAGCCAACTCGACAAGTTTCATCCAAAGAGACTGTTGCCAAGGTGGAGACATTCAACTTGCCCTCTTTGACTGGCTTGCACCCCAAGATCAAACGCTTAATTGAAAGAATTGATCACGCCTTTCCAGCGCAGTCTCATGAAATCTTATTGCATGGTGTGCGCCGCTTGGTGGATTATCAAGATCCTGAATACGCGCAAGTGTATTTGGATCGTTTGCATGGTATTGAAAAATTGATTACTCCACAGGATTCACACTTGATTGCTGAAGTGGCAAGACATCTAGCACTATGGATGACATATGAAGACACAGCAAGGGTTGCCGGTTTAAAAATACAAGCCTCTCGTTTTGAGCGAGTTCGTCAAGAAGCGAAAGTTCAAAATGATCAATTGGTACTCATTAATGAGTACATGCATCCCCGGGTGCAAGAGATTGCAGAAACTTTACCTTCTCTATTGGGCCGCATGATTGTATCTTCAAAGATACTGAGTTCGATTCTTGGAGCATTCACCTCAAAGGGGCGAGTGATTCAGACTTCAAGTATTCGAGGTTTTTTAATGCTGAGCTTGGTTGCCTGCGCAAAGCATTGGAGGCGAACTACGTTAAGATTTAAATCAGAAAACGCAATGATTGAGCATTGGCTTGACCTTGTGGCGGCTTTTGCCAAGATGGACCCGGCAAAAACATTGGAATGGGTTAAATGTCAAACCTTGGTCAAAGGTTATGGGGACACTCATGCGAGAGGGGTTAAGAATTTCAATTTAATTTATGCACTTGTAAATAACAATTTGAAAATTTCAGCTGCAGAAATAAAAGAGCTTCGCACTGCAGCATTGGCTGATGAACAAGGCACATCGTTAAGTGCAGTTTTATTAAAATATCGTGCTATAAATTAATGGATTGCTATTATCAATGCTACAAGGCTTCAAATGACTGCCGTTACTTCGATTTCAATTTTTGCACGTTCCTCCACCAAAGCAGAAACTTCAACGCATGTCATGACGGGAAAGTTTTTACCCATCACTTCTCTGTATACAACTCCTAACTCTTTAAGTTTTGAGTTGTACTCATCTCGGTTTGTGATGTACCAAGTCATTCGAGTCATGTGTTCAGGAGTTGCGCCAGCTTGCGTTAAAAGGGCACTGACATTGAGAAGTGCTTGTTTGGCTTGGTCAATGAAATCATCACTTTCAAACTCATTGTTGTAGTTCCAGCCGATTTGTCCACCCAAAAATAAGATAGATCCAGTGGCAAGAATGGCATTGGAATATCCCTTGGGTTGGGCCCAGTTTGGTGGATTAATTTTTTTATGCATGGTTTGTAGCTTTCAAGTAAGACTCAAGCGCGATTTTTAAAACATCAGGATTATTTGAGACTATTGTGTTCAATATCAATATAAACATCTGTGCCAGTTGTTTTTGGCTTGAGCTCGCGATTGGTGTTTTTTGTTTATTGACCCCAAAAATTGCATAATCAATATTGCATTGGATAATCATATCGTGCAAGGGAAATCCAATGTGCGAGAAAAAATCGTCTTGTGTCTCATGTGGTAAGTAATAGGATTGCGGATAGAAAACAATACTAGCTGAGTCGCAATGGCGAAGACGAATAAATTTTGGGCTGATAAATTTCATTGTCTTAATTTGAATCGTTGAATTTTTCCAGTCTCTGTTCGGGGTAGACTTTGGACAAATTCAATTTTCCGAGGATATTTGTAGGGTGCAAGTTGTGATTTGACATGGTCTTGAATTGACTTTATGCAAGATTCGTCGGGAATGATGCTGGTTTTTAGAATAACAAAGGCTTTGACGATGGCTCCTCTGATGTCATCTGGCTCCCCAACAACAGCGCACTCAGCTACACTTGGATGTGTCAAAATACAAGCTTCTATTTCTGGCCCAGCAATATTGTATCCAGAGGATATGATCATGTCATCGGTACGTGACTGATAGTGGAAATAACCATTCGCATCCATTAAATATGCATCGCCAGTGATGTTCCAACCGTTTTTAATGTATTTGACTTGTCTGTCGTCGTTCAAATACCTGCAACCTGTTGGGCCTTTGACGGCAAGATGGCCAATTTCACCTGTTGGTAGTTCATCGCCATTGTCATCAAGAATACAAGCCTTGTACCCTTTAACGACCTTGCCTGTTGCGCCAGGCAGTGCTTCATCTTCGCTGGCCGAGATGAAAATATGCAGCATCTCCGTTGTGCCAATCCCATCAATGATCTCAATGCCTGTTGCTTGCTTCCATAGGGCACGTGTTGGTCCGGGAAGCGCTTCACCTGCAGAGACGCATTTCCTAAGGCTAGTTCCCTTGTCAATCAGTCCTTCAAGTGCCAGTTGTCGATAAGAGGTTGGTGCAGTAAAGAGAACCGTTGCTTTATACTTTTTGATGCCAATCAACAAGTCTTTGGGTGAGGCTTTCTCAAGCAACGCGACGCTTGATCCAAATCGCATCGGGAAAAGTATCAAACCGCCAAGTCCAAAGGTGAATGCAATGGGAGGACTGCCTATAAAGACATCTGAGGCTTTGGGTTTCAAGACATATTGTGGCCAACATGTGCAAATCGACATCACATCGCGGTGGGAGTGAATGGTGGCTTTTGGCACTCCCGTCGTCCCTGACGTAAAGGCCAAAATACAGCAATCAGTTGCGAAGCAAGCGAAGTTCTCAAATATTTTCGGCGCTGATTTTGCTGCCAAGTCCAAAAGATGCAAGCTGACTTGTTGGGGTTCACGTGAGTTGAAAAAACTCAGGTGCACGAGGTACTTAGATTTACACTCCACTTGAGCTTTGAGCAATTCGTCTTTCAATGCGTGATCACAGATTGCATGACTCACCTGTGCCTTTTCAATGATTTGTACAAGTTCTAGGGATCTCAATAAGGGCATGGTGGCGACAGCGACTCCGCCTGCTTTGATCACTGCAAACCAAGCAGCCACCATTTCTGGTGTGTTGGCTGAGCGCAATAGCACACGGTTTCCAGGTACCAAGTCAAGTTCATTTTTTAGGACGTTGGCCATTTGATTGGCTTTGTCTAAAAGATCTTGGTACGTCCAGGTGAAGCGATCGCATTGAATGAAGATACGTTCACCGAATCCTTTGCTGATGGCCAGGTCTAAAAGTTCAACTGCACAGTTCATTTCAGTTGGAAATCCAAGCTCGGGTAGATCAAAAATAAACTCAGGTTGGAGTTCTGCAGGGGGCAAGTTGTCGTGAACAAAGGTATCCAAATGAGCCGTTTTCATAATGTAGAACTTTTCATTGATGGTGTTTTAGGACGTGGCAGAGAAATTCAAGTGACTTGCTGGTGATTTCCGAAAACAGACTTTGTCACGGTGAGCAGTTTAATTTTTAAAGCAGATTCATTCATCCGAATGTGCTTTGATCAAAAGAGAGGAGAAGTAACTTTGTATTTCCCAATATGGAGTCGATCATTGTTCGTTATTGAGCGGGAAGAGATTTATTGTTTGTTGGTATCTATGAGTAAATTTTTTATATGATCCAAAGAGGTGAACAAGTGTTTTAGTTCAGAGGCGTCCAAATCGCCCAAGATTTCATTGATCCATGATTCATGTGCTTGTGCCATTACAGCAAATTCACGCTTTCCTTTTTCAGTACAGATCAGAACGTAGGAACGTCTATCGTTGGGATCATCTTGTCTGATGACCAGTTCTTCTTTGACCAATTGATCGGTCAGTCCGGTCACGTTTCCACCGCTAACCATCAGTTTTTTTGATAAAACATTCATCTTCATTCCGTTTGGAGATCGAACCAATTGAGCCAAAAAGTCAAATCGAGCCAATGTGATTCCAAATTGACTGCGAAGTTTTTGTTGAATTTGTTGTTCAATCAAATTGCTACACGCATAAAGTCTGATCCAAGTTTTGACACTTAAGTGTGAACGTGTATTCTCAAGAGGCAATAATTCCAATGAGTTTCGATGGTTTTTGCTTTTAAGAGTAGAGTTCTTCATATCTTAGGACATTACTTCGCCGCCTGAGACAGATAAAGCTTGCCCATTGATACCTTGTGAGTGATCATGACAGAGCCAAAGGGCTTGAAGAGCCACTTCCTTGGGTGTTATGAGCCTACGTTGAGGATTGTTTTTGATCAATTCTTTGAGCGCCTCTTCTCGGCTTAAGTTGGTTTTGTTGGAAATGGTCTTCAAGCTTTCTGAGACGATGTCTGTATCTGTAAAACCTGGGCATATGGCATTGAATGTGATGCTGGTCTTGGCGAATTCCATGGCCAATGATCTGGTCAGACCCAAAACACCATGTTTGGCTGCTGTATAGGCGCACACATAAGGGTAGCCCTTTTGCGCCGCCGTGCTTGCAATGTTGATCACACGAGCAAATGGCAAATTCAACATGTCCTCAATGACTGCTTGAGTGCACAAGAACGTTCCACTCAAGTTAACGTCGAGCATGGCTTGCCAATCTGATAGTGTGGTTTTTTGGAAGGAAGCGCTACGAGCTTGTCCTGCATTGTTGATTAGGATGCCTATTGGTCCAAATGATTGCTTTGCTTTTAAAAAAGTTTCTTTAACTGCGTTTTGATCGGTGATATCGCATTCAAAGGTTTGAGTTTCGCATTCGTGTCGAATGAGGCTTTTAACTTCACTCAGATTGTTCAAGTTGCGCCCGATAAGACTTAATTTTGAAACATGTGGACCAATCACTTGTGCCAACTCACGACCGATGCCTTTTCCCGCGCCTGTGATCAATGCGTGGGTTGACTTTATTTTTGAAAATGCATTCATTTTTCTAGGACTGTGTCTGATTTTTCTTTGAGAGCAATTGAACCCGCATTGGGTTAAGTGATCATTTTCTGTTTATCTAAGTTTCTTTCAAGTTGAACTTTTCCTGATTGGTAGGGTTTTGGCCAAACAATATCAAAGTATCCAATTTTTGCAGCCTCCATGAGTGTCCAATGTGGGTTGGCGAGGTGAGGTCTAGCAATTGCGCAGAGATCTGCTCTACCAGCAGCAATGATGCTGTTGACTTGATCTGAATCTGAGATGGCTCCAACGGCGATTGTTCGAATTTGCGCTTCTTGGCGAACTCGATCAGACATAGGGGTCTGAAACATACGCCCATAAACTGGCTTTTCAGCTTTACTGACTTGTCCTGAGGAACAGTCGATCAAGTCGGCGCCTGCGATTTTAAAAAACTTTGCAATCATCACTGCATCGTCCGGTGTGATTCCTCCCTCAACCCAGTCATGAGTTGAGATACGGACAGAAATGGGTAAATCGTTCGGCCAGACGTCACGAATAGACTTGAATATTTCTAAAGGGTATTTGAGTCTGGCTTTTAAATCACCTCCGTATTCATCCGTTCTTTGATTCGTCAGGGGTGAAATAAAAGAGGAGAGCAAATAACCATGGGCACAATGCAATTCAAGCCAATCAAAACCACACTCAGCAGCCAGTTGAGTAGCACTCACAAATTCGCGCTTGATATGATCCATTTGTTGCAAGCTTATTTCTTGGGACCAGTGGCTTATATTCGGCATATATTGTTGTCTTGATGCGGAGAATAATTCCC
>Ga0114962_10002519_pt1 | contig 15222 bp, 12 predicted proteins | sample C_130820_MF_Meta_FD_87017 | JGI IMG/M metagenome (GOLD analysis project Ga0114962, IMG submission 87017) | Freshwater microbial communities from Lake Croche, Canada to study carbon cycling - C_130820_MF_MetaG | ecosystem: Environmental > Aquatic > Freshwater > Lake | place: Lake Croche, Canada...
AGAAATTTATAAGAGAAGTAGTTTATTATAAAGAGTACTATCTTGATTTTTTTGATGCTCAAAAAGAAGACGTTAAAAAAAAATTCAACTGGACTTTACAATTAATTTCAACTCAACAAAGAATACCCGAAAAGTTTTTCAAACATTTGACTGGGTCAGACGGAATATTTGAAGTCCGTGTTGAAGTTGGTTCAGATATTTTTAGAGTTTTTAGCTTTTTTGATAAAGGAAAAATTGTTGTTTTAGTAAATGGATTTAAGAAGAAAACATAAAAAACACCTAAATCAGAAATCAAAATGGCTGAAATAGTAAAAGCACAATATTTCGAAGATAAATATAAAAAATAGCAACTATGAAAAATAAAAAAATTACGTCATTTACGGAACATTTAGATGCTCAATTCGGGAAAACAGGAACCGAAACTCGTGAAAAATATGAGGAAGAATACGAAACCTTTGAACTTGGTGTTATGTTGCAAGAAATGCGAAAAGAACGTGGAATGACACAAGAACAATTAGCATTAAAATGTGGAACAACAAAATCGTATATATCTAAAATTGAAAATAATACTAGCGATATTAGACTTTCTACATTGATGAGAATAATCAGATTAGGTTTAGGCGGCCATTTAAAGTTAAGTTTGACCGAATAAACTTTCAAACCAGATGGCGCGGATTTGCAATCCGTGACCTTCACTAGATGGCGCGGATTTGCAATCCGTGACCTTCACCAGATACTGCATTCTATTATAAATAAGCCGTTTAGCCAACCAACTAAGTTAAACTTTTTTTCAGTAGTGCACCACTTAGCACTAAATTCATTATTTTTGTATAGTGAACGAATCAGTTAACATAGCGACAATTTTTCCCAAACACTTATTTTGGGACATGGATCATACTAAACTTAATCTTTCCAGAGATAAGGATATTATAATTCCAAGAGCCTTGTTTGCAACTACTCCAGAAACATTTGAAACAGATATTCTGAAATTAGAACAATTTTATTCCAAAATACTAATTCTAAAATACCTCAAAACCACAAAAGAGCGTATAAGTAACGAAGTTTGTGCGTTGGTTGCAAAAAGATACAATGCAACCACTTTTGCACGTTTCAATTTTCCGTCACGCAGCTGCTAAAAGCCAACAGCCAACATCCGATGGCGCGGATTTGCAATCCGTGCCAATTAAACCCTATCAATCTCCTCCTGCACCAATTCCCAATCCAACAACAACTTCTCTAAATCCGCTTTCTTAACATTATACGCCTTAAAAAAAGCAGCGTCCTCTATATTCTTATCATAATTGCTCGCCAGCTTCTTATCATCCTGCTGCATATCGCGTTCCAACTGCTTAATCTGACTTTCGATCTTACTCAATCGGTTCTGTAAAGCCTTCCCTTTTTTCTGATCCTCATAGGATAGTTTCGCGCTTTCTTTCGGTGCTTCTTTCTTAGCGACATCCTTTTTCTCGACTTCCCGCATATTTTCCAAATTGCGCTGCTCTAAGAAATAGTTGATATCGCCCAAATATTCCTTGATCTTCTGATCCTTGAATTCGTAAACCAAATTCGACATCCCCTGCAAGAAATCCCTATCGTGGGATACCAATAGCAAGGTACCTTCAAATTTCTGTAAGGCGGCTTTCAACACATTCTTAGATTTGATGTCCAAGTGATTCGTAGGCTCATCCATCAGCAATACATTGATCGGTTGCAAAAGGAGTTTACAAAGCGCCAAGCGGTTTCTTTCGCCTCCAGAGAGTACTTTTACCTTTTTCTCGACATCATCGCCACGAAATAGGAAAGAGCCCAGCATATCGCGTACTTTGGATCGGTTGGTGTCGGTAGCGGCATCTTCCATCGTGCGCAACAAGGTAATTTCACCATCCAGGTATTCCGCCTGATTTTGGGCAAAATAACCGACCTGCACATTATGGCCCATTTTGATGTTCCCTTGGTATTCAAACTCATTCACCATCGCCTTGATAAAAGTCGATTTTCCCTGACCATTCTGACCTACAAATGCAATTTTACTGCCGCGCTCTACTAAAAGACTGATGTCTTTTAGAATAACTTTATCGCCATAAGCTTTGGTGACATTTTCCGCTTCGACCACTACTCTTCCAGGTACTTTCGAAACCGGGAAGGAAATGTTCATCACCGAATTATCATCTTCATCCACTTCGATGCGCTCGATCTTATCGAGTTTCTTAATCATCGACTGCGCCATGGAAGCTTTGCTAGCTTTGGCACGGAATTTCTCGATTAATTTCTCGGTCTCTTCTATTTTCTTAGCTTGATTCTTTTGAGTGGCCAATTGTTTCTCCCGAATCTCATGACGCAATTCTAAATATTCCGAATACGGCTTGTTAAAATCATAAGCTTTTCCCAAAGAAATTTCTATGGTACGGTTGGTCACATTATCCAAAAACATCTTATCGTGAGATACGATTACTACAACTCCCGAATAGGAGCGTAAGAAACCTTCCAACCAAATGATACTCTCAATATCAAGGTGATTCGTAGGCTCATCGAGTAGTAAGATATCATTGGACTGCAATAATAATTTAGCCAATTCGATACGCATTCTCCATCCACCCGAAAAAGTTTCGGTTTGATCGTTAAAGACTTCTCGCTTAAATCCAAGACCCAAAAGGATCTTTTCGGTATCGCCCACATAATTATAACCACCCAACAATTCAAAGCGATGGGTATAATCCGATAGGTCTTCTATAATCTGGCTGTATTCCTCACTTTCGTAATCCGTGCGGGTAACCAACAAATGATTGACTTCTTCTAATTTCTTCTCCACAATCTTGATCTCCGTAAAGGCTTCATAAGCTTCTTCCAAAACGGTACGCCCTTGTTCAAAATCAATATCCTGGCGCAAAAAACCCATGCGGACATCTTTTTCAAAAGAGATACTTCCGGAATCAGGTGCAAAATCCTTAGCTAAGATTTTAAGCATCGTCGATTTCCCGGCTCCGTTCTTTCCAACGAGTCCTACGCGGTCGCCAGCACCCATTCTAAAAGTGACTTCTTCGAATAAATAGGTACCTCCAAAAGAAACGGACAAATTATGTATGTTAAGCATTTATTGTGATTTATTGTTAAAATGTATTCGTAAATTTGCATCTCCAATATTGGAAAACTTAATTTTTTGCAAATGTTAAAAAAAGGATCCAAATTATATAGCATTTTAACAGGAACTTGTCCTAAATGTCAAAATGAGAGTATGTATTTAGATAATAACCTGCTGCATGTCACCAAAGTTCTCAAAATGCACGAGCATTGTAGTCATTGTGGTTTAAAATATCAGATCGAACCTTCTTTTTTCTATGGTGCTATGTATGTGAGTTACGGTTTAAATGTAGCGGTCGGAATTGCCGCATTTATTGTCTCTTTTGTTTTTTTCGAAATGGAACTTAAAAATTCCTTCATCGCTATTATCGCGGCCATCGTTTTACTGGGCCCACTCGTGTTGCGCCTGTCGAGAAGCATTTACATCAATATGTTTGTTTCTTACGAAGAGAATACCAAAATTTAAATTATCCCCTCTTATTAAATCTTCTAATATCGATAGCAGCATCTAAAGGTATTTCCAATTCAATAGTTTCGAATAATTTCAAGGCCATCGAAGGACCGAGCATCACGCCTCTCGTCCCCAAGCCGTTCAAAATATGCATCCTATTCTCAATAGGGTGCGTCCCCAATAAAGGCTTACGGTCTTTTACGGTAGGGCGAACTCCAGCCAAATGCGAAACAACCTCAAAATCGCAAGTCAAGATCTCCCGAATCCGATCAAGCAATTCTTGCTTCCCCTCCTCAGTAGGAAAATCCGTTTTGTCATACCAATTGTAAGTCGCTCCCACCTTATAATAATCATCTCCCAAAGGAAGAATAAATAAATTCGTATTCACGATCACATCCAAACGCAAATGAGGCGCTTTAATGATAAATAATTCGCCCTTGGTTCCGTCAAGCGGCAAATGATTAAAAAAGGGATTAGAATGAAGCCCAAAGCCTTCAGCGAAAATGATATGCCGGGCTTTAACATTTTTGTATTGCACAAATTCAGAACTGCGCTCCAATAATACGTAATCAAACACCTCTTCCAACAGCCAGCCATTCAATCTCAAATAATTGGTATACTTCTGGAGCAGCAAAGCCACATTAACATAACCTGTCTGCAGCACCTCCCCATAATCATGAGGCGAATCAATACCCGCATATTTAGATTTTACTAGTGTAGTCGAAAGAAACGGACTTAAACCTTCCTGATCCGAAGCAATAAACCAATTGTTCTGCTCTTCTACCGAATGGAATTTGCGCAAAGTAGTCAGCCCAAAATCAAACTGACACCCTAATTTCGCCTCTACGATAGCATAAAACACCTTCAGCTGATCCAACTGCTCCTGAGCCTGCCACAATTTACTAAACCGTTTCAAAATAACCGGATTGTACAAACCCGCAGCAATCTTCGAAGAATTCTGCAATGGCGCATCCACCACAAAGATAGTTTTACCCTTCAGCAAAGCCGTCTCCGCAAAAGAAATCCCCGCCAATCCCGATCCAATTATTATATAATCTATCATATTCTTTTACTTCTTACAAGCACTATTCACTTCACCCAACAACCAAAAACCCGTAACCTATAAATATTTATTTTCTCTTAATCACATTTTAAATTCATTCCAAAAAAAAAAACGATTATTACTACTTACCCATGATTTTCAACACTATATATTTTTAAATTAATCCTTAATTTGCAAAAAAATAAAAATGTTTCGTATATTTGTAGTACCTAAACGTCACGGACGTATTGAATAGGTTGCATTCGTACAACACAATTCGTAGGTAAAGTCCAATTAACCCTGTTAGTTGGGCTTTTTAAATTTATACATAGTATGAAATACTAGCCTGCTTACTTTTTGTTTCTTGGTACTTTGCACCGTCCGTACTTCCTTAACTACAATTTTTCTATTTTCAATTACTTTTTCAAATTGCAATAAGGGTAAATTAGTCCGTTTAGTAAACCCCAAATGCTTGACCTCATCTGGGTACAAAACAACCTCTAGCCATTTAATAAAGTCTTCGCGTTCAATGGCAACTTGCCCTCTTTTGGCTTCTGTTAACGGATTAGAATGTTGTTGCAAAGTATGTATTACCATAATTATCAATAGTAATTAAATGGTTTTAAATGTCAATGTTTGTTGTGGTCAAAACCATTATAGCCAGCTCCTCTGAAACCATACACACATCAATCTTCACATGAAAAGGAACCTTTGATTCAATACAAGTATCCTATAACGCATTTATTTTATCTTTAACTTCTTCAAAATCCATTGTATATCTTTTGCTACAAATTTGCAATAATTTTACTAATTGTTTCCAAATCTCCTTAGCTTTCTCTTATTACTCTTGTAACCCTGAAGATCATACTAACTACCCAAAACCCTAAACAACAAATAAATACCTCGTTTTTCCATTAGACCGCTCACCAAAGACCCTTCCATCATTACAAAAGGAAATATAACTAAGGCAATCCATAAAGATAGCTCCCCTTAATTACGAATCCCTTTGTCAAAGTTTTTTACTTTGACAAAGGTTAAAAATTCACTTAGGTATACCAACCCTCTGCTAAATTAAAAATCTAAAAAAATCTGCGCATCTGCGGTCAAATTATAATTCTTCAAAATAATCAGCCCAATCTTCAAACCATTTTTAAACTCTCTGATTACTCACTCCTCAAAAAAAAACTCCTATCATTAAGATAAGAGTTTAATTCTTGTATTGAAATCAAATTTAGTAATTCCACATATCCTGTTCAAAATCCCTGATTTTATCCTTCACGCGCTCCGATTCCAACAACTGCATCTGAGAATTCTCTCTCATATATTCCGCAATCTCACGATCCCCAAAAACATTCTCCTCTTTATAAATAACGCCATTGAATATTCTGGAATTTAATAAATTGTCAAAGGAAATAGGCATAGCCGAATTTTTGTCGTTAAAAGATTTTGCCGCATGCAATACTTCTCGTGCCGCTGGAAAATAAACCCAGAACAACTCAATATAATCCTGCTCGTCTTTCCCTACAGTATACACATCCGGAGCTACAGGACAAATACCAATCAATCGATATTTCAATTCACTCTGGCGTTTGTCAAAATACCAATACCCTTTTATTTTATAATCCGTTACATCTATAGCGCCCAAATCGGTCTTAACAATATACTGAGGATCAATTTTCGTTCCCGCATTAAATTGCTCGCGTCCAGCATCTGTAGTGTCTACTTTTGATAAAGAAGCCTGAATTTCCTTGTAAGTTTTCTTGGTGTTAAAATAACTATCCGAATAGACTTCCGTCAATTTTCCCGATTTGATAGCTCTTGTCAAAACATCATACAAAGACCGTCGGTCCTTACCAATATTAGCAGTGTCAATGGGATAATATAAAGATTGATTTATTCTTTCGTTCAAATCAATGATCTCCCAAGTGGTTCTTCCCATCATAACATCTCTGTCATGAACATAACCATAGGGCAAAGGCTTGTCGTTATCCGAAACCAATTGAGCCGCACTTTTCTTCCCTATTTCAGCAGGCGTTCGCGCATTGAGCAAATTAGATTGCCCAAAGGAATACGTGCTTCCAAGTACAAATAAAATAACGATTAAAAAATTTCTATTCTTCATTTTTGTATAATTATAGGTTGCAAAGGCTAGCTTTATAACGGCCTAACCTAAGGTATTATTGTATTTCGAAAATTACTATAGAGGTTCTCGGCAACATATAGTTTCCAGCTCCTGATAATTTAGTTTTGATTTCAGAAATAGTAACCTGATCCCCTCTTCCCGCTTTAGAAAGTACCGCCTGACATTGGGCGTTTAACTTATTACCCTGTACAACTACGGTAGGCTGTCCGGTAACTTTTAAATTAAATCCAACAACATCTAAACCAACTTCAAAATCAAAATCAACTAATTTAGCACCTACTGTCGAAACGGCTAAACTCGATTTTGGGCCTTTTACAACACCCATTTCTCCTCTTATTGTTCCCGTCGGACTCGGTATTCCTTTGATTCTAAACGTTTTCTTATCTGTTACTTTAGAATTGTCAGGTAGCGTCCCCGTTACATTAATAACGATTTCATTTCCCTGTCCTGGACTGATATTATACTTTCCACCACACACAGAGGTTAATCCGGGTGCGGAGGCCGTAACTTTATCTGCAGAGATTCCTGCAAAGGAAATCGTCATCGGATTCACAACGCCTCTGTATACGACATTCATTTTGTCGGCAGATATAGTTGCCGATTTAGGTCTCGGTACTACTACATAAGATCCTAGTATAGGCAAACTCACAACTTTTCCGTTTTCGTCAAAATTAAAAGATCCTTTAATTTCATGCTCTCCTACATTACCGGCGCCAAAAGAAAATTTAGCTTGTCCCGCCTCTGCCTGAACACTAGATCCATTTACAACTACCGATTTGGCTTTCAAGGAAGGATCGAATTTTCCAAGGATAATTTTCCCCGTTACCGCTTCTCCTTGAAAGAATACCGTTTTGTCCGGCACAACTATCGGCTGATAAGCCGTTAAGGAAGCTGCCGCAACCAAAGATGATTGGAACATTCCACTCATTACATCACTTTCTGTTGCTTTGATATCGGCCTGCAATTGAGACAATTTAGTGATAGTAGCTATCAAAGGATATCCTTTATAGTTATAATCAATCCAATCCAAATTAGCATTTGCTTTTTCTGAAAAAACAGGTTTCGTTTCAAAACGCTTTTCTATTTTAACCATCTCTGATTCCGCAATAGAACTTCCGCCTATGAGCTTAATTTGTGCTGGGTAATTTTTTATTTTATCTAAAAATTCTTGTCCTTCTTTGCTAACACGATCACCTGTGAAAAATTTGCGATCTATTAAATCGCCTTTATCCATCTGCTCGTAAGGTAAATTACCTTGCTTATCGCGCTCAAATCCCTTAGTAACATCCGTTTTTAGGTTTTCGATATAATCATTCAATTCCTTAGATAAGGCTCTGATTTTTTCAACTTTAACTTTTTTATCCCCGTATTGTCCCGGTTGATCCTCCGCTTTCTGGGCCAACTGCTGGAAAGATCCGGCATTTCTGGTGTCCGTAAGCGAATTAGATTCAACTATTTTAAGATTTAAAATCCCAAAAGCAGACAATACTTCTTTGGACATATTTAATGCTAACATGGCGATAAAAACCAAATACATTAGGTTAATCATCTTCTGTCTAGGGGTTAATTTTCCTCCTGCCATTTTTTCTAATTAATTGGTTTGTAAATAAAATGTACTGGAGTTCTAGTTCCCTTTGTTGCTCATGGCAGATAGCATTCCACCGTAAACGTTGTTCAAAGAAGACAAGTTAGACGTTAAGGATTGCATTTGATCTTTTAATTTTAAATTGTTTTCAGCAACTTCATTATTAATTTGGGCATTTCTTGAGGCACTTTCCAATTGTATTTTGTACAAACTATTCAAAGATTCCATTTGCGCTGCAGCCAATGTCAATTCTTCACTGTATTTTCGTGTCGAAGCCAATGATTCTGCCGATGGGGCTATCGTTTTTGCTGCTGCTTCAAAGTTTTTAATACTATCACCCAAGCTAGCCATCAACGCGCCGTCTATTTTAGCTTCTTTCAACATCGCATCTAATTTTTGAGACAATTGTCCTTGTGCTTCGTTGATATCAGCATTTTTGATTTCTCTTGGTTTCGCAACGCCTCCAGCTAATTCTGGATAAACTAACGACCAGTCCAATTCATGTTCTACAGGCTCAAAGGCAGAAAGCGCAAAAATAGCCGCCTCTACTAGCAAACCGATAGTAAGCATTAGGTTTCCAGTTATTGGACCAAATTCAAGATGGGTAATTTTGAATAATGCTCCTACGATTACTACTGCCGCTCCCATTCCATAGGAGAAGTTCATTGTTTTTTTGCTTAATAGTGCCATGTTATTAGAAATTTAGTTAGTGTGTAAAAAAGGGGTTTATTATCGTTTTACGGTCGTCCTACCGGTAGAAGTCGTTCCCATGTAATCCTGAACGGTTCTAAAACCAATATAACTTCTAGCAGAGTCTGCATATTCATAATCACGTGTTCCTACTTGTAGGTAATAGGAGATGTCTTTCCAAGAACCGCCACGGACTACTTTACGCATATTCTTAAGATCCGTAACATTCGGATTCATACTCGATACAAATTCATAAGATCCTGGATCGTACGAAGAATCAGTCCATTCAGACACGTTCCCAGCCATATTGTATAAATTGTATTTGTTAGGATCAAAGGATTTGGCTTCTACAGTGTACAAGGCACCATCTGCAGCATAATCCCCGCGGTTCGGTTTGAAATTAGCCATAAAACAACCTCGGTCATTTTTGGTATAAGGACCTCCCCATGGATAAGTAGCCGATTGTAAGCCACCTCGTGCCGAATATTCCCACTCGGCCTCAGTAGGCAACCTGAAATTATTTGTCAAAGCGCCGTGTTTCTTTTTCGACTTGATATAATTGTTTTTCTTAAGCGTTCTCCACGCACAAAAAGCCTTGGCTTGCTGCCAATTGACTCCCACTACAGGATAGGCAGAATACGCTTGATGCCAAAAATAATCATTGTGCATCGGCTCATTGTAGGAATAAGAAAAATCTTTGATCCAAACCGTTGTATCTGGATATACTTTGATTTGCTCTGTTTTAATGAAATCTTTTCGTTTGCCGCTTTTCGCATGCGCTGCAGCCTGAATGTCCATCCAAGTGTATCGAAACTTCAATTTATTGACGTCTATTGTACGCATTCCATTATAGGATTCTGCCATTGGCAAATACATAGAATCCATAACTTCAGTATAATATTCATCAGGATACTTCGACGTATCTGTGATTAATTTTACCTTTTTATTTAATTTGCGTCCCGCATACAAATCATCATCAGTACCTAAACTGTAATAGTTCTCATACATGTATTTATCATAAGCAGTCATCTTTTCAGGATCTGATTCGCTAAAAGCATAATCCGCAATACTGCCAGCGTTTTTACCCGTTTTCGCTTTTGCTGCCCCGCCCGCTGCGGGTGTACCACCGCCTATTTCATCCGCCATAATTGCAAGACGAACACGCATGGTGCTGTCGCGTACCCAAGATACAAATTCACGATATTCACTATTGGTAATCTCTGTTTCATCCATATAAAAAGAACGAACAGTAACCGTTTTTGCTGGTGCATCCATGGAATTGGCTAAATCTCCATCCGATTTACCCATAATATAAGATCCTCCTGGTACTAATGTCATCCCGTAGGGCTTTTCAGGATGCCATTTCGCTCCTTTTACGCCTACCAATTCTCCCTTGTCACTGGAGCGGCCACAACTTAAAATGACTACCGATAGGACGGATAACAAAATGAATTTCTTCATATAATCTGAGGTTAAGTATGTATTCATATTTTCGAGGCGTAAACCTATTTATTATTTATTAAAAAAACTATTATTTGGAATAAAACTTATTTTAACATTCAAATGTAAAATTTTAAACATTAATAAAGTAAAATCTTATCGACAAAACGCTTTTTATACCGTTAAAAAGCACTGTTTAAGATATTTTGTAGGATTATTTACATTATTATTAGCTTCTACTTGATTTTGGTCCGAGGTCTCAAATACTGTTCTTTCTTTGGGCTTTCCACCAGCGTTCTGGTAATTCCTGATTGCAAGCTCCCAGATAATCTTCATACGAACACGGTAATAACGTATTTCTTTTTAATTTATTATTGCCGTTTGAAATAAATGGTATTTCAATCCACCATCGTTCTGTAATATCGCTCTTATAAAACATCAATGACTCCTCTTCATACGGAATAATGTATTTCAAATAATTTTCCTTGCTCGAAAAAGGATATTCATTAGACCTATAATGGTAGCCTTCAATGAAGTACCACACTATTTGAGCTATTAACGCAGATTCTGAAATTTTAGTATTAGGATTGAATATTCCCAATAAAGAAACTTTATCACTAATGCCGGCATAACGAGCCAAGGCACATATTTCCTTACCGCTAAATCCATTGGGCAGGAACTTATCATAATTTCCAGAGTCCGAAGATTTTACAGATAACAAGTCCAAGCTTACAAAATCAGCATCTCTAAATACCGGTTCCGCAATTGATATATTCATCGAAACATCCCCCAATCGGTAGGCGTCAAAATACAACTTCTGAATCAAATCAATCTCTTCCTGTGAATTATAATAGGTTTGATATCCAACATTGCTGTAATTAAAAAGATTGTTGGGTTCTTCCAAAATGATCTTGGTCAAATAAGAATCTACCGAAAGTCCATCGCTTTCTTTTCCGAAATCAAATTTGCGATCTATAGCTACCATGTTAACCATTTGCTCCATTTCATCGTAAGCTCGGTATAAAGGATAGGTCAAATCCTGACTACCGCCTATAACAATTGGAATGATTTTCTTTCGCAGCAATTGTGCCGTCAATTTCTCTAGGGCATAATAAGTGTCTTCTATAGTATTCCCCGCTTTCAAATCGCCTAAATCACCAATGCTTCTGTTCCAGTTTCCTGGAAAAAGAGAATACAATTCCATACGAATAGCCGTCAAATCAACACCCTCTGCTTGACTCACATCTCCTCGGTTTTCCAAAACACCCACAATAGCAATCTTAATTTGATCCAAATCAGGACTAGCTTCAGGTGTATGCAAAACAATTTTACTCCCCAAATGCTGGGAAGACAATCCGCCTACAAATTCTATTATCTCCGATTCTAATGGGGCTAAAAAATCAAATACCATTTCTTATTTCTTTATATTTTTGAAATTTATCTTCAATCAACGCTTCAAGATCAGCCTGAAATAAACGCTATCCCCTACCTTGAAAATTTCTTCCTTACTTTGACCAGATCTTCATCTGCTTAATAGGAGCATTCCAACCTTGTTTTCTCTACTAATATCCTTTCCTATTCCCAATTGTGAAGGACTTTATCGATATTTTTTTGCGATTTATCTTCAATTAATGCTTCGATATCAGCCTGTGATTAAGTATCAAAATTGTATTTCTTACTCACATTGATGAACAGTCCGTCCCATTTGATAAAAGGACCAAATCGTCCCGTTCCTTTCTGAACACTTTCCCTTTTATAAACTGCGATCGACGCAGCAGCTTTTGCTTTCTTTCTAAAAGAATCCAACTTTACAAACTGCAATCGGTGCATCAGCTATTGCTTTTTCGAAACTTGCTTTACTAATACCGACTTTTTTAATACCGTTATACGATCTATAAATTCTAAATTCTCAAAATGAAATCAGGCTAAAAACCCAAATACCATTTATTTCTTATTTCTTTTTTGCAACAGGCTTCTTAGCTGCTGGCTTTTTTACAGCGGTTTTACTACTGGCCGTTTTCTTAGCGGCAACTTTCTTCACCGGCGTTTTCTTAGCAATCATTTCCTGAACTTCTTCCAATGTCAAATTAGCAGCATCAACATCCTTACTAAGCTCAATTTTTATTTTCCCTTTCGTAATAACAGACCTTCCCCATCTTGCTTTTTCTACCAAAATACCTTCCTCTTCCCAATTATGAAGGACTTTATCGATATTTTTTTGCAATTTATCTTCAATCAAAGCCTCAATATCGGCCTGTGACAAAGCATCAAAATTGTATTTCTTACTGACGTTAATAAACAAGCCGTCCCATTTGATAAAGGGACCAAATCGTCCGGTTCCTTTCTGAACGCCTTCGCCTTTATATACCGCAATCGGCGCATCAGCTACTGCTTTCTCATCGATCAATTCCTGTGCTCTGGCAAAATCAACATCCAAAGGATTCTCGCCTTTCGGCAAAGAAACAAAAGCAGCACCATGTCGAATGTAAGGTCCATAACGACCGTTACTAACCTCAACTTCTTCTCCCTTGTAAGTACCAAGATTCTTCGGAAGAAGAAATAAATTCAAAGCATCCTCCAAACTGATGTTTCCTATATTTTGATCCGACATCAAGCTGGCAAATTTCTTCTCCTCATCTTCTGCATCGCCTATTTGTGCCATAGGTCCAAATTTTCCCAAACGTACCGATACCGGTTTCCCAGTCTTAGGGTCCGTTCCCAAAATACGCTCGCCACTTTCTCGCTCGGCATTCGCTTCAACGTCTTTTACCGTTGGGTGGAATTTATCGTAAAATTCCTGCATCATCTGTGTCCAGTTGACATTCCCTTCCGCGATTTCATCAAAATCCTGTTCTACCTTAGCCGTGAAATTATAATCCAATATATTCCCGAAATTCTTAACTAAGAAATCAGTAACGATGGTTCCAATATCTGTAGGTACTAATTTCCCCTTATCAGATCCGGTGTTTTCCGTGAGTACTTTCTCGCCTAATTTTCCGGATTCTAAACTGAGTTGCGTGTATTTACGCTCTTGTCCGTCCAAATTTCCTTTCTCCACATAATTTCGATTGATAATCGTAGAAATAGTGGGCGCATAGGTCGATGGTCGACCGATTCCCAATTCTTCTAATTTCTTTACCAATGATGCTTCTGTGTAGCGTGCCGGTGGTCTGGAATACCTTTCGGTAGCCGTAATATAATTGTTTTGCAATTGCTCGTTGACTTTCATCATCGGCAACATCCCTTCTTGCTCTTCATCATCATCATCATGTCCTTCAAGATAAACTTTCAAAAAGCCTTCAAAAAGTAACACTTCTCCCGAAGCAGTAAAGATCTCAGAGTGATTGTTGGCTTCTATTTTTACATTCGTACGCTCTAATTTCGCATCACTCATCTGGGAAGCCAATGTTCGCTTCCAAATCAAATCATACAAACGGGCCTGATCTCTGTCGATATTGACCGTATGTCGCGACATATCGGTGGGACGTATCGCCTCATGCGCCTCTTGTGCTCCCTTGCTTTTATTCACAAAGGTTCTCGGCTTGCTGAATTCCTTACCATAAGATTTGATAATTTCAGCCTGAGCGGCTTCCATCGCATCCTTAGATAAATTCACACTATCGGTTCTCATATAAGTAATCAAACCGGCTTCATACAAACGTTGTGCTAGTTGCATCGTGATACCTACAGGCAAATACAATTTACGAGCAGCCTCTTGTTGCAAAGTAGAGGTCGTAAAAGGGCCTGTTGGTGATTTTTTGGTCGGTTTAGTTTCTAAATCCGATACTTTATAACTCGAGCCTATATTTTTGCTTAAAAAATCTTCTGCTTCTTTCTTAGTATTAAAATTCTTAGGAAGTTTGGCTTTGAATACTTTCCCGCTCTCATTCGTGAATTCTGCCACTACCGAATAACTCGCTATCGCATTAAATTGCTGAATTTCGCGTTCCCGCTCCACTATTAACCGCACAGATACCGATTGTACTCGCCCTGCTGACAATCCTCCTTTTATCTTTCTCCATAATACAGGTGACAATTCATACCCTACTAAACGGTCCAAAACACGACGCGCTTGTTGGGCATTCACTAAATTATAATCTATTTCCCTTGGATTCTCTATCGCCTTCAAAATCGCCGACTTGGTAATCTCGTGAAAAACAATTCGCTTGGTTTTGCTTTTGTCTAATTTCAATTCTTCCGCAAGGTGCCAGGAAATAGCCTCTCCCTCGCGATCCTCATCACTCGCTAACCATACCATTTCGGCATTCTTAGACAAAGTTTTCAGTTTACTTACCAAAGCTTTCTTATCTGCCGAAACTTCATATTTAGGTTTGAACCCATTCTCTACATCGACTCCTATCTCTTTCGAAGGCAAATCGGCAATATGACCATAACTGGATTCAACCTGATAGTCACTCCCTAAAAATTTTTCGATTGTTTTTGCCTTTGCAGGTGACTCTACGATCACTAAATTCTTTGCCATCTTACTTTTGTTTGAGTCGCAAAAGTATATGATTTTTTTAAATTTTAAGATTTTTAAATTTTAAAAGTAAATTTTAACGTTCTATTGTGAGTTTTCAAACTCCAATCCTTTTTTTCCCTTTTACTAAAATCCCATCCTAATGCTATAATAAAGTTTCAACTTATTTTAAGGAATCAAACTGCCTGTCAATCTGCCTATCAAAAGGCACCTTAAAGGCACCTTAAAGCATATATAATGAATAAAATGCAACCTAAACCACCACAACATTCAATCCCATCTCCTCAAGTTTCGTTTTAGTTTCGATATCGAT
>Ga0114962_10002524_pt1 | contig 15207 bp, 38 predicted proteins | sample C_130820_MF_Meta_FD_87017 | JGI IMG/M metagenome (GOLD analysis project Ga0114962, IMG submission 87017) | Freshwater microbial communities from Lake Croche, Canada to study carbon cycling - C_130820_MF_MetaG | ecosystem: Environmental > Aquatic > Freshwater > Lake | place: Lake Croche, Canada...
AACCACGCCATCCCGATAGCCTGATGTCAGTGTGTGCCCTTCCAGGGTCGGACAGGTAGCCAACTCTTCCAACTCTTCCCAGGTTCCATTGAAGTGAGAGAATCGGGATTCTGCGGTTTGCCGTTTGACGAAATGGGATGCCTTGATACTCATGAGTTGCCTCTGTTGTTTCCTACCTCTATCTTACAGGGCTAAGCTGGGGATTACACCAGACCCTGGTCTATCAGATAGTCTTCTATGAGACGAGAGATTCTCGCAGTCTGCCTGGGCGCATCTTCGGGGTAGATTCTTGTCAGGTGCGTCGCACAGCGTACATGTGCTGCAGCAAGGGCTTCGATCGCCTCCGATTCGGCAGCGGACAGATCCTTCCACGCCTGTCTTTCTGCTGCTACAGTCTCATCCATTGTCATCCTCCGCGCGCAGGCTCCGGTGCGGGACCAGCAAGATCAAGACACGCCGAAACCGACGAACTAACCAGCATTCTTGGTTGGTTCACTTCGCCACCTCGTTCGCAGCCAGCCACGCTCGGGCGATTGCCTCTGCGCGGGTTGGGCAGTACCGCGTGACTGGCTCTTGGTAGCGACCAGTGACGTAGATCTTCGCGTACCACCCGCCGCCGTGGGCATCAACGCCACTGGCAAGCCCGACTGAGCCGTCGCCCAGCAGCACGCCCAACGTCGCCGCGTCGTCGAGGTCGGGGCCAGCGGCGATGGCTTTGGTGATGCTTGCCCGCGTGTCGCTGGCAGTACAGGTCGGGCCAGTCCAGACAGAATGACCGTCAACCACCCCGACCCAACATGCAGCGTCGTCTTTGCGCCAGACGCGGCCAGTGTTCATGTCCACGCACGCGCACACCGGGCTTCTGCCACCCGTCACCAGCAGCGGCAATGCGTGCCGCCAGCGCCTTGAGGTCGGTGGTCATGGGGCTGCCTCCAGTGCGGCGACGTGATGTAGAAAGCCTTACAGTCCTTGGGCAACTTCCCCGCCAACGCCTGCACGCCGCCGCGCGCTTTGCGAGTTCCATCGTGTCGCTCATTTGTCCTCCTTCGCCCACTTCTTGCGGGTGTCGCTGGATTTGTACGCATCTTCGGGCGACATGTTGCACGTCTTGCAATCGCACACGCGCTCGCACGCGCCTTCAACCCATGCCTCTCGATACGCTTCCTCCGCAGCCGCTTTGAGCGCGCGGTCGAGCGCGGCGTCGGCGGCGCTGGCGAGTTTCGCTTCTGCTGCCAGCGCACGCTCGCGCCAGTTGACGGTGTGGGCGCGGCAATCTGCACGCGCGTCATTGCAGGCTTGTTCTTCGTTTCGCTGTCGAGTTGACCACAAGCTGCGGTAACGCGGGTCCGAATCTAGCCTTGGCATTGTCAACGTCGGGCAGTCCGTGCGTTCGCAGTTATCGCATTTCATAGCGTCACCTCGTCAATGATGGAAAGGATGGCAACCCGCTTGCGAGATTCGCGACGCAACTCCTGTGAGTTGTGCCAGACATTCCCGCAGCTGTTCCAGTTGTTGAGATTCTGCCACGCGCGCACCTTCATAAGTCCGCCAGCGATATCAGTATCTGGTTGACCGCAAGTTGAGCATTTGGATTCGTCTGGGTACTGAACAAGCATCACCGCCACATCCTTCACCCTCGCCAACTTCGCCCCAGCCTTCTCCGCGCGATCGCGGTACTCCTGGACTTCGGCGCGGAGGGTAACGACCTCCGCGCGCATCTTGCGATCTTCTTCCTGCCCACGTTCGATTGCTTCCAAGTAGTACATCGTGCCTCCGTTGTTGTTTCCTGTTCTAATCTTACCATCCATTGGGCTGGTTTACACCTCAGAGAGGAGGAGCTGGCGTAAGATCTATCTCTGCATGCGATTCCACTGGGACAGTCCAGACCTCGAAGTAACCTTGTGAACAACGCCACACCTGCTTTAAGTCATCGCCATCCAGATCGTGGAAATTCCACATATTTACCCGGACCTTTCCCACGATTGTGGGGGGCTGTTCACATTCAGCACCAGAAATCTGTGGTTACCCACCAGAGAGCAGGTCTTATCTGACCACTTACCATCTGGGGCACGTGCGTTCGTGGCACAAAAGGGACGCATTGCACTGCTCCATTTGGGAGAGCGCACCTCCCCTGAGTACATTCTAGTCATTGAAGATGACCACAGAGCAATCCAGATCAGCGTCCAGCGGACGGTAAATCCTCTCCGTCAGTTCCCCTTCCCAGTTCTTCCGGGATTCCGAGAGACTGAACCGAGCTGCTCTCTGTGTCTTCGCAGAGACCATGCTGAAGTCAAAGGGCCAACTGCCCACCCGCATGCCCAATTGACTCGCATCTGCAGTGAACTGCCGCGTGCGCTGGTCGAAATTGAACTGTTTGGATCCGAACTGCATGGTGTTGTGCCTCCGTTGTTTCCTGTTCTAATCTTACCAGGCTAGGTCCGGACATGCATGGGAGATCAGAAGGTTCGTACTGTCATGCCCTTACCAATACCACTGCAGACCACACCTCGAACCTTGTGCCCATTCAATGACACAGCCTCAAATCCGGTGTTGTATGTATCATCCCGCCCGCAGCCAAACCACTCAAAACCGGTAAGATTCACCTGTGTGAAGCCTTGATCTGCCAGAGTCCGACGTGCATTGGGCTTGAAGTCGCCGCCGCCAGCTGCGAGCACAACGATCAAGAGAAGAAAAAAAGCAACAATCAAAATCATCTGTTTCATCTGTATCCTTACAAGTTCCTGACTCTATCTTACTTGGTCTGCTGTTTGCCTGCACGTGACAGGAGATGTAATCCACGCGCGACCCAACTACTTCCGAGGAAATGTGAACGGATGCTTACCACTTTCGTTACCCAACGTATGCCCTCTACGTAGAGAAGGGTTGCCGTATCTCCCGAAATCTCAAGGATCACCCAAATTTGGGTGGGACACCACTCTGCGCGCAAGCCGAGTGGGCTGACCGGCGATGGAGCTCTCCACTGTCAGAGATCTCCCACCTTAGGACTGGGTCTGGGTGGTTTGTGCTGTAACATGACATGCCTTACATGGTGTCAATGAGGTCAAGCACAACCACTACCACAACCGCCATGTTCAGGAGGGAGAATAGAACAGCTCCGCTCGAGAACGAGGCGACTGCGATTACCCATGGGGGTGGTACATCTCTCACTTCTGAGCCTTCTTGGCCTTCGGTGCCTTGGGCTCGGCTGCAGGCTGTGCAGCCGGCTTCTCCACAGCGCGTGTCTTCACCGCGAAGCCACCGACCTGAGAATGGATCTTGGCGTCCATGTCGCCGCTTTTGAGCTTGGTGCGCAGCGCGTGGGCCTCTTCAAAAGAACCAAAACGCCCAGACACCGTCCAGGGCTTACCCTGCGTCTGCTTGATCTTCTCACTCATCTTGCCTTCCTCTGCGGATTTGCTCCGCTTCTTCGGTTATGTCTCTATCTTAGGCCAGACCATCCGACCTTACACACCCACCGGTTCTTCCGGCGATTCAATGACTGGTGCTTCCACGGCATACAGCACACACACTGTTGCAGGCATGTACAGCTTCTCTCTGCACCTGGGATTCCTAACTAAGTGTTCTACTTGCTTGTGAGATACACGTACCATCTTGGGCGAGAATCCTACCACCATGCCCAGAGAGATGCTTAGACCACTCGCGCCTGTTACCACGATGTCGCCCAGCTGAATCTCTCTGCCTACAAGGTCCTTCATCCGGGTACCTTGCCTGAGGAGCTTCGCGTGCCTGTACGCTGGGTCAGCGCAACGCGTGCCTTAGGATCCTTCAGGCGACCATTCTTGGGTGGGGGGGGTTACTGGCACCTGCCGGATTGGCTGTCCTTCCCGTTCTGGCATGGTTGGCACAGCGCTGGTGACCTCCCCGCCCTGGATCATACCACCACCTGCGATCGTGCCGATAATCACGGCAGCCGCGGTGCAGCACACACTCTCAAGAATCTTACTCATGTGCTACTCCGTTTAGTTGCTGAAGAGACAAACCAGGACCAGGAAGGTCAACATCAGTGCCATACCCGCGAGGCTTTTGAGGTCCTCGAACAGCTCAAGACGATTCAGTTTGCTGTTCTTGTAGTTCCGTGTCTTATCCATCCTTGCCTCCGTATACTCTGATCTTACCACCAGCTAGGGAGGTTTACACCTGGAGAGGAGGGTTACTTCGGGGCGGTGCAATTATCGTCATGCTGTCCGAAGCCAGCATAACCGGAGCAACAGAACTTGCTGTAACCGTGCTGGGCTGCCCAGTTGTGCATGTAGCGATCAATGGTGCTCATCGGCACCGCGACGTCAGCACCATTGATGACCCGCGCATGGTGCAAAACGAATTCAACGATCTCCTTGGTTTCGCGAAGACCCATCCCCGTGGCATCACGGGTTGCCTTGATCGCCTGGATTTTGTTGAATGCACGGACATCAACCTCCGGTACCGTGCGGGGCAGTGACGATTCTCCCCATGTTTCGTCCCTCTTTGGACTGATCTGTTCTTCCAGCTTCCGAATCCGCTGTTGCAGCTGGTTCTTCAGCGTGCGGTCATCATCCTCGCGGCGACGGGCATGCTTGACCAGCTCAAGTGCCAGCTCCAGGGCATGCTCGGTGGTGTAAGCCTCCAGCACAGGGGAGTTTCCGTCGTCCTCGTCGCCTTCCAGCAGGCTGAGCTTATGGTCCACATCGATCGTGTAGCGATCGAGCTTGGGATGCTTCTTCATGTTTGCCTCTGTTGTTTCCTGGTCTAATCTTACCACCAGCTAGGGAGGTTTACACCTCCACAGGTCGTGGTCTTAACCCTTGGGCCAGCACCACTTGGCATTGCGATCGTGCAACTGCGTGCCGACGCGCTCGGGCAAGAAGCACATGAGTGGGTGAACGATGAGGTTGTGTGCAAGCTCTTTGAACCGCTGTTTCATGACAAACTCCTTTTACTTTCAGTTGGTTTTGCGCAGCTCATGTGGGTAGAAGCAGAGCTGAAGTTTGTCGCCGGGCAAGTTCGTCGGGGGGAACTGCACCACCGTCGCAGGCTCATCAAATTCCACCACAACAAGCATGATCGGGTCAGACGAAACAACAATTCCGTGCCGGGTCGTGAACTGCCGCCCAACCCACTCAGGTGCCAGCACTTTGTCTTTGGGCTTGAAGATGTCGAAGCTGTTCATGTAACCTCCATGTTTCCTGGTCTAATCTTACAGGGTCCAGCTCAGTGTTGCACGTCCTCACGTTCGGTCCGGGAGAGTGCATATTCCACCGTTGCGGCAATACCCGCAGCCAAACATTCGGCTTCTGCGTTATTCAGAGAAACGATGATGGTGTATTCCATCAAATGGAACTTCACAGCTTCGCGGATGATGTTCTTTCGTTCTTGATTCATAGCTTCCTCCGTTGTTTCCTGGTCTAATCTTACCAAAGAAACAAAGGTCCTGCACCAACCAAGGAAAGCCCCTGATTGGTGCAGGACCGGATTTAGCCTACCACTTGGCTTTGAATTCTTCCAATCGTGCAAAGCCAGCATCGGTCAAGGCCAAATGACATTTGGCATCCTTGGTCCAATAGCCATAATCCATGCCCATTTTGAGCCATGCACGGCGGCTGGTGCTAAAGTACCAGGTATACTGGCCTGGGCCGCACCAGATTCCATTGCGCTTACACAGCTGCTGGCGGACCGCTGTGGTTTTGATTCCAGGCTGCCGTGCAATTTCAGCCAGAATGTATTCCAGGTTTTTATGATTCATGTAGCCTCCGTTGTTGTTTCCTGACTTAATCTTACCATTGATCAAGACAGGTTACACAGAAATCGGAGGTCAGAGGACTGGACCCATTTGAGATCCAGTCCTCTGACTTTCTTCGAATTACACCTTGTAGATGATCCGGTGATACAGTTCGGAGGGAACTTCCCCCTCCTGATTCGCGATGAAGTCCACCAACGCTTCCGAAGTCTTCTTGTTCTTGGTGTAACCCCACAACGGGACCAAATCCGTCATCTGGAATTCAAAGGAGAGATCACCGGACTTCACAAGATACGAGGGGAAATTTGGATCATTTCCCAGTGCATTCAGGATCCGGTCGTCGCAGTCATCTCCGGACGACAGACCATCGACATCGATCTGATCAAAGAACGAATCACAAGGAACCTTGAATTTGAACATCTTGAACCTCCGTTGTTTTGAATCCGTTTCCTCTTCCTGTCTTTATCTTACCAATGATCAGGATAAGGTACACCTTTCATGGATGACCTGAATTATTTCACCCGATAGGTGTAATCCATGTCATCCACCCGAATTCCATACATGTCTTTGATCCACTCGCGGAGAGTGGACTTACACAGGACGTCTTCCGTCATCGGAACTTCAATCCACTTTCCAACCCACATTCGGGACAACTTCAAAGAATCAATGCACTCAAATTTGACTTTTACCATGATGTCCTCCGTTGTTTTGAATCCGTTTCCTCTTCCTGTCTTTATCTTACAGGGTCCAGTCTGGACTTACACCCATTCAGGATGCCAGCTGGACCCTGTCCATTAGACTCGGGTCTTACACCGGGATGGGTCCCAGATCATGTCAAGCTCCTCAGGTTTCCAGGTTTTGGTCTGGAGGGTCTGGGGACTTCGAGTATACACCTGTCCAGTGAACTGATGAATGGGTGGGTCCCAACCCGTCACAAATTGGTAACCTGCACCTGGGACCTTGACGGAATCCATGTACAAGATTCGTCGACGCGTGTTCTTGTCGATAAGATGTTTCAAGTTACCTCCGTTGCTTCCTGATCTTATCTTACCACTGGTCCTTGGGACCTACACGGTTTTTGGAAGGCTGCGGACCAGTTAGCCAGGCCCTGCAGGAATGACTGTTTGACTTGACCTTAGTAACCTTTGGTCAAATCATTTCCGTCCGTCCTGCAGGGTCTGGCATAGGACAGGCCATTGGTCCTGTCTAGTAGGTGGCTTTGGTCCAGATGCCGTATTTCTTGGCATGCAGACAGACATTGTCCTTCTTGCACGGCTGCTGGCCGCAAACCGGACATTTGGCGCGGCTGGTCATTGCCACATGTGCACCAGACTCAGGATGGACGAACTGAACTGTATTCCAGGTTTGCTTCTTCAAGTTGACCTCCGTTGTTTCCTGACTTTATCTTACCATTGATCAAGTCAAGATACACAGACCGTGGCTAAGCCCAAGCCAGTGGCTGATTGAGCTGCGTGCCGTGCAAGTGAGCCATCTTCAGGGTTTCAATGGTCATCGGTTCGGCAAGCAGCAAGTAGTGGACTTCCGTCGACAGTCCCTGAATCTCCTGCACCGCTGCTGGATTCCCCAGATCTACAAAGGAATTCAGAGCCTTACGCTCTCCAGAATACATTTCAATCTTTTGATATGCCTTCAAGTTGACCTCCGTTGTTTCCTGACTCTATCTTACCACCGCCGCAGGGGACCTGCATCCCCTGCGGCCTGGCCGCTTAGCCCCAGCCCTTCTTGGCCCGAACAGCTTCCATCCGCTGTGCAACGGTCATCTTGCCCGAGAAGCCGTAGGGGTTTTCGCCCTCGGTTCCCCAGGACTTCTTGTCCACCTTGTTCAACAGCTTGTCTTCCATCTTACTCTGACGTCCCTTACCCAGATCGTAGTTCTTAGCCATGGTGTCCTCCGTTGTTGTTTCCTGCCTCTATCTTATGCTATTTGCTGCAGCCTTACACAGGTGTAAGAAGTCAAACACCTGGGGTACCTTCTTCACACATTGCTGCCTTGCAATGCTGTGCCAGACTTCGATGCCTGGCCGCGGATGGACCTGCACCGGATTTCGAAACTTCGATCCGAGATGCAGAGCTCCTCCGAGATGCATCCTCCTTCTTTATTGTTTTTTCTTTTCTTTTCTTTTGTTTTGTTTTTCTATTATTCACCGCCACGGTTGGCGATTTCCACCAGCTGGCGACTGTGTCGAATTGCGATTTTCCGGGCGCGGCTCAAATGCACACCGGTGAGATGATTGCCCCGCAGAATCCAGCGTGCATAGTAGGTACCCAGTTTGGAGACGTTGGATTGAAAACCCATGTTGTTCAGGTGCTTGGTGTGCTGTGCAACCTGTTCATCAGAAGTCTGCAGGTTGTAGAGACGGATGATGCCGCGCTCCACGGCACGGTCGTTGGATTCCAGAAGATGATTGATCTGATCGCGAGTCCAAGCCATCGGTAACCTCCGTTGTTTCCTGACTCTATCTTACCTTAGACTTCATCTCCTTGCACCGGCGAGCGGTCCGCAGCATCAGCAATTAGCGAATCAGTGGGCATTAGATCAATGATCCAAATCATTTCGGTCCCGTCTGAAAATTGCACAGTTGCTCTCTTAAGACCATTGAAGTGAAACAAGCTTAGCACAGCGTAAAAGCTGCCGTGTCTCGAACTGAATTTATCGTTGTATCGGCGAATCTGACCAGCTCTGATAGCATCAGGCTGAGGGGTCTTGGTCTTAGTGTTTCTCTGGCGCCCGGGCGCCTGTTCAGGCTGCTGTTCCATCCTGCCTCCTGACTCTATCTTACCACCATTTCTCAGTACCTGCACTTGCACGTCGTTTTTCTGCCCGTGCTTCTGACTTTAGGCGCTTCTCTTCGGCTTTCTCTTCGGCGACCCGTGCACGTTCCTGTTCAAGCTCGTCGGCAATGGCCTTGTGTGCATACCATCCCTCACGGAATCCTTCTTCCCAGTTTCGAATGGTGGTGTGGGTGGTGGTGAATCGACCTGCACCAGGATGCAGCACCAGACCTAAGGTGAACTGCTCCATGTACTCGTCGGGTGCAACTTGTTCCAGACGACCGTTGAAGTCCTTGATCAGAGAGAAGGTCAAGGCTTTGGTGCATAGGGCTTCGGCATACTCACGTTCTGCTTCAAGAAAGCGCATGAGAACAAAGGGTTCATTCGATTCCGCGTCCATTAGTAACCTCCGTTGTTTCCTGCCCTTATCTTACCTTTACGGTACTTGGGATGCACCACTCAGATGAATCGAAACAGCCAGTTCCTGCGCATCCTCTCCACGCCAATCGGCGAACTGATAGCCACAGTGGTTACACTTGAAAACGGGATGTACCGCGGTCAGAATCACCTGATCCGGCACACGACCGAATTCGAACTGATGCGGTGCAGGTTCTTCTTCCACCACAGTCTGTTGATCACAGTCTGGACAGTAGTTCATTGTTCCTCCGTTGTTTCCTGACTCTATCTTACTAGGAGAAGCTTAGCATTGCACTACTGGTCGCCCCATTCATCACGAAATGCTATCTCATCCTTGACATCACTGATCTGAGAATTGATGTCCATGACAAGACTTGCACGTTCGCCACTCTCCAGTGTGGAATCTTCTCGAGCGGTCTTCTGTTCTTCCCGCAAGAATGCAAGTTTGCGTCGCAGTTGGTCATCGGTCATTTCTTCAATGGGTATGTAGTCGCCGCCCACATTTACCTCCGTTGTTTCCTAACTCTATCTTACCACTGGTAAGAAAAGTTTACACCGGAACAGGCGAGCTTCCAGAACACTGCAGGACGGACGGAATCGGACTAGCCAAAGGATCCTATGTCCAATGACTAGTCCGTCCGTCCTGCAGGGCCTGGCCTATCTTAGGCTTCGATCTGGACCGTCGGTTCCTGGTCGGCCTGAACCTCTTCAGCAGCCGGCTGAACCTTTTGGAACAGCGCCTTCTTGTTTCCTTCGACCTGCACCTCGGTGATGAACCCGGCCTTGTGCAAGGCCTTGATGGCGTGACCCACATCATGCCAGCTGATGTGATCATGTTTCATGCCGGCCTTGTTCTCCCAGCCGTGCACCACGCCGCCCCAGTGGAGGGGCTTCTCGGCTTCCTCGAAGACCTCCGTCACCAGTTCCTGCACAGCCGCACGACGGGCCTTCAAGCCGTCACCAAAAGCCACCACCCGTTTGGGCTTGACCACCTCGACCTGCACCGCCTCGACCTGCACCTTGGCCAGATCTTCCTCGGCCTGCACCGCCGTCAGGAAAGCTTCGAGCTGTTCCCGCTTCGGATTCTGACCCTTGAAACCTTTGTCAACCGCCGCCTTACGAAGATCATTGAAGCTAATCTTATCCATCTTGTCCTCCAGTTCCAGTTGTTGTTATCCGTTTCCTCTTCCTGCCTCTATCTTACCTCGGCCGCTGGTGGCTTACACCACCAGCGGCCCTTCCTTATGTCTACACTGCCACGTGCAAGCCGCGGCTTGGGTTGGCCACAAGGCCTTGCTTGAACAAACGGTACAGTGAATAGTCCACAGCCAACCTGCACGCATACCGGTTGCGTCGCAAGGCTTCAGCCTCACTGAGGACTACAGGATCATAGCCTCCCATTCCAGTGTAACTCGTGTCCTTCTTGTAGATGGCCACGTTCGGTGCAATGGTAATGTAAAAGTCCCTACATTCAGCCCAACGGCGGCTTGCACCAGGACCTGCTTTGATAAAAGCCAAAAGCTTTTGTTGCTTTGTCATGCTTTATTCCTTTTGTTTGTTATCCGTTTCCTCTTCCTGATCCTATCTTACTAGGATAAGAGGCAACCTGCACTAATCATTGAGCCTCATGTCCTGGACATCAGCATCGGTAACATCCTCCCAACGACGATGGTTGCGGATGTACCGGTACATAATCGGAAAGAAACCTGCATCACAGAACGGTTCTGTGTTGTACTTCTTTGCAGGCTTCCTTGCACCTTCCATTGCATCGTCGATCATCATCGCATACGAGTTATCGTATTCTTTCTTGGATGCATTGTAGATGGCTTTGACCGCAGCTTTCGTCAGCATTGTTTCCTCCGGTGTTGTTTCCTGATCCTATCTTACAGTTCTTCTTCGGTAGTTACATCAGCCTCGGAAATCAAAGTGTCCCTGCCAATGCTAGGGTCATCCCACTCTTCTAGTGCACCGCAGTTGTCAGCCGCCATAACAACCCACATCAAGTCTACGGTCTTACACACCACCAGATACAGGATGTTCTCCACATAATCCCTGGTGGTCAGACGAATTTGACCTGGCTTTATTTCTGTTCGTCTTTGTTCCATGGCCTTATCTTACAAGGCGCTGCGCCAAAGTGCACCAGAAAACGAATTCACCAGACGCGGCAGAACGGACGGAAAGTCCCTCGACCTTAGTAACCCTTGGTCAAGTTATTTCCGTCCGTTCTGCAAGGCCTGGTCCAGGCCTAAGCCTGTTCTGTGGCGGTCAGTTCTTCGGTGGCCTCGGCCGGTTCCGGAGCAGCTTCGATGGCGACCTGCACCACCTTTTGATAAAGCGGCTTGCGGTCGGTGTCCAGCTTGACTTCCATGATTTCACCGGTCTTGCACAGATTGCGGATGGCATGGCCAACATCATGCCAGCTGATGTGATCATGCTTTACACCGGTCTTGGTCTCCCAACCCTTCACGATCCCGCCCCAGTGCAACGGCTTCTCAGCCTCGGCCATGACCTCTTGGACCACGGCTTGCACCGCCGACCGACGACCTTTCAGACCGTCGCCGAAAGCCACCACGCGCTTGACCTTTTGCACCTCGGCCGGCTTGACCTCGGCCAGTTCAGCCGCGGTGCAAGCATCCAGAAAGGCCTTCAACTGCTCAGCGTTCGGATTCTTACCCTTGAAACCCTTCTCAACAGCCAGCTTCCGCATTTCGTTGTAGTTCATAGTAACCTCCAGTTGATTGATTGATTGTTTCCGTTTCCTCTTCCTGTTCTAATCTTACCATCCAAGCCCCACCTATACACCACCTACGGTTTTCAGACCGTGGGCTGCAGGGCGTGCAGGTCAGTGCATGTCAATGAAGAACAGAACCTCTCGGACCAGAATCTCGCCGAGCTGGTCCTTCCACTTGTCGTCGTCAAGATCCTCGCCGGTTGCACCGAGGACCACTTCCATCGCATCATACATCTTGCCCAGTGCATTATTCAGCGGTACGTCGTGGCATTCAGCCGCTGTCCAGAGGGCTTTGACTTTCGGATCTTCGGACTTCTCAAGATCTTTGTACACCCTGTCAAGAAATGTCTTCTTCATCGTGTGTCTCCGTTGTTGTTTCCTGCCTCTATCTTACCACCAATCTTAGACTAATGCACTGATGTAAGACTCGGGTCAAGGGTCCTATGGTCCGGTCTCTGGGGACAGGCCGGTTGCACTGCGGTGAGAATTTCGCTGCAACCCTGCCGTGCACCTCATCGACCACGATCACCTCGACGATGCCACTGCCCACCGACCACGAGGTGAAGCGAACAGGGCATCAACGATTTCTTTTATTTCATCGCTTATACTTCCCCGACGGGGACAATTGTTTTATTTTTTTACTTCTTTCTTTTTTATTTTTTGCGAAAGGTTCGTTCAAGTTCCTCAACTTGACCAAGTTGTCGGCGCAGCTGCCGTTCCTGTTTCTTGTGCAACTTGTCGTTACCCCAGGAGGTATTCACAATAGCATAGAACAGGGCACCGAAAAGCCCCACTACAAAGAAGAATACAAAGCCTAGGAAACCCAAGGCTAGACCCACATCGTCCCACTTCATGTAACCCCGTATAGCTGGATAGAGCCAGCCCATCCTTATTCTACCAAGGATAGTTTGGTTTTACATGCGGGCCGGAGTTACACGACGCTCTTTAGTCTTCGTTGAGGGGTTTGCGGCAGGCTTCCTTGCTCTTGCGGGCACGAGGATTATCCTCACCGAGCGCCTTGGCCGGCATGATCCAAGTCTTCGCCGTGCCTCCCGCTGCGAAGTGGGCCTTGCGGGCAGCTGCCAGAGTATCCTTGAGTGCTTGGTTCTTCATAGGTTCCGCCTGTTGTTGAACACATCTTACCATCAGGAAAGTATGTATACACCTCAGCAGGAAATTTTAGCCACTTAGGGCCCCCGGGGTCCTTGTCTCCCAGTGCTAGTCACTGAATTCAACATTGAGGGGCCGCGCATCCCTATGGATATCATACTCGATACCTTTAGCTGTCAGAATGGCAACAGACGGTACAAAGTCCTTAGGACTATCTGTTAGCCACGGCTGGAAATGAGCAATGAGTGCATCTAAGCTTGGACCTGCCGCCACGACATTAGGGCTATAGCAGGACTTCAGTGCCCAGCCTAGGAAAATTCCGGGTTCAATAGGCTTATTTTGTCTTACACCATGTCTTGGATTGTAATCCATCCGAACCAGATCTTCGATCTTTAGATTTCGCCCGCGCTGCATAAATATATGAGCATGTTCAAGCCAGTCTTCTTTGACAGCCTCGACGAGACCGTCGGCACCTTGTTCAGTGAACTCGTTAGGGTAGAGATGATAGCCTCGCCCCTCAGGGCGTCGATCCCAAAGCAATGTTGCTGGCGACTTATCACCGGGGGATGTTAGCCACGTTGCTGTACCGCGATTGATGCCGGCAAAATTTGCGGCGTATTCCAGCACATCTCCCTGCTTGTGGCCGGGATTTTCCAGAATCATTGCGCAGGCTTTACGCACAGCGATACCGCCTTTCTTGCCAGGCATTGTGTAGTTGTTGATAATCAGCTTAGCCATTGAAGCCTCCGTTATTGGTGAGCTTATCTTATCAGGTCCGCTGATCACCTACACTTAGACGGATCTGATAAGATTCGCAGTACGGATTCCGTGCGCTGAACTGCTTTATTTCCTCTTTGATCTCAATGTACTTACGGTAAGCAAGACGATAAACCGAAAGATCGCAGCATTCACTTGCAGCGAACGATACACCTTTCGGCTTCCAAGCTGCATGGAGCTGGCGTCGATCAAACCAGACGCCAGGCTGGCTATTTAGCTGTGTGAGCTTGGCCAGTGCACTGAAGATTTCCATGTCAGCGTAGTTGAAAATACCGTCCTTCAAGGTCGCGGTGACATGTGGATCTTCCTTGACCTTTTCCTTCTTCTTCCGTTCGGTGATGTTTAGCCCACCGTATTGATCGATTGAAACCCAACCATTGACATGATCAGGCACAGCGAGCAAAATTGAAACCGTATCACCAATCGGTCCCAAAGCAATGTCAAGAACCTGAACAACCTGTTCCTTCTTTACAAGGCCAACGACCTTAGGATACTCGTGAGGATACGGTGGGAAGGAAGGATTCGAACCTTTCGGAGGTCTGTTTTGCAGTTGCATTGGCCGAACGACTCTTAGAATCTCTCCAGCTTTGACCTGAGTAAAACGTTGAATGTTCATGCAAAGCCTCCGTTATTGGTGAGCTTATCTTACCACGGCCGGCATGGGCTTGCACCCATGCCGGCCCAGTGGGTTAGGCAAGACAATCATTCGTGTCATCACCATCCTCGTCCTCATCATCCTCGTCCATCGTAACACAATCATCAGGATCGTAGCTCGCAGACCTCAGCTCCATCTCATTGCCAGTATCGGTGTCGAATTCCACCAACCGGGCAGTGGCGGGATCATCGCCCCCCAAGTCGTCAGCTGTATCCTCAAATGCCTTGTGAGCCTTATCGAGATCAGTGAAGAACTGCAAACCCGGATCGGGCCAAGGACAAGAGCTTGCGGACACGATAGCATAAATCTTCATGGTAATCTCCGTTGTTTCCTGCTTCTATCTTACCAAAGATCTAGATCAATTGCACCAAATCTAGTGCCAGGCACCGAGCGCCAATGGCGGAAACGACCAGACGTAGACTTTGGCCTTGGCCTTGAAGTCATCGCTGTAGAGCCCAAGCGCGCATTTCGCAGCTGCTTCTGCACTTTCAGCCTGAACCTCAATGGGCTTTTCGCTGTAGTTGGCTATGTACGTCCAAGTAACATAGTAGGTAAACTTCATGGCTCTCCTTACAGGTTGTGCATTTTGCAGAACTCTTCGTAGACCTTGAGCTTGGGACGTGCTTTGATACCGAACTGTGCGCGCGCTGCCTTGAACGGGCAAATCCGCGACATCTTCATACCGGTCTTCAGCTCGAACTCCATGCTCCGCTTGAAGACCAGAAGACGGTAAGCCTGAATCTGTTCGGGTTGATCAAGGACGATGCATTGGTCAGACATGGTAACCTCCGTTGTTTCCTGCTTCTATCTTACCACCGGGAATCAGGACCTACACCTGACCTAGACTTCAGCTTCTTCAGCCTCTTCATCATCACAGTCTTCATCCCGGGTGATGTGATCCATCCCATTGCCGCAGCGGCGGCAAAAAGGCACGGTGTCCTCAAAGCGCTCAGTTTTCCCACAGCACGGGCACTGATGTTTCTCTGCCAG
>Ga0114962_10002527_pt1 | contig 15188 bp, 15 predicted proteins | sample C_130820_MF_Meta_FD_87017 | JGI IMG/M metagenome (GOLD analysis project Ga0114962, IMG submission 87017) | Freshwater microbial communities from Lake Croche, Canada to study carbon cycling - C_130820_MF_MetaG | ecosystem: Environmental > Aquatic > Freshwater > Lake | place: Lake Croche, Canada...
AAGTGGATGTTAGTGCTGAATCTATTCCGCCAGAAATTCCTATTATATACCCTTTTTGATTAGAATCATCAGCATAATTTTTTAACCATTCAGTTATATGTTCAATTACTTTAATGTTTTGCATTTGTTTAGAATATAAATGAAACTTTTAGCGTCAATTGATTTTGAGTGTTCCTAAGTGTTGTGTAGGATGTTTTATCTGTTTTTTCAAATAAACTTTTATTTTTATCTACATCACCTATAATTGCATCAGTCCGATGAATGTTATTGATACCATAATAGTATCCTAATTCAAAAACCATGGTGGATGTTCCATAATAATTCCATTCCATTCCACTCGCTATACCTATACTGCCCTTATAAATAGATAAATCAGCAGGTAATTCCATACGAGTTAATTCTGTAGTGAATGTATTTTTGTTACTGAAACCTTTATCATTGGTCATACTTTTTAAAATGAACGAATGTCGCATTCCAAATTTTGCAAAAAAACGTTTGTAACCAATATAATCAGTCCTAAATACAAACATTGTTGGAACACTTAAATATATTGGTGTTTGATGTCTTTCTGTAATTCTAAAAATTGAACTAGTAGAGGAATTATCTGACTTCGTTAAAATTCGAGAGTCGTTATATAAAATATATGTAGAGTCATTGAACGAATAGTTTTGTCTTGAAAAATCGAATTCAAATCCTGTTAATATACCAAGATTATCATTTAAATTTTTTATAATATTCATTCCTATACTTAGATCGGTTCCAATATTTCCATCAGCTATTTTGGTATTCATTTTGTTGAAATTTAAACCACTACTTAACACGATTCCCATTTGTAATTTATGTGTAGTTGTAGTTTGCGTATTTCCATACATTGAATGAATAGAAAATAGACAGAATAGTATTACGTGTTTAATTTCAATTTTCTTCATATTTCAAAGACTTTCCGTACATTTGGTTACTAATTTAATTAATATAAATGATACACAGAATTTTTTTCTATTTTTCATTATTTCTATTTTTTTTGGTTTCTTGTTCGCATAATCGCTTGGATATCGATGTTTCAAAATCGAAATTAGAAATACCGTTTATAAATTTAGATTCTTTGTTAGTACATACGAATAAGTCAGATATTTCAGTAGTATTTGATAAATATGCTGGAGCTTCTGATGGTGTATTAGCGTATCAATTAGTACATTGTTTGGGGATAGGTGGTTTTAAAGATTCTAGCAGTCTAAATAGAATAGAGGTTTTCCGTAATGATCCATATATTAAAAGACTTGAGTCTAATATTTCGCACACATTTCTTTTTAAAAACGATATACAAAATCAAATAATAGACGGATTTAAGCATCTAGCATTTCATTTACCTTCTCAAAATTTTCCGAAACAAATTTTTTACCTCAATTCTTTATTTGTTTCCAATGTTTATTGTACGGATTCAGAAGTGGGTATCGGTTTAGAACGTTATTTAGGTCCAAATACGGATGTAATTAAGGAATTGCCTTCTCAAGAGTTTTTTCAGTGGATGAAGGATGGAATGTTAAAAGAATATATTCCTAGAGATGTTTTAGCTGAATGGATTGCAACAAATGTTGTACCGGAAGAGGAAGGTACTTTTGCTGAAAAAATGATTCGTTGGGGTAAAGTAATTTATTTGACGGAGGCAGCTTTTCCTGAAATCGATAAACATGTGTTATTTAGGTATACCAAAAATGGATATGCGTGGGCCGATCATAATGAAGCATCTATTTGGAAGTATATCGTAAACCAAGATTTATTATTTTCTAAAAATGAAAGAGACCATGCGAATTTTTTACACGAAGGGCCATTTACGGTTGGTCTTCCTGAAAAGAGTCCGGATCGTTTAGGTCAATATTTAGGATGGAAGATTGTGCATGAGTTTATGCAAAAGAATGAATCTGTTTCTATTTCCAAATTAATTAAATTGCCGTATAACACGATTTTACAATCGTATGAAATTGAATAGTCATGAGTAAAGAAATAACAAAAACATCAAAAATTGAGGTTAATGTAGGTTTGAATGAAAACCATGTGCCACTTCGAATGAAATGGAGCGCTACAGATGGTCAAGTTGAAAATCAAGACACGAAAGCGATGATGTTAGCTATGTGGGATGCAGATAAAGGGCATACGTTAAAAATTGATTTATGGACGGAAGATATGTCTGTTGAAGAAATGAAACAGTTTTTTCATCAAACATTATTGACAATGGCAGATAGTTTTGAGCGTGCTACTGGAGAAACTTTAATTTGTGAAGATTTACGTGATTATTGTTTTCACTTTGCAGATAAAATGAATGTCCTACCAGAATAAATTAGTTGGCGTATTAATTTTATGCTTACTCCCTTATTTTCTCTTATTTGCTTATTGTCATCCTTCTGGAGATGATTTTTCGTATGCGATTTTAGGTTCCAAACAAGGGCTTTTGCCAGCATTAATAGATGAATATAATTTATGGAATGGTCGTTATTTTTCGAATGTTTTTGTTTTAAAAAACCCATTAATATTTCGTAATTATTGGTTGTCGATTTATCGAATAAGTTTGTTGTCGATTTTCTTGTCAACCATTATTTCGGTTTTTTGTTTTTTAAATTATTTCTTTAAAAAAGTACTTCATAGACGTGCTATTTTAATTATTACGCTAATTTTTATACTTTTAAATCTCTTTCAGATGCCTGTATTATCTGAAGGAACTTATTGGTATACAGGTGTTGTTACCTATCAATTAGCAAATTGTTTTACACTTTTTTATTTTATTGGATTACATCATTTTTCGTTAGGTAAAAAAGGTCTATCTAAAATTTTACTTTTTATATTACTTTTTTGTTCCATACTCCTTTTAGCAGGATTCAACGAAGTGGAAATGTTATTTTTAGTTGCATTTCATGTTCTTATCGTAGTCATTCAATGGAGATACAAACTAGCTAACAGAGCTTGGTTTTTTGGATTTTTTATAGCTTCGTTGATTGGTTTTTGTTTGGTTTATTTTGCACCTGGAAATAAAGTTAGAGAGGCATATTTCATTGGTGAATCTCATCGTCTAGGATATTCGGTGTTACAAACTTTATTTCAAATGATTCGTTTCTCTTTTGATTGGACTTTTAACGGTGTCCTAATTTTGCTTTCGTATATTTATCTTTCTTTTAGTCAGTTTGTTGTGTTTTTTTCAAATTTATTGCGAAATCATTTTTTCGTAAATAGATGGATAGCATTAATCACGCTAATTTGTGTTTTATTTCTTGCAATTTTTCCTGCATATTGGAGCACTGGAATCATGGGCCAACACAGGACTGTTAACATGGCATATTTTTATTTTATTATGTTATGGTTTATTAATTTAACTGTTTGGAGTGATGAATTAATCAATATGAAAATATTGGGCAATGTTCAAATAAAGAAAATAGCATTAATAGTATCTATATTAAGTATAGGATTTAGTAATAACAGCTTTACTGCATGGAAAGATTTGATATCAAATGATGCAAACAACTTCAATAAACAATTGAACAATCGTTATTTATTATTGGATAAAATGGATAAACATATGGACAAAATTCAAACAATACCTGTCTTAAAAATAAAGCCTACATCCATATTTATTTATGACATTTCTAGTGATCCAAAGTATTTTCCAAATACATGTTATAAAACATATTGGGATTTAGAATCTTATTTAATTGCAAAATAAAAAAAGGGTTAAACATTGTTCAACCCTTCTCTATTTGTATTTCTTATTTACATTTTTCTTCGTTTATCTTTCTCTGTTATAATATGCAGCTCTTCAATTAAATTATCTGCTTCTGCATATACATCTATCACCCATAGAATGTATCTAGAGTCGCATACGATATTTCTACATCTTGAAGGATCAAACATATAATCACTCATTGTACTTTCCCAAGTTCGGTCAAAATTAATCCCTATAAAGTAACCATCTTTATTTAGTACGGGAGAACCAGAGTTACCTCCTGTTGTGTGATTAGAAGCCGTATAACATACCCATAACTCTCCATCTTGGTCATATCCACCGTATTCTTTTTTCTCATATAATTCTTTTACACGTGGTAAAAGTTCAAAATCAGGATTATTAGTTCTATTTTTTTCTAATATACCTTCTACTGTAGAATGATTTTTATATTCTAGTCCATCTTTTGGTGAAGAACCTTCTAATTTACCATAAGCAATTCGAAGTGTTCCATTTGCATCTGGCCAATGTTTCTCTTTCGGAAACATAACGTGTTTTCCTTCAATATATATTTTGAGTAGTTCATCCATTTTTGCATTGAAATCATCTAATTTTGGCACGATATCATTAGAATATTTATTAATGATTTCTGAATATAAAATATAAGCTGGATCTTGTTTTATTTTGACTATAGATTCGTCATTTAATGTAGCGTAAAAATTTGCTAATTTTTCTTTGTCTGTAAAAATCGATGTTGTATATATTTCGTTAGACCATTCTTCTGTTTTTTTACTTAATACCGATGTTGGCAGAAAATTTGGATTCATTAAATGAATAAATTCTGCATGCAACAGATTGAAAATAGTTTGATCTATTTCTTTATTGTAATTCTTAAAGAATTTCTCATATGAAGTTTTAATTTTTTCAATTTTAGTAGGTATTTCACCTGCAGATTTATACTTGTCATAATTTTTAACTAATTCATCTACAACTCTCACTTGTTTAAAAAATTCTGGACCTCCTCCAATATAGATGTATTCCATGATCATCGTATTTGTGAAGTCATATTCTTTATTTTCTTCAAATAAATTATTCATTTTTTGCACAATATCACCATATCGATTCCTCCATTGCTCCGTTTTCTGGGCTGTTTTAGTATATTTTGCTTCATATTGTTTTTTAATTTCAATCGCATTAAGTTCTACCAAACCTTGCACTTGGCCAATCCATTTCTTATGGGAATTGGCGATTGTTGCTTGCTTTGCAGCGTATTTAATGCGAATATCATCGCTAGCGCGCATACGTGTGTTAATGATGGATAAAGATTTTTCACGCATACCAATACGCGCAGGTCTTTCTCTATTTATTAAATATGCTAATTGTCCCGAGACAGTATGTTGTTCAGTAACTCCAGGGAATCCATACACCATTGTAAATTCACCTGATTTTCTATGACCCGCATCAATCGTTAATGAGTATTCTGGTACATAAGGTACATTCACCGAATTGTAAGCAGCAGGTTTATTGTCAGGTCCAGCATAAATTCTAAAAAGTGCAAAATCACCAGTATGTCTAGGCCAAACCCAATTATCTGTGTCACCTCCAAATTTACCAATAGAACTTGGTGGTGCACCAACCAGTCTAACATCTGTAAATACTTCTGTTGTCATTGCATAATAACTATTACCATAGTCAAACTCTTTAATGTCAATTTTGAAGTGGGTATTTAAGCTCTTATCCTTTATGATTTGTTGAATGTTTTCTTTGATTTTTTGATTTCGTTCTTGCAATGGTGTTTCATCAGAAATTCCAAAAAGTACGCTTGCAGTTACATCATCTATACGAACAATACGGGTAGCTGTTAAACCGGGATTTGCTAACTCTTCTGCTTTAGTTTTTGCCCAAAAACCGTTTTTTAAATAGTCGTTTTCAAGCGAAGAATGTGATTGAATGTTGTAAAAACCACAGTGATGATTTGTTAAGATTAGGCCTTGATCAGAGATTATTTCAGCGGTGCACCCTCCATTAAAACTGATAACAGCATCTTTTAAACTTGAATTATTTATACTGTAGATTTGATCTGCAGACAATTTCATTCCTTTTGCTTTCATATCTGATTGAAAAGCTTGAATTAAAGATGGAATAAGCATTCCTTCTTCAGCAAAGGAAATACGCGCAATAAAACTTATTGAGATAGCGAATAAAATTTTTTTCATTCTAATTTTTTTATTTTTAGATATTAACATCAAATATATTAATTAATTCTAGATTGCTTTTTTAGAAATGAATCGGATAGAACTTTTTTTTGCAAATTTGTACTATGAATTTATTGAAATTTGCCTTTTTGATGGGTGTTATGTTTGCTGTGTTTGCTTTTTTGTGGGGCTTTGTCCGTCTGTCTATAACTTTATTAAGGCCTAAACATTTTGAAAGAAGTATCATTGAAGAATATTCTATTAAGACACTCCAATATTTTTTTTTAATTGATGTTACTTTTTTATTTTGTTTGAATCATAATAATGCTGGGTATATTCTACCTTATGAATTATATACTGGAGCTTTGATTTTAGTAGTTTACTTTGTTGGAAAATTACAAAATCGCCAAAAAAGATCCACGTTATTTAAAGCTTCTTTGGGTGAATCTATGAAGTTTCTGACCCCTGTTTTTAATTTGAAGGCTGAGATTGGTGTAATTTTATTTGGGATTGGAATGTTTGTATTCTTTATTTTTTATCCAGATTTTGCTCAAAATCCAATCAGTAATTGGTTTTATGAATCAATAATTGGAATTGAAGAAGCTCCAATAATTGGTTTTATTTTTAAGGTAATTGGTTTTTTTATCTTATTAAGTATCTTAAATAAGTTAATAAACGGTGTTTTTTATTTGGTATCAGGCAAACCTTTAGTAACTACACAGATGCATGTAAATGATGATAGAACGAAAGATGACTCGTCTAAATTTGATGATTTTGAAGAATTATAAAGTTATAACTTCTAGTTCATTTATACATTGAATTAATTGTGGTATCAATAGCTTCTCTTCATTGTTTTCTATCACGAAATCTGCTAATTTCATTTTAATTTCATCACTAAGTTGACTATTCATTCGATGTTTAATTTCTATTTCATTTAATAGGTCCCTTTTTTTGATTCTATCCATTTTTATCGAAATATCAGCAGTAATTAAAATAGTTTTATCAAATCGTTTATAAGATTCCGTTTCGAATAATAAAGCTGATTCGTTGAAAACAAGTTTACTATCTTGATTTTTACTCCAATTTTCAAAGGAAAGATATACTTCTGGATGTACTATAGCGTTTAATTCATTTCGCAAAGTAGGGGTTTCAAAAATTTTCTGAGCGATAAATGATTTATTTATTTTTCCATTTAAATATGCTTCATTGCCTAATAACTCCTTTATTTTCATTATTAAATTGAGATTTTGATTCATCAATTTTTTCGCTTCTTTATCAGAATAAAAAACTGGGTAGCCTAATTTTTCTAGAATGATGCAAACAAAAGTTTTTCCGGAACCTATTCCACCAGTAACACCAATTTTTCTCATAATGAAATTTATTAATAATATTTCAAAGATAGGTTAAACTAAAAATGTAGCAAGAATTCATTCTATAATGTCTATTTTTGTGGTAATATGACGGATAAAATAGATCAAAATAAAGCATGGTTTAGTACTTGGTTTGATACCAAATATTACCATACACTCTATAAAAACAGGAACGAGTCGGAAGCTGAATTGTTTATTTCTAACTTATATAAATATTTGAATTTATCCAATGAATATGTTCTCGATCTTGCATGTGGTAAAGGTAGACATTCATTGACACTTAATAGTTTAGGCTTACGTGTATTAGGAGTTGATCTTTCACCTAAAAGTATTCAAAGTGCATCTCAATTTCAAAATAATCATTTGAAATTTCAAGTACATGATATGAGAGAAGTCATTGAAAATGAAAATTTTGATGTTGTTTTCAATCTTTTCACAAGTTTTGGATATTTTGAAAATGAAGCAGATAATTTTACAGTATTAAGATCTATTTATGAAATGTTACATATAAATGGATTATTAGTAATCGATTTTATGAATTCAACAAAAACGTTAAATTCTCTTGTTAAAGAGGAGGTTAAAATCGAAGATAATATTGAATTTAATTTGAAACGGGAATTTGACGGAAGATTCATCAAAAAATATATTTCGTTTATGGATCAAGGTGAAGCTTATAATTTTCAAGAATCCGTTAGAGGCTTCTCCTTAGACGATTTTCATAATATGTTAACGCAAACTAATTTTAAAATTGAATCTGTATTTGGTGATTTTCATTTAAATCCATTTAATGCAGCTTCCTCAGATCGTTTAATTATAATTGCTCGAAAATTATGATGGATCTATTTAATATATTATTACTTGTTTTTGCTGTCTTTTTAGGTGGTATTATAGTTTCTTTAATGGATGGTCTTAAGCAGAAGAAGTTGATTAAGATTATGTTAGCTTTTAGTGGAGGTTTCTTATTATCAATTGCATTTGTACATTTTCTTCCTGAACTTTACGAAACTGAATCCAAATATAGTATTGGATTATTTATTCTTATTGGTTTTTTAATTCAATTATTTCTGGAATATTTTTCGGGTGGGATTGAGCATGGACACATTCATATTCACAAAAATCAAAGAATACCTTGGGCTTTGTTTATTTCTTTGTCTGTGCATTCTTTTATTGAAGGTATTCCCTTAGCAGGAGGAGATATTCATGTAAATCATAATCATATGTCAGGTCAATCACTTTTACTTGGAATATTATTTCATCAAACACCTGTTGCTATTGCATTAATGACTTTGCTTAAGGGGTCAGGAATTACGAATAAAAAATCCTGGATTATCCTTATGTCTTTTGCTTTTATGACACCTCTTGGTTTACTTTTTGGAAAAATTACACATAATGCAATGGATATGTTTTCAATGAATATATTACTAGCAATTGTTGTAGGAATGTTTTTACATATATCTACTACGATTATTTTCGAAGCAAGTGAAAATCATCGATTTAATTTAATGAAATTGTTAAGTATAATAGTAGGAGTTGTATTAGCAGTTGCAATCGCTTAGCAGTGCAGAGGAAGCAAAGACTCATCAATTAATTTTATATTATTTGTAGTCTTTATTATTGCAAACACAAAATTACAACCTCTCTCTTACTAATGTTTCTAAGCAGTTTACAAATGCTGGATGATTATTAGAACTAGGAACTAATTGTACTTTTTCACCGCCATGTTCTTCAAATATTTCTTGGTATTCTTCCCCAATTTCCACGATTGTTTCAAGGCAGTCAGCAATGAAAGCAGGACTAAATACTAATAGTTTTTTTGCACCTTTGTTTGCTTGTTCTTCTACAATTTTATCTGAAAATGGATGTAGCCATTTTTTATTTAAACGGGATTGGAAACATACCGTATAATCTTTGTCTGTAATTCCTAATTTTTCTGCTATTAAACGCGTTGTAGCATAACATGTAGCTTTATAACAAAGTTTATTACTCTCGTTTATTTCGGTTTCGCAAGGCTGGTCTTCACATAAACCGTCATTGTATACTTTGTCCACATGTCTATCTGGTAGTCCATGATAAGAAAATAAAATATGATCATATGATTTTAAATCATAAGCCTTTGCTCTTTCAATAATGGATGTTATATAATCTGTATTGTCATAAAATTGAGAAACAATTTTTATTTCTGGGACTACCCACCATTTTCTAATTATATTCATTGCTTTTTCAATGGCAGAACCACTTGATGCACTTGCATATTGAGGGAATAATGGTATAATTATAATTTGATCATAATTTGCTTGATGCATCCTATCTAATACAACTTCCATTGAAGGATTTTGATAGCGCATAGCCATTTCAACGGTCACATTGTCCTTCTGTAATTGTTGTTGTAGAAGTAGTTGAACTTTTTCAGAGTAATCAAGTAATGGAGATTTTCCATTCCCATGATCCCATAATTTTTTATAAATCTTTGCAGATTTTGGTGCTCTAAAGGGAACAATTATACCATTTACTAATAATTTTCGACCTAACCAAGGTAAATCGATAACACGTGGGTCATTCAAAAACTCGTTTAAATATCTACGTACATCGGATGTTTTTGGGCTGTCTGGTGTGCCCAATTGTAATAATAAAACGCCTGTTTTTTTCATTGTAAATGCTATAAAAATAAATAAGGGTAAACTTTCATTTACCCTTATTTTTAGTTTTTTTTAAATATGTAATGCTCTCCCTTCAGTAGCGTCTAATGCAGCTTCTTTTACTCCTTCTGAATATGTAGGGTGTGGGTGACAAATACGAGAGATGTCTTCTGCAGATGCTCTATATTCCATTGCCACTACTGCTTCCATAATTAAATCCGCTGCACGTGGTGCAATCATATGTACGCCTAAAACTTCGTCTGTTGTTTTGTCTGCTAGAATTTTAATAAATCCTGCAGTATCCATACTTGCTCTCGCTCTTCCCAAAGCCTTTATAGGAAAATTACCGACTTTAAATTCAATATTAGCTGCTTTTAGTTCTTCTTCTGTTTTACCAACTGCAGCAACTTCTGGCCAAGTATAAACTACACCTGGGATTAAGTTGTAATTGATATGCGGTTTTTGTCCAGCTATCAATTCTGCTACATAAACACCTTCCTCTTCTGCTTTGTGCGCAAGCATTGCACCTCTAACTACATCTCCAATTGCATAAATGTTTGGAATAGCAGTTTGTAAATGGTCATTTACTTCTACTTGACCACGATTGTTAAGTGTAAGTCCTATATTTTCTAAACCTAATCCTGTTGTAAATGCTTTTCTTCCAACTGCTACAAGACAATAATCAGCTTCAAAAGTTACTTCTTCTCCTTTTTTGTTTAATGCTTTTAATGTTACAGATTCACCATTATTAACAACACCTTGAACTTTATGTTCCATGTGAAATTTAAAACCTTCTTTCTTTAGAACTTTAGTTAATTCTTTTCCAAGTGATTTGTCCATCGTTGGGATAATAGAATCAGCAAATTCAATTACTTGAATTTCAGTACCTAATCTACCATATACAGATCCTAATTCTAAACCTATTACTCCACCACCAATAACTAACATCTTTTTAGGGATTTCATTCATTTTCAATGCTTCTGTGGATGTGATAATTCGTTTTTTATCAGGTTCCATTCCAGGGAAAAAGTTTGGTTTAGATCCAGTTGCAATAATTGAGTATTTTGATTCAATAATTTCTTCCGAACCATCTGCTTTTTTTATCGCTATTTTAGTATTTGAAATAAAAGATCCACAACCATGAAGTACTGTAATTTTGTTTTTATCCATTAAAAACTTAATTCCACTGCAAGTTTGGCTGATGACCTCTTCTTTGCGTTTTACCATTTGTTGGATGTCAGCAGTTAGATTTTCTAGTCCAATTCCATGAGTTGCAAATGTATGTTTAGCATTGTGGTAATGTTCAGAGGAATCTAAAAGTGCTTTTGAAGGTATACAACCAACATTTAAGCATGTCCCACCTAATGTATCGTATTTTTCTATTAATGCTGTTTTAAAACCTAATTGTGCGCAGCGTATTGCAGCAACATATCCACCAGGTCCTGATCCAATAATGGCAACGTCGTATGAACTCATCTTATTTGATTTTTAAAAATGCAAAGTTAGAATTTAAGTTTGTTTAGATAGCCGGGATTACGATAAAAATCGTGTAGTGTAATACTTTTTCATACGTTTTTAACAAGGTATTTGTGCGACTTTTAAAATTTAACTTCAAATTTTCGATTCTCAAGAAGAAATTGTCAGTTGTTTTTAGCCTAAATGCATTGATTTTACTCACATATAATTGATTTTATGAAGTGAGTGGAAAATTGTGAAAAACGATTATTTTTTTCATTTTTTGCTTATTTTTTCAACACAAAATAGGATTTTGATTTGAAAAATCGAGAATTCTAAAAATAGTTGAATTCTACGTCATAAATAAGCACAATTTTAAATTGAAAACTGTTTATAGTTTGTTAATTAAGAATTTTTATAATGTATTTTAATTAAAAACTTTAGATAACTTTGATTAATTAACAAGTTATCAAAAATTTATTGTTGATAAATTATAGTTTTTATTAACTTGAATAACTATAATTCAAAAATATGTTTTTCAGCATGATAAGATGATCTAACTAATGGTCCACTTTCTACGTATCTAAAGCCCATTTTTAAGCCTAATTCTTTGTATTCTTCAAAGCGTGCTGGAGTGATAAATTCTACAACTGGAAGATGTTTTGGAGTAGGTTGTAAGTATTGACCAAGTGTTAGTATATCTACTTGAACACTGCGTAAATCTTCCATGGTTTCAATTACTTCTTCATGACTTTCTCCAAGTCCTAACATAACCCCGGATTTGGTTCGCATCCCACCTTTTTTAAGTCGAAATAGAACTTCTAAACTACGGTCGTATTTTGCTTGTATTCTCACTTGCTTGGTTAATCTTCTGACAGTTTCTAAATTGTGTGAAACAATTTCTGGAGCTACATCGATAATATTTTGAAGATTTTCCCATTTTCCCATAAAATCAGGAATCAAGGTTTCCAGGGTTGTACCAGGGGATTCTTTACGAATTGCATTGACTGTTTCTGCCCAAATTTCAGATCCACCATCTTTCAAGTCATCACGATCTACAGAGGTTATTACAGCATGTTTTACGCCCATTGTTTTAACACTATTGGCAACTCGATTAGGCTCCAATAAATCTGCCGCTAATGGTTTTCCGGTTTGAACCGCACAAAATCCACAACTACGTGTACAAATATTTCCAAGGATCATAAATGTAGCAGTTCCTTCCCCCCAGCATTCTCCCATATTTGGACAACTACCACTCTCACATATAGTATGTAATTTATGTTCATCAACTAAAGCACGAACTTTCTTATAATTTTCACCAATTGGCAATTTTACGCGTAACCAATTTGGTTTTTTTATACGAATAGGTTGGTCGTCTTTATTGATAATCTCGCTCATTTGTACAACTATTTATGCAAATATAAGGCAAGAAAAATGTTGATTTGGGAGAAACCTAAACAGTTAATAAGATGGAATTGTTGATATGTGTTATTCTAAAGCTCCATTTGCTTTGGCAATATCAATCCAATGTTCGGACAGCTCATTAATATTTGCACCAATTGCGATCGCAAGATAGAGTGCCATACGCATCATTAAAATAGATGCTTCACGAATTTCATGAATAGTATTTATAGATCCAAAAACATTTTGAATTTTCTGCTGAAGAAATTCATTATGTTTTTCGGAGAAGGATATTGGATCTACATCTGGTTCTATAGGTGGATTCATTAAAGCATCAATCCATAAATTATCAATCCTAACATACAATGATTCAGGATTTCCCTTACCGAGTTCTCTCCAAGCTTTTAATGTGATGCGATCATTTGAGAATGCTAATGGTGTATCCAATAATAAAGCAAAAGCATTATCTGCTAAATTTTGCATGACTTCTAAATAGCCTGATTGTGCTAATTCATGATTTACTGTTTCTTGTTGTTTTAAATATTCGCTAACAGATAGGTGTGGAAGTGTTTTAACTTCAGGACATTCATTGAAACAAGGAAATTCGTCACCTTGATAAATATATTGTGTTTCTCCATGTTGAATTTGTCTACCTAGTGGATACATCCGACAAGCGAGAGGTCTTCCAATATGTGTGCTGCATCCAATTTGTGGGTCATATAGATTACAACTTTTTTTGCCTGTTACATTTGTACTTCCTTCAAATTTTAATCGTATACCTCCAAAGTCTGTATAATTTTCACAAAATTGAGGAACTGTTATATTTAGTGTTTTTGCTAGTTGCCAAAGTTCCCATGGATTTATCCATATTTGATTTCCATGACAACAAGTTCCGGTTCTAGAACAGGTGAGTGGTAAGTTGTCTGTTTGGGATAGAAGTATAGTTTTTATTTTTTTCATTTAATCAAAGTTATTGTTTTTCATCTAGTAGGAAAGTTTATCGCATAAAAAGAACTAATTTTACGTTCCATAATTTAGTGAGCTATGATTACTTCAAAAGTTGAATATTTAGGAGGTTTAAGAACTTCTGCAACGCATCTTGCTTCGGGTACAACTATATTGACGGATGCACCCACAGATAACCATGGTAAAGGGGAAGCGTTTTCACCAACAGATTTAGTTGCAACTTCGTATGCTTCATGTATGTTGACGATCATTGGAATTTACTGTCAATCACATGAATTACCATTTACACATGGAAAAGCAGAAGTGACAAAAATTATGTCTACAACACCACCACGTAAAATTTCAAAATTAATTGTCAACATTGATATTACAAATAACGGTTGGGACGAAAATCAAACCAAACATGTGATTGCAGCTGGTAAAGCTTGCCCGGTAGCGAAAACCTTAGGGGATAATGTGGAGGTTGAATTAATTATAAATGCCTAAGGCCAAAATTTAAATATGGAAAAAAGATTTGATAAACCTTTTCAAAAAAGGGAAGAAAAATACACCCCTCGTGAAAAGGAAAATGACGATATTATTTTTGGTGTAAGAGCGGTTATTGAAGCAATTAATTCTGGTCGTGAAATCAATAAATTGATGATTCAGAAAGGGATGCAAAAAGAACTCTTCTTTGAATTAAAAGAAGCAACTGCAAACAAAAATTATTTTATTCAATTTGTTCCTGTTGAACGTTTGGATCGAATTACAACAGCTAACCATCAAGGGGTAATCGCTTACCTATCTCCTATGGAGTATGCAAATTTTGAAGAGCTTGTGGATAAAGCGGTAGCGGATGAAGAAAAAGCATGTTTTTTATTTTTAGATCGTTTAACGGATGTGCGTAATTTTGGTGCAATTGCTAGAACAGCAGAATGTGAAGGTGTAACTGCTATAGTAATTCCTGGTAAAGGATCTGTTCAAGTTACTCCAGACGCCATCAAAACAAGTGCAGGGGCTTTAAATCGTATACCTGTGTGTAAAGTTGGGAACCTAAAAGATAGTTTATTTTATTTACAGCAAAGTGGATTTAGAATTGTTGCTTGTACCGAAAAATCTTCCGTTCCATTATATGAAGTGAATCTTAGAGGACAGGTTGGAATCGTGATGGGCTCGGAAGAGGATGGAGTAAGCAGCGATATTCTTAAAATGTGCGATATCAAAGCACGTATTCCGATGAAAGGTCAAATCGCATCTTTAAATGTAGGAGTTGCTACTGGAATGATTTTATATGAACGCTTGCGACAGGAGCTATATTAAATTTCTTACAATAAAAAAATCCTGATAGAAATTTTATCAGGATTTTTTTTGCATTAAAATTACTTTATGAATCTAATCCAACACTTCTAATTTTGCAAATTTCAATAAAAGAGTTTTACTTCCTTCTTGAGGAAAAAAGATAACTGCTTTTTTTTCTGCG
>Ga0114962_10002528_pt1 | contig 15187 bp, 19 predicted proteins | sample C_130820_MF_Meta_FD_87017 | JGI IMG/M metagenome (GOLD analysis project Ga0114962, IMG submission 87017) | Freshwater microbial communities from Lake Croche, Canada to study carbon cycling - C_130820_MF_MetaG | ecosystem: Environmental > Aquatic > Freshwater > Lake | place: Lake Croche, Canada...
AAACGAAAGTTGATAAACGAAAGTTGATAAACGAAAGTTGATAAACGAAAGTTGATAAACGAAAGTTGATAAACGAAAGTTGATAAACGAAAGTTGATAAACGAAAGTTGATAAACGAAAGTTAAGTAATTATATCTTGAATAAATTTCGCACGTGATGCATTTATTTCAGGGGTTGAATGCCTTCCTTGAAACGTTATCTGTTCATCGTGAATTCTATAATAAAGAAGAAAATCAGGCAGATTATATAGCACACCATATTTTTTCAGGATTCTTACTTCTAAATGTAAATCCTCCCATGATTTACTATCCATATCGTAACCACCTACCCCTAAAACAACTGATTTTTTAAAACAAAGGGTTGGATGATTCATAAACCATGCACTTGGCAATGATTTGTAATGATCCCATGTCATTTTTGTAGGATGATTTGTTTGCCCTGCCGGGACATATTCTATTTTGAAGGGGTCAGGGTGTCTCTGCATTAAAACTACGTTTGTACCACATAAAACACAATCCGGATGCGTTTCAAAAAACTGCAATTGTTTGATGATTCTTTCTGGATGCATAATATCATCAGAGTCCATACGAAAAACTAAATCATTAGAACAATAATCAAGTCCTTTGTTTAAGGAATACACCAATCCATGGTTTTTTTTATTTTCCTTGTATTTTATTTTCATAAACCGCGAAGATTTTAATGCATACTGCAATTCGTTACGTAAAAGTTCGGTATTTTTTTCATTTGACCCATCATTGACCCAAACAATTTCAATAGAAAAATCTCCTGTTTGGTTTAATATAGATTCCAAACATTCACGAATATATATTTGTTTTGTGTTGTAGCTGGAAATAAGAACAGATACTTCTGTCTTTTGTTGTTTCAAATTTTCTGGTAGAGATAAATCATTCATTATATTGTAATTGTTTTTTGTAGAACCCCATTCTTGATAAGCATAGACTTTTTTATGACCCTGATAACGCAACCCACTATGATGAATAGGTAAAAAGAAATGACTTGGAAAAACAACCACATCGTTGTTTTTTACTTCTGTGAGAGCTCGCGTCAATAAACCTGGACCGACTGTTTTCCATGCGCGATTTGTAGGACTCGCAATAGCATTTGTATTTTTAAGTATCCATTCTATGGCAAATCTACAAATAGGATGACCTGGATAAAATCCCATGGTTCCCGTTGCAACTAAATCCTTGCGAATACTTTCATTTTCATAAGCAGCAAAGGATGTTTGGTTTAAAATCATTTCATCCAATGGCTGGATACAAATGGAATCCGCATCAATAAAAATACCACCATACCTATGCAAAATTTCCCAACGCATTATATCTGCTTTTCCATTTATTTCGGGCATACAATTGATTGCTTCCATACATTGAAAACCAATATTTCTTTTACGTATTTCATCTTCCGTCCAGCGGATGTATTCAAACCCAGGATGTTTGTTTTTCCATGTGTCCATGAAATTGCTCGGCATCGGATTAGGTCCTATCCACAATTGATGAATGATTTTAGGTATGTACATTAAATGAAAATACAATATATCTTTAAATTACTAAAGTTTTAAATTACTAAAATTTTAAAATACATAAATATAAACACATAATTATAAACACATAAAAACAGCAAAACATTATTATAAAATATAACTTTCATGTCACTTTTATCCACAAATGATATTCAGCATGTTTTATACATCAATTTAAATCATCGTACCGATCGCAAAGAACACATTGAAAAAGAGTTGGATAAAGTAGGTTGGCTAGGTAAAACAAAAAGATTTCCTGGTGTTTTACTGGAAAACGGGGCGGTGGGTTGTTCTATGAGTCATGTAAAGTGTTTGGAGTTGGCCAAGGCGGAAAAATGGGACCATGTAGTCATTGTGGAAGATGATATTGAATTTTTGGATGCGCCATTTTTCTTGGAACAATGCAATCGTTTTTTAGATGGAAACCAGTCATGGGATGTCTTGTTACTAGCAGGTAATAATATGCTACCTTATGTTCCGTGGATTGACAATACTGCGATTCAAGTAATGAACTGCCAAACAACGACGGGATATATTGTAAAAAAACATTATTACGATACATTAATTAAAAACTACAAAGAAGGGATTCAAAAATTATTGCGTGATCCTGCGAGTAAAATAGACAACGCGATTGACAAATATTGGTTATCATTACAGCGAAAAGACAATTGGTTTTTGATTGTACCATTGACGGTTGTCCAAAGAAAGGATTATAGCGATGTAGAAAAAAAGACGACGAATTATCAGCGTTATATGTTGGATTACAATAAAGTCGTACGACCTACTACTATTACTACTAGTACTACTACTACTGAAACTACTTAAGAAAAGGTTAGATCCTTGAAATAATCATCATTTTTAATTTCAAGAATATTTTTTTTGCATTCGTCGTTCAAGTAAAATCCTATCGCGTAGTCTTCCAAATATTCCCTGCAGATTTTTTCTCTCTTTGTCAACAAATCCAAAATGGATTTATGGGAAAGAAAATAGAAACGACCATTGCAATAGTTTGTTTTATAAAGAGGTAACTTGGGGGGTAATTCAGGATGAATCCTATGGTATTCAGACAAATATGGTTGTTTAATTTCAATCAACTTACCCCCATAATCCGGTTTTTTTCTCTCTAAAATTCCTTTCAATGTTTGTAAAAAAGCAGGTTTAACAAGTTCTTGATCATCATCTGTTTTAAAAACATAAGCAAATGAAAATGTCTTTTCTATTGCTTCCAACGATTTAATCACCTTGAAAGGGAGAGAACAATAATCATCAGGTGTTTTTACAATAAGAAGATTGTTTTCATTATCAAACACAAAGTCATTGTTTAGGGTTTCATCCCCGACAACATGATAATAAAGAATATCCTTGGGAATCGTTTTTAACCAAGTGTTTTTTTGAAAGGTTGCTTTGAAATCATATTTTTTACAATTCATTATCAACAAAATAAAATCCTGCGTTTGTTTTTCATTCATTCTTTGTTATTATTACATGTTTTTAATTATATTATCTAATAACGAAAATAGAATAAAATTATTATTTTGGGTAAAAAAAATATATTTCTTTAATGTATAAATGTCAGATTTTTCCCAACCTCTTGTTCATGACGAACCTATTAGCTTCACTATTACTGAAAATAACGATCATGTAGTAGAAGCAGAAGCAGCAACTGTTGTCCGTGAAGAAGGACCTGATGATATCGTTGAAGAAAAACTTACTATTGAAAATATTTCCATTGTTCAAGAAGAGTCTAGCGTCGTTCCTATTCAAGAAAATATTCCGTTACCATGGGAACACCAAAAAATAAATCATAATTTTCAATTGAATTTTCTTGCAAGACCATACGATCCAAGAGATTATACATTTCATTTTAATGAAGAAACAAACAAAATTGTTATCAACAAAAAGGGCAAAACAATTTTAAAAGCACCAAAATCAACTTTACCTGAATCTTTTAGTTTGCAATCATCCATGTCACCTATTATGGACCAAGGGAGTATAGGTTCGTGCGTTCTAAATGCGTTAGCACAGAATATTAACACACAAACAAAAAATGTTGTCACTCCTTCGCGTTTGTTTCTCTATGCCAATTCTCGCATATTACAAGGTTCCTTGTTAAGCGACGATAGTGGAACAGATATAGCAACGGCATGTAGTGCTATTTTGAATTATGGTACATGCAAAGAAGCAACATGGCCATACAATACAAATAACTACAGTGTTTATCCTCCTCTCGCCGCTTTTCAAAACGCAAAGAAATTTATATCCTTTACATATACATTTATCAACCCAACACTTGCTTCTTTACAAACAGCACTCTATACAAAGAAAACCGCTATTGTTTTTGGTTTTCTCGTTTATTCTAGTTTCACAACAAACGCAGTAGCAAAAACAGGAATCGTACCTATGCCTAATACCCAAACAGAAGTGTTAGAAGGAGGTCATTGTATGAATATTGTTGGTTACGATAATTCAAAACAATGGTTCATTTGTGCCAATTCTTGGGGAACATCATGGGGAAACAAAGGTTATTGTTATATTCCTTATGCTTATTTATTAAATGCCAATTTAGCAATTGATTTTTGCCAACCTACCTTTGTTTACTAAAAACAAACAAAAACAAACAAAAACAAACAAAAATTATACATCTATTTTTTTCCACTGAGGAGGAAATAAATCCTTCGTGTCTTGATGAATCAACAAAGGCCCAAACCATATACCAGGATAACAAACAATATTATCATGATTTTCATTCAAATAGGCTCCCCACCAACTAAACGTACTGTTGGCTATGATGTTGTGTTTTGAGAAACTCAATAAAAGCAATTGTTCCCAATCAGGAATCATAAAATTAATAAGCTCAAAATGTAAACGTGGAAATAAATCCATCAATATATTTACTATTTTTAATACATCTTCTAAATCACCACTTTCACAAAATACCAACACTCTTTTGGGTAATGATTCAACGCTTGTATTTGCAATAATATATTCCAAACTTTTTTTATAATATTCCAAAGGCAAAAGATGATAACATTGTTGTAATTTTTTATAATCCCCAATACGAAAATGCATACTAATATAATTAAAATCACCAAGATCACCAACGTATTTGTTTTTAATTTCTTGTTTTTTCGCATCCAAATGTAGTAACCTATAAATCTTTTCCTTTTCTTGTGAAAAATATTTATAACTATGAAAATAACCATACAACAAGTGATTTTGATTTTTGTCTCCTGGTTTTATATCATGATATGTAAATCCCTTTTCTCTTATAACACTAAATTGACTGTTATCAATCCAAGGTTTTGTAAAAACGGATAAATTACTTAAAAAATCATTCCAATATGTTTTTCTAGGAGTACTTGTTCCTGATACAAGAATATCTGTTTTTGTAAAAACAAATGGTTGTTGGGTTTTAAAACTATAGGCAATAGTAGCAAAAATTTGAAACAATTGGTTTCCCAATCCTCCTTGTAAAAAACAGGTAATCATACTTTATCTTTTTTACTTTATTATACGACCACTTTTTATGTTTTTTTTCCAATACAAACATATATTTTATTCATTAAAAAATTGATATGAAAATAAAACGACAAATACAATGTAATTATACCTATACCCAAATGACAGAAGATTTACAAAAAAACACAATCTTTTTAGAAGATTGCATAGAAGGAATTCGGCGTTTGTCAAGTGAAACAATTGACATTATCATTTGTGACCCACCGTACAATATCGGCAAAGATTTTGGAAACAACAGTGACAAACAAGAATTCAATACTTATATTGCTTGGTGCGATGAATGGATTCGTGAATGTCTCCGCGTTCTCAAACCCCATGGAACCATGTATATTTATGGTTTCAGTGAAACACTTGCTTTTATAAGAACACAAACGCATGTGACATCGTGTAATGTGCGATGGCTTGTCTGGCATTATACCAACAAAGTAGTTCCTTCGTCCCATTTTTGGCAAAGAACGCACGAGAGTATATTGTGCTGTTACAAGGAGAAACCTGTTTTCAATCGTGATGATGTGAGAGAACCTTATACAGAAAGTTTTTTAAAAAATGCCGCGGGGAAACCTAGAAAAGCCACCAAAGGACGTTTTAGTAAGGGAATAGTAGAAGAAGGACAAGGACAAGAAACGATTTATACTGCGCATGAAAATGGTGCATTGCCGCGTGATGTCATAAAAATACCTGCATTGGCGGGAGGTGCAGGTAAAAAAGAGGGTGTGAATCATCCAACACAAAAACCGTTGGCTCTTTGTGAAACGCTTATCAAGGCATCCAGGAACAAAACGGGAGAAACATTATTATTGGTTCCTTTTGCGGGTTCCGGTTCCGAATGCGTAGCGGCGAAAAAGTTGGGCGTTGATTTTATTGGATATGAAATCAATGCCGAATATACAAGTTTGGCTTTGGAAAGATTACAAACAATCACTTGAACAATTAGATATTCTCCGCATCATGAATCGTGTCTAAAATCGGTTGATATTGATCTTGATAGGTTCTTGCACCGACTTTTTGTGGAGGTGCCATTACTTTGACGACTTCTTCTTCTAAAGTATAAGGAAACTGGTTGGTAGCAGTGAAAAAGGATGATTTTTTGTCTTCGTTAAACAAACTATTGTTGTTAAAACCTTCATTCGTATTGTTATAACCATTGTTATAACTATTATTATTATTATTATTATTATAGTAAGTTGTAGGTGCAGAAGTGACAACCAAAGTGGGTGTTGGCTCGGAACGACGTATTAATTCAAACCCAACAAACAAACCGAGAATGGCTAAAATAGGACTACAAAACATAAACAAAGAGAGAAAAAGAACAACAATGATAAAAGTACCCAGGCTAGAATGGATCATTTGTGCTAGAGGTTGGGGTGTTGGGTAACCCAAGATAAGATAAATAACAAACAAAACTCCTAATATGACTTCACTTGTTATTTTTCCTGTAGATATATCTATTTTCGTCATGTATATTATATTCATAGATTTTATTCATTTTTTCATCCAAAAAACAAAAAATTGATTGTATGAAACAACATAAAACAATTTCTAAATACTATAATAATGATTCAAAACACAAATATAAATTATTTACCAAATACCTATTTGGGAACCAAGGGATATACTCTTTTCAAAAAAGATATTACTCCCAAACAAGAAAAATTCATTAAAAAGGAACTCACAGTGAAACCTTATATTCCTGGTTCTCCATTGAATCATGTTCTTGATAATCGTTTTCCAGTATATCGAGAAACAGAGAATAAGTATTACGTACCGCGGTTTTTCGGGGAAAAATATTTTGGTCCGCCTAAAGAAATAAAACTTTCTCCAGGTGAGGACATTGATGTAACGTTTCAGGGTGATATACGCGATTACCAAAAACAAATTATACAATCTTATTTGGATGTTGTAAATAAAAATGTTAGTAGTTGTGGTGGCATAAGCTGTGGCGGTGGCATAAGCTGTGGCGGTGGCATAAGCTGTGGCGGAGGTCTTTTAGAAGTCCCATGTGGCCAAGGTAAAACAGTTATGGCAATCAACATTATATCGCAGTTGAAAAAGAAAACAATTGTCCTTGTTCACAAGGAATTTTTGATGAATCAATGGATAGAACGCATTCAACAATTTCTCCCACAAGCGCGTATTGGTAAAATACAAGGGCAGACGATAGACATAGAAAACAAAGACATTGTGCTAGGAATGATTCAATCGCTCTCTATGAAAGAATATCCTAGTGCTTTGTTTGAATCTTTTGGTCTCACAATTATAGACGAGGTACATCATATTTCTAGTGAAGTATTTTCAAATACACTTTTCAAATTAGTGACACCTTTTATGTTGGGGTTATCAGCGACTATGAATCGCAAAGATGGGACTACATTTGTATTCAAGATGTTTTTGGGAGAAGTAGTTTATAAAGGGAAACGCGAAACTACGGACCCAGTTGTAGTTCGTGCCATTGATTATTATGTGGACGACCCAGAATTCAATGAAATTGTATATGATTTTCGCGGGAATCCACAATATAGTACGATGATTGTAAAATTGTGTGAATACAATCGCCGGAGTGAATTTATATTGAAAATTCTTGTGGATATGTTTGAAGAAAATCCAGAACAACAAATCATTGTTTTGGCGCATAATAAATCGCTTTTGAAATATTTGTATGATGCGATTGAACATAGGAACATTGCTTCAGTGGGTTATTACATTGGTGGAATGAAGGAGGCTGCGCTTAAAATAAGCGAAACGAAGAAAATTATAATTGCAACGTATTCCATGGCGGCAGAGGCGTTGGATATAAAAAGTCTCACTACCCTTATTATGGCGACGCCAAAAACAGATATAGAACAATCAGTCGGGCGTATTTTGAGAGAAAAGCATAATCAACCAGTTGTAGTGGACATCATTGATAGTCATGACCTTTTTCAAAACCAGTGGAACAAACGAAAAGCATTTTATAAAAAACAGAATTATAAAATCATTCATACGACGAGCCAAGCTTATAATAAAAACACGGATACATGGGATACAATGGTTCAACCAAAATGTGGGTCTTCATTATCAATAAATGAAACAAAGAAATTTATATCCAAGGCAAAAGATGTAGATGCGTTGTTGCAAGGAAAATGTTTATTGGTAAAACCAACAAAATTTTAATCTAGATTGTTTATTGTTCTTCTCGTAAAAGAAGCCCAATGTTCATCGCAGATAGTAATATCTTTTACTAATTTTTGAATAACATTTACATTTGTTCCTTTAATAACTCTGGTTATATCATACAAATCAAACAAATCTGTGGCATAATATTCAATAACCATGCATAAATAATAATAATAAAGGACAGCAATATATATATTTTTTTGGCTGATGTTTTTATTAGCTTGAGAAACAACAAGAATCACATCTTTCAACATATTTTTTTCATCTTTTGTGCAACCAGAATGAAAATCAACAACAGCATCATCATCCCATTCGCAAAGCAAAATATTTTGAATACAATGATTGATACTGTATAAAAGTGAATCAAATAAAAATTCATTAAACATTTTATATTTTTAAAAAATTTTTAAATATATAAAATACAAAAATAACTATTTAGATATTTTTAATAATAAATTATTAAATTAATAAATAAATTATTTAGTATATGGAACAACAAAAAAAAAAGAGTATTATGAAGGACCGACAAAAGGTAAAGGAATGTGATAAAATGTTTCGGTCTTATATTGATTGTGTGATATATAATTCCAATGATTCACCCAAAAACCGTTGTGGTTTTTTAGAATCTTCTTTGCAAACGCAATGTTTTTTATCAAAAGAATGGTTTCAACCAACGATCAAGACACATTATAAAATGGAAACAAAGGAAACAATGGATAAAAGTAACAAGTAACAACTGATAATTTTACTTGGCTCCCCATCCACGACTTTGAAACGAAGTACCTAGGAAGTGATTGTAGTTGTCGGAGCAATTCGTGCATCCAGATAAAACAGTAACGGGAGGAGGATTGGTAAGAGCCGACAAATTGGGTGCTAAATTTCCTCCCAATGAATAAGTAGGCGTCAAAGGTTCGTTATTTTGATATTGGGAATATCCTCCGCGAAATAATATACCACGTTTTTGTCTTCGTCTTCGTGTTCTTCGTTGATTGCGACTTTTTGCCAAAGTTCTAGACCTTGACGTAGATTTAGTATTTTTTTTAGCCCTGACCTTGGATTTTTTAATCATTTTGGAAATCTTATGTTTCAATGTTTTCTTGGATTTTTTGCTCATCTTATACATTTTAACAATATTTTTAATTTTTCTTTTCAAGGATTTTTTACCTCCTTTGAAACTCGGACTCGGAATAAACGCATTGGCTGCATCTATATTGTTTTTAGCGGCAAAAAGTGTGGAATGAGGAATTTCATTGCTGCTTAAACCACTCGCATAGCTTGATGAATCTACATTCACTAAAGCGGCATTTATATTACTATTTGGAATTATATTACCATAACCTAAATTAGAAGCTCCGGATCCGGACATGTATATATTATGTGTTTATTTTTTCTTTCTTTATAGAAAAAATAAAATTATCAAACTTACAAAACTAAAACGGTTTCACAATGTCTTATAAATCAAAACCCCCACGTAGAGAGAGAAAAGGAAATAGGGAACCAAAAAAACAAACAAAACTATTTCATCTTTTGATATTCTAAATTTTTTCATAAAGGATTTTATTTTATATTTCATTTTGGCAACAAAGAGAGAAATATACGCATAAGAATTTCTCTTATAATGAATCGCATTGATTCCACATCTTGTATTATTCAGTCTGTTTTCAACAACGTTATTCGCTATGAATTCACCTGTTATTAAATTCTTTTTTCCAAACATTGCACATTTATTTTCTTCTGAAAACCTATAATCCTTTTTAGTATCTGGAACAAAATATTTACAATGACTACATTTTATAAAATTGGGCAGATTTTTATTATTATTATTTACCATTCTCATATGAACCGAAATGATACGATTATTATACGAGTCAACGTAAAAAACAAATAAAAAGAATAGGTATAATGGTTTCATATTTTGTATCTATTCTTTTTGATTTTTTAAGTTCTTTTGTATAATCTATTTTTTTGATTTGTATTTTGATTTGTATTTTGATTTGTGAATCGCGCATTCTTTTTGTAGACAGGTTTTTGTTCTTGCATTGTTTTTTGTTCCAAATCACGCAATGTTACCATTTTTTCACCTGGTTTCATTGCGCATACAGGCACCCAGCGTTTGAATTTCCAATTGTATTGACACGACATGAGAAATACTTTGTCCAAATGTACAAATTTGTCCAGCCGTTCCGATTCAAACTCTTCTTCGTCGTCACTCTCTTCCAACGCATCCAGATTCGCATTTTCTTTGATAATACGAAACAAACGATTCATCATCACAGATGTTTTATAATCAGGGATAAACGCAATATCATAATAATGGTCACGATTCCCGCCATGATAAACAAACAAATGATAAATATCATTTTGTATATCCGGTTTTACTTTGAAAATCGCCTCTGTCAAGACATTGTTTTTGTATTGCATAAATTGTGCACTCGGTTTCACATAAGGAAGACAACCAATGGCGTCCACATTTGTCCCCTTGTTCAAATAACGATATTGAATATGAGATATTTTGTATTGTAATGATGCAATACATTGAAGCAATTCGGTGAAATTTGTTTTCATAATCGGTAAACCAAAAATCGTAAATTGTTCGCTATATATCGCAGTTTGGTTGATTTCTCTCTCAAAAATACGATATAATAGTTCTAGTTTTTCTTTGTACAACGTATGGACTTTGTTTTGCCCCTTGTAAAACAAAACATCCTCTACGGTAAAGACTTGGTTCTTTTCATAGGAAAAGACAGTTCCATATAAAATAGTTCCTATAGAACCATAAGCCAAACTCTTGTCAAAACAACACACAACTGGTTTCCAAATTTTATAATCCGTTGCATCAACCAAAAAACAAACAGGTTGATTGGTTTCATAGTTTACTGTAAACCATACAAAGCACTTCTTACCCTCTGGTACGGCCACTACCCAATCACAATCATAAACTTTTTTATGGACAATATTTTCATAAGAAAGTTTGATGTTTTCTCTTGGAAACTCATGCATCATTTTTGTTAGGTTCATTAAAAAATACCTTGAATATATATTTTATCTATTGTTATTTCTTTATATTGTTTTTCAACCTTTTAAGAAAAGGTTGATCCAAAATTGTGAACTTTTCTTAAAAGGGAGAAAAGGAAACCGAAGATCCATAACTCTCTGGTGCCTGCATGTTTTTTTTCAAAAAACTCCTCAATTCATTCTTCATAGATTCAATATCCACACTGTCTTTTGCTGATTCTTGGATAGGATTGGGCAACAAAGAGAGAAGCGTCGTTGATGAATCTTTCTCTCCTTTTATCGTGTCATTTATTGATAATGTATTGTCAACCGATTTTGCATTAGAAATGATTTTATACATATTTTCATATTTATCGTCCGTCGTATTTACTAAATCTTTTATTTTGGGTATAGTGAGCGTTTCTTTGAAAAAAAGTATTAAATGATGCACTAATAAAATAAGGACAATAGATAATATCAGTGTTTGAATGGACCAATAAATCATTACGTAGAAGCTTAAAATAAATACAGAATAGTAAATTCCTAGTTTAACGAAGACAAGACAAAAATTCGTCTATTTCCTCTTTTATAATAGCGTCTTCTATATTTGTCGGCGCCTCAAAATAAAAATCATACAATTCTTTTTCACTTTCTCTCTTTGTAATCATTTTGAGAATGCATTTTATCCTTTTCTGTTTTAATTCAAAGAGAGAAAAGGTATATGTGGTTACCTCCATGTGAATATGATCAAAAGGAATACGTGTTGTTTCTTCATATTGCCAAGTATTTTCATCTATCAAAAGACATTGTCCATCCATCACCCCGGTTTTTCTCTCTACGATTACATTGGAAGACTGTTTTAATTGATATATTTTTCCCGTGGTCGGATTTATTTGATAGATTCCTTCGTTTGAATAAATTTCCATGTTTGTTTCTTCTTTTTTCAAATACTTTTGCCATGGAATAGATTTGCATTTTTTCAATTGCTGCCAAAAACATAGTTCCTTTTCGTTTTCCTTTTCTAAATAAAGTTTCATTATTTTTTTTCTAATAATAATAATAATAATATTATTAGTAGAAACTATTTAAACCTTATTGATAAAATATTATAAAACATTGATAACATGTCCACAGTCAATATTATTGTAGTAGATAAGAATGCCACTTTAAAATCAGTTGCTGTCAAAGATTTCCAAGTGGAAGATTTATACAAAAAATGTGGTTTCAAGAAACCGGATGATTTTAAAAAACAAACAGAATGGAAAACCAAAATGAATGGCAAACAATATATTGTTACAGTGTATGCAAAAGAAGAGGGTCGCGCCAATGGAGAGAACAAGTACGATTTCCCCCCACCGATTGATACCAAACTCTTTTTTGGAAGTTGTGCTATTGTGGCAGAAGAAAGGGGGGAGGATGGTAAAAAAACATTTACAGCTTTGACAGTAGAATTATGGGAAAAAATATATGAGAAATTATTTGGTGGGTTTGAGGATTTGAAAATGACAACAATAGAAGATGAGGAAGAGGAGGATGAATTGGCGAATGTACCTGCCAGTAAAAAAACCAAACAGGGATATTTGAAGGATGGGTTTGTGGTGGATAGTGATTCGCAAGACGAAGAGGATGAAGAGGATTATGGAAGTGAAGAGGATGAAGAAGAGGACGAGGAGGACGATAATGAAAATACAAATGATGAAGAGGATGAAAAGGCATTGTTGGAAGAACTAGGATCTGAGTTGAGCGAGGAGGAATATGAGGATGAGGATTCAAGCGATGGAGAAGATGTATAAAAGTAGGATATGTAAGATAAAAGGAAATACCTATTCCTTTTTGTAAAGGTATAATATTGGAAAAAATTGATATAAATAATTCTTTTTATTATTATCAATTACACTACAATACGAAAAATGACAAAGATAACCAATCCGGAAACATTTCGTTCTAATATCAAAGAAAAATTGTTTGATTTTTTGCAAGATGAAAAACATAGCACCAATTTGGAAAAGGGAATATTTAATTATTCATTGAAAGAGGCAACAACGAGAAAGGTTGTAAAAAAATGGGACAATCCTTATTTTGTGCAATTGTACATAGACCGTGTACGTACTATTTATTTAAATTTTAAAAACCAAGAAACTATGAAAAAGGTTTTAGAACAATTGAAAAACGGAGACATAAAATCACACGAAATTGCCTTTTTGACGCACCAGGAACTTTGCCCTAGAAAATGGGAAAAAATGATTCAAGACAAGATCAAACGAGACAAAAACAAATTTGAAATGCGTGTGGAAGCTTCTACAGATACATTTACATGTCGCAAATGTCGTTCCAAAAAGTGTACCTATTATCAACAACAATGTAGATCAGCGGATGAACCGATGACTACCTTTGTTACCTGTTTGGATTGCGACACGCGTTGGAAATGTTAGAAAATTTATTGTAAAGTAGTATATTGTGTAGCTATATAAAGTGCATTATTGTATCCCAATTTGTGTAATTTTTCTGTGGCAGCTCGTGCACGTTGGCCTGTATTACAATAGGCTAAAATTCTGGTATTTTTGTCGGGATACAAATCCGACATTTTTTTTTCTAAATCCGCGGATTGAATATGAACAGATCCGGGGTAAAAACCCAGTGTATTGCGTTCTATATCCGTTCTTACATCCAAAATAACATCAAAATCACCTGATAAGATGCGTTTTTTTGCTTCTTTGGAGGAAATACGATAGGGAGAACTAATGGCGTAATAATAGGCATAACCGAATAAAATTCCGAAAATAAGTATAACGATGACTCCGTAATTTATCCATTTAGAAGGTGTTTTAAAAAAAGATCTTGTCATTCTATTTTAATAATTATATATTTAATACACAACTTTTTATTTTATGTATTGAATATATACACAATGAAATATACCAATATTGTTCTTTATTTTTTTGCGTTTTTGATTGTCGTTGTTTTTTGTTATTTTGTTTCTAAAACCAACAAAGTTGTTGAAGGTCATGGAGGAGGAGGACGTGGTGGTGGTGGAGGACGTGGTGGTGGTGGAGGTCATGGTAGAGGTGGAGGACGTGGTGGTGGAGGAGGTCATGGTAGAGGTGGAGGATGGGGAAGAGGAGGAGGATGGGGAAGAGGTTATGGTGGATGGGGACGAAGCGGATATTACGGAGGAAGTGGATGGGGAGGAGGTGCGTATGATATAAATCCACTTTTCCTAGATTCTCCTTATTATTATGTAGACAATCCGTACTATTTATCACCCTATTATTACCCTGTTGGTAGAGCACCCTTGGTCGTTCGTTAAAGATCCGGTATATAATTCAACGCCTCTATCCATGGAACCCATAATGCAAAACTCATAAAAAAAAGAAAGAATCCTAAAACAAACCAAATCGTTTTATACTCGTAATAAAAACACAACAATACATTTTGCCATTTCGGTTTATCTATTTCTAAAAATTGCATCAAAATATCATCAGGAAATCCAACATCCACCTTTCTTAAAAACATGGCATATTTATTTTTTTTTACTGTATTTTCAATAAATCTCACTTCATATTCATGTCCTGTTTTAAAAACATATGGACTCGTTGCAGTGCTCATCCTTTCCCAATTAGAAATCGTACTACTTTGGTTGATTAAACTTCCACTATGCAGTTGTCCGTTGTAATGGAACAACATGGCAAAAATGCTTTCATTAGCTAAACCTCCACTACAAACATAATAAAAAAATTTTTCTTGTTTTTTTCTAAAATGCATGAAATCGTTCACGTGTCGTCGTGTCAATGTAAACCACGGGTCGTTACCTAGACGTATGGATTCAGGAAAAGATCGCAAATTTGCGCGTTTATGTAAATGTACATTCCACCATGCTTTTTTCCAACCCATGATGCTTTTGTATCCATTTTGGAAAAACTGTAAGCGAAACATATCAGGCGAAACAATAGGTACACATGATTCTGTTAAAAAACAAAA